>ERZ825896.786-NODE-786-length-38941-cov-7.437227_pt1 | contig 38941 bp, 37 predicted proteins | sample MGYA00519858_ERZ825896 | MGnify/ENA primary metagenome ERZ825896 (study PRJEB31778, sample SAMEA3449214) | human gut metagenome | biome: human gut; feature: human-associated habitat; material: faeces | place: United Kingdom | collected 2010/2012 ...
TATTTCCCTTTATCTTCCATCCTATCTCTTGTCGATATTTCCTATTCAATAAAAAAAGGCTGACAGCCCGTTGATACACCATCAGCGGCTCTCAGCCTTTTTTAATAGGGTAGAGTGAATTTCTTTACCCTCCCCTTGCACCATACGTACGATTCTCATACACGGCGGTTTCAATGGTTGATGTGTATGGACTGATACGCATTGGATACGTCATAGCCTTCGGCTGTGTCCTTCCCACTACCGGGCAGCTTCGGGACTTTCACCCGTTAGAATGTGCGCTCGCCGAGCGCACCATAAAAGACATACCCGACGTGATCGGGTATGTCAATGAAAAAAGTATGGGGCAAAAGAGGAAACTATTTAAACTCGTCGTAGAAGATTTCGGATTTAGTAACCGTAGCTGCAGGCGCAGGATCCAGCTTTCTTCCTGCGAGACCCAGAATCACCTCCGGTTTTACCCAAGGTCTGTTCTGAATGCCGCTGGTTTCCTCATGCGTAAGGTATCCCTTATATGCAGTCAGACTTCTTCTCAGGAAGCCGTCTCTTGCGCAGGCTTCCTCAATCCCATTGTTCATGATGGAACGAAAATGATTTACAATTCCCGCAGCATATGCCACAGATGTTGAACCAGCAATCGCTCCCGGGATGTTGCTTACACAATAGTGAACAACGCCTTCTTCCGTGTAGATAGGGTCGTCATGCGTTGTTTCATGGAAAGTTTCGATACAGCCCTCGTCGTTGCTGACATCTACAATGACGGAGCCCCTTCTCATGGAAGCAACCATCCCTCTTGTGATCATAGCTTCCTTGGCATCCTTTGGCCATCTTACGCAATTGATTACCAGATCTGTCATCGGTAGTTCCTTTGTAAGGTTATATTTATTGGAAATGATGGTATTCACTTTACCGTCATACTTCGTTGCGATATCTCTCAGAGCGCCGATATTGATATCCGCAACCGTGACCCATGCACCCATCGTCTGAAGCACCTCAACAGCGCCCTTTCCAACTGTGCCGCACCCGCATACGAGAGCTTTGATTCCGGGAGCCGCACCCAAACCGCTTACGAATTTACCACTGCCTCCGTTTATGCTCATCATTGCCCACAGACCCATAAATGCGCCTGCCTTTCCTGCTGCCTCACAGTTCGGGGAACCATATCTGTGAGAATCCTCTGCAGTGATGGCAATAACCTTCTTTTCCAGAAGCGCATCGACCTCTTCCCTGTGTGCTGCTGGATGGATGCAGCAAAAAATCATCTGCCCTTCTCTCATTAGGTCATATTCGCTTGGCTCGATCTCCTTGACCTTAGCTACAAAATCACAGATTGCCCAGATTTCTTCGTTAGTTGCCAAGATTGTCGCACCTGCCGCTGCATATTCTTTGTCATCGAAGCCTGCTGCATAGCCTGCTTTGCTTGCCACATAAACTTCGTGACCGTCGCCTGCGATCAGGCTGACCTCAGCAGGCGTTGCAACGACTCTGTATTCACCATTTTTAATGTCCTTCAAAACTCCAAATTTCATTTCAATACTTCCTTTCATGTTGTGATTCTTAAAAAACTATCCGTTCTTTCCGGATCAATGCGATTATCTTGAAATGCCTGCGCACAAATCGGCGCATTCTGTCATCCGGTGGATTGCGAAAATGTTATTCTGCTTTTTTCATCAGCATCTTGCCGCGCAAACTCTTTCCTTCCGTATCGAATACACCAATTCCTGTAATGGCACATATAACCGAACAGATCGGACACATAATCGGCAGAAAGGCATAAGGTAAATAAGAAAGCGTCGGTACGCCTAGGACACCTGCTGTATAGATTGCTGCTGCAGACCACGGTACAAGGAAGGAAAAGATGGTTCCACCGTCTTCAAGTGTTCTTGAAAGGACATACGGAGCAATTCCTGCTTTTTTATAGGCATTCTGAAAGACCTCGCCCGGAAGCAGAATCGCCATATATTGCGAAGTTGTCAGCATGACGGTAGCCAGACACGAAATCAAAGTAGCGATAATCAGATTGCAAGGCTTTGCGATTTTTTCCTTGAACGTTTCCAATATTGCAGACAGCACACCCATCTCATACATCAGTTCTCCAAGCTCCAGTGTAAAAATGCAATAGACAATGGTTGACATCATGCCACTGATACCACCTCTGTTGAGAAGTTTTGCGGCTGCCTCATTTTCAAATTCACCGTTGAAACCCGTCGACATTGACGTTACCACTTCGTTAAAAGTGAACTGCGGCTGCGTGATCAGTGCCGCAATTACTCCGGCAAATGCTCCTATCATAAGAGAAATCATAGCCGGTACCTTCTTAGCAACCAAAACGATCGTAAAAACCGGAACGATCAGTAAAAATACAGAGATATGAAAGGTCTCGTCAAGAGCCCCCATAATATCAGTGATGCTCTGCAGTGACTCTGCAGAAGCAGCATCGTGCTTGAGCCCCATAATGAAATAGAGGATCGTTGAAAGAATGAATGGCAGCGTAATGGTCCAGAGCATAGATTTTATGTGCTCGAATACACCTGTTCCCGCTGCAGCTGGAGCCATGTTGGTCGTATCAGAGAACGGAGACATTTTATCGCCGAAAATTGCACCTGATACCGCCATGCCGGCTACCAGACCGGGCTTGATATCCATGCCGTAACCGATTGCCATAAACGCAACACCAATTGTACCCAGCGCCGCATAAGACGATCCTGTAAAGAAGGATACGATGCAGCAAACGATAAAGCCTATCGCAAGAAAAGATGCCGGTGTGAAAACTTTCAATCCGTAATAGATTATAGAAGGTACGATTCCGGAAATCATCCAGCTTCCCACCACCATACCTACAGAGATTAGAATCATGCCGATCAACGCAAACTTTTTAAATCCTGTCAGTATGATATCCTGAAGTTTTTCCAGGCTCATGCCTGTACATACCGCAATGACGCACACTGCAAACAGCGCCAAGATAAAGGTTACCATGGTATTGATTTTCAGGATCGCCAGCCCTACTGACATAATGACCGCTACTACTACAAAGGTAAAAAGTGCCATAGGAAGTCCTACTGTTTTCTTTTCATTATTACTACTCATTAGTCCACCTCCCGGTAAAATCATCTGTATTACAACGTAATATCAATACCTGCGTTCTCAATCCATTGGCGATCGATGATGCCTTCTTTATATTCCCTTTTGATTATTTCCGGATCTCTTTCCGAAACAGGTCCATAGCCGCCTGCTCCAGCAGTGATCATCTCAACAATATCATCTTTTTCAAGTTTTACATTTCTAGGCTTGGGATTATCTGAAATCACCTTACCGTCTCTGTATATTTTAATGCTCGCGTTTCCGCCCGGCTGTCCGCCTTCCAGTCCCCATGGACGAATCACTGCTCTTTCCGTTGCAGCCCCCACGAGCATGGTGTCTCTGCTTTCTTCAAGAATTCGAATAGTTCTGATAATTCCCATGCCGCCGCGATATTTACCTGCCCCGCAGCTGTTCTCCGAAAGCGCGTACTTTTCAACCATCAAAGGATATTCCATTTCTAGTGCCTCAACAGGCAGATTGGAGGTGTTGGTCATATGTACATGCACAGCATCAAGTCCGTCTTTGTTATATCTGGCACCGGAACCTCCACCTATGGTTTCAACATAGATGTACGGCTGTCCGCTGCGTGCATCCGTTCCAGAGAAAGAAAAGAAACTCATTGCTCCGTTGCCCGCTGCCACTACCCTTGTCGGATCCATTTTGGCAAAGGCGCCGAAAATCACATCCGCGATACGCTGTGCCGTGGTTTCTCTGTCTCCCGTAGGCGCCGGTTCGGTTGCCCACACAAGACTTCCCGGTTCTGCAATGATATTGATGCTTTCAAAAAACCCGGAATTGGCAGGAATAGTATTGTCCAGTATGGACATCATGGAGTAATACACAGTCGCCTTAAGCGCGCACGGTACGCAGTTATACGGACCACTTACCTGCCTGCAGGTTCCTGTAAAATCAAAGGTGATGCTATCGCCTTTGATCGTAATTCTTGTTTTGATGAGAAGGTTCTTATTTCCTGCGCCGTCATCATCAAGAAAATCCTCGAAGTGATATTCCCCGTCAGGAAGTTCTGTAATGGCAAGCCTCGCTTTTCTCTCTCCGTATTCCAGCCATTTTATACAGAACTCATCGTACGTGTCAAGTCCTATTTTATCTATCAGCTCAACGAGCTTGTCAGCACCGAACTGATTTGTAATGATCTGGGCATTTAAATCTCCATGGCGCTCGTACTTCATTTGGAAATTGAGCATAATCAAATCCATGACGTCCTTTACAAGGACACCTCTGTCGTATAGCTTTACCACGGGAATCCGGAGCCCTTCATCATAAATGGTGGTCCCTTTTCTGCTTTTATCTGCATGATGTCCTGTGTTTACCATGTAAGCTACAAGTTCACCTTCATAAAAGACAGGTTTCAAAAGCACGATATCGGGAAGATGGGAGCCGCCTCCGCTATATGGGTCGTTTGCAATGAAAATATCTCCCTCATGTATGTCGTCGATGTCATACTTTTGGGTCAGCACTTCCACTGCACCGGAAAGTGAGCTGAAATGCAGAGGAATATGCTGTGCAAGTGACAGGAGTTTGCCGTTACGATCAAATACTGCAACAGAAAGATCTTTTCTCTCTTTAATGTTGGTGCTGTATCCTGTTTTTGACAATATTACGCCCATCTGCTCTGCTATCGATGTAATGCTGTTGGCTACAATCTCAAGCGTTATAGAATTAATCTCTTTCAATTCTCCCACCTCCTATACTCGCTCTATCATCATATTCAGATACTGATCTACTGTGGCTTTCTGCCCCTTAAGAATAATCGTCGTACTATCCATCTGCTCTACGATTGCAGGACCATAAACAACATTTCCGTTTCTTAATTTCTCCCTATCGTAAAGGTCATAATCCGAATATGCACCATTTCCTTCATATACCTTGCGGGAGCCTGTCTTGGCTTTCCGTGAATCTTCTCCGTCGTACGCCTCCTCATGGATGACTGGATAGATGATGTCTCCAATCGCAGACAGACCAAAGTTAACAATCTGTACTGCATCATCTGAACTGAATGAATAAAGTCTCTCGTATGCGCTTGTGAATTCTTTTCTGATTTCTTCGGCAGATGAGATGATTGATTTTTCAATCGGGACTCTGATTTCATGATTCTGTCCCTTGTATCTCATATCGAGGAAATATTCTCTGCTTCGTTTCTCAGGATCTATCTTTTCCTCATCAAACCAGGCATCAGCTTCTTTTTCCAAAAGTGCAAACTGTTTTTCTAAAATGTCGCGGCACTGCGCGCTCACTTCCATTACATTGGTCTGAACGAAATCTCTTCGCATGTTTTCTGTAAGAAGTCCGTAAGCCGCAAGCAGGCCGGGCGTTTTCGGTATCAGAGCCTTTTTTATCATCATTTCATCGATAAGCTCTGCTGCATGAAGCGGTCCGGAGCCGCCAAAGGCTACAAGACAGAATTCACTTGGGTTGTATCCCTTTGCAACCGTAACATTTTTGATTTCTTTGATGATATTGGAATTGCTTATGGAAATGATTCCTCTCGCGGTCTCCATCAAATCCATGTTGATTCTGTCGGCCAGCCTTTTTATTGCTGCCTCAGATAATGCAGCCTCGATCGGAAGTCTTCCCCCTAACAGCACCTGATTGTTCAGATGCCCCAAAACCACGCGGGCATCGGTTATCGTGGCCTCTTCGCCTCCCTGCTTATAGCATGCAGGACCCGGGCTCGCTCCTGCGCTCTGCGGACCTACTTTAAGAATTCCGCCGCTGTCAATCCACGCGATACTGCCTCCCCCGGCACCTATTGTAGATATATCTATAGAAGGGATTCTGACAGGATATCCGCTTATAGTCTTTTCATCAGAAGCCTCGAATCTTCCATCTACTACCAGACTGATGTCTGTACTTGTGCCGCCTATATCCACAGTGATCAGATCCTTCTCATTGATCAGCTCTGTGATATACTGCGCGCCCACAACACCCGCGGCGGGACCTGACAATGCTGTCTTTACTGGATATCTCATGGATTCGTCAATTGACATCAAGCCTCCATTGGAATGATTGATATATGTGTTTTCCACTCCTATGGACTTCAATGTGCTCTTAAGATTATCCATATATTTTCTTACTTCCGGTCCGACGAATGAGTTTATGACAGTGCCGCAAAGGCGCTCATACTCTCTGAACTGCTTTGACAGATCGCTCGAGATAGTAAGAAAGACATCCGGACATTTCTCTTCCAGAATTTTTTTAATTCTCCGCTCATTTTCTGGATTAAGGTATGCGTTAAGTAGCATAACCGCAGCTGCCTTCACATCCTCAGCCTTCATAGCCTCTACAATCCGAATCAGCTCGTCCTCATCAAAATTCCTTACAATATTACCCTCATAGTTGATTCTTTCGCTGATTTCAAATCTACAATCCCTCGAAATCAATGTTTTTACTTTGTCAGCCTGCAGGTTGTAAAGATCTGGTCTCTTCTGCCGGCCGATTTCCAAAAGATCTCTGAACCCCCCTGTCGTTATCAGGGCTGTCTTTGCACCTCTTCCTTCCAGGATCGCATTGGTTGCAACTGTGGTTCCGTGCATGAATCTGCTGACTTCTTCTCCCGTAAAATTGTTTTCATCGGCAATAACTTTAACGCCTGATACGACTGCCTCGGATTGATCATAAAGAGATGAAGGCAGTTTATATACCATAAGTGCTCCACTTGTTTCATCTATGGCACAAATATCGGTATTGGTGCCGCCTACGTCCACACCGATACGAATTGTTTTACTTCCCATGAATCCTCCTTCCTAACCTTGCATCATTCTGGTTACTTTTTTTTGATTTTATCATTGATTTAATATAAAATCTAATATATAATTGTTTATATATCTATAAATAAATGTTTATATATCGGAGGAATTCATGGAACTTCTTCAATTAAAATATTTTCTAATTCTGTGTGAAAGTCAGCATGTATCCAAAAGCGCAGAAAAGCTCAACATATCCCAACCCTCTCTCAGTTCCACAATCAAGAAACTTGAAAAAGAGCTAGGTGTCCCTCTTTTTGTACGCAAAGGCAGGAATTTGGAACTGTCTCCATATGGTCAAGTCTACCGGGAATATGCCCGGGAGGTCTTTCTTGCTTTGGAAAACGGCCGTAGGCGGATCAACCTCATACGGGATGAGGATGAGAAGAAAATCAATCTTGGAATTTTAAGCCCTTATGTATGGAATGATACCTTTCGTTCTTTCAGAGAACGTTATCCTGAGATCAAGATCAACCAGTTTTCAATCGAAGGCTTTAAGTTTCTAAGTGCCATTCTGGACGGAGAAATTGATATGTACGTTGGCGGCGTCAACAATATTTACAATGAAAAAATCGAATATGAGACACTCTACGATGACGAGATGGCTATCCTTATGCACAAATCGCATCCTTTTGCCGATAGGGGAAAAATCAGCCTAAGGGAATGCCGTGATGAAAAGTTCATCAATCTTGACAGCAGCACAAATCTTCAGAAATTTATTTCCACCATGTACGAGGATGCACGATTTGACCCTAATGTTGTCATGATATGCGATTATACCCTGCGCGACCAAATGGTAATCGAAAATTACGGAATATCCGTAACTACAAAACTTTCGGCAATGCAATGCAAGTCTGATAAAGTTACCTATGCTGTCATTACAGAGCCTTCACAGAGACGTAAACTGGGGATCGCATGGAAAAAAAACACTGTTTTCACGAAATCCATGCAGTTGTTTTATGATTTTGCTAAAGAATACTATGAAGACTTAAAAGTATGATGATGTATTTTACGAGGAATTCTCTTTGCGCCTGCACAAAGAGCTGTCGAGCATGAATGAACGCTGCTCCGAAAGGTGCTTTTGTCGATATTTCGGAAACATCGCACAGTGATATTTCCTTCATAATAAAAAGGCTGATACCCGGTCGAGAGATTGTTCACCTGTGTATCAGCTTTTTTCATGTAGGTCTTGTTATCCCGTAGGATTCCGCTACACCGCAGCTTATTCCGCTGCTGCCGCCCGGCGCAGCAGCGCTTCCTCCTCTTCGGTCAGCCGCATGGCAAGGCAAACGCGTTCGATCGTCTCGATATCCGGAACAAAGTCCGGTTCGGTGCAGAGCTTCGTGAAGTCGTTCTTGCTCATGCCGATTTGGGAGAACGTGATACTGCCCTCCGCGATCTTCCGGTCGTAGAGCCGAAAAAAGAATGTCTTAAAAGTGAGATTTTCCATGTGTATTCCTCGTCTTTCTGTGATATAAAAACTGCAGCCCGGCGCAGAATAAGATCGTCAGCCCGATGGTCAAAAACCCGCAGTGCATAAAGAAGGTATCCGGTAATATGGTAATGATCGGATCTGTCTGCGGGTCAAACAGCCAGTCATTGTTGTCGAAAAAGATCTTATGCATCAAAGTAAAGGCTTTCTCCCAGTCGATGATGACTGCCAGCAACACGATACCGCCGATCGCCGCTGTGATGTAAACGGCATACTGCATCCAGCGAAACCGCTGTACACTCTGTTTGTCTGTTTCGTCATTTTCATTGCGCCGCCCGGATCGCACAGCTTCGCGAACCCCGAACACTGCAAAGACCGCAAGCCCAAGCACCGCAATCCACTGCATAACGAGGAAAATATCTTTGACCTCTTCAAAATGCTTTCTGCCGCTTTCCGACATCGGCATCGTCGGGAACATCAGCTTAGCGCTGCCGCCCGGCACATTGTAGTCGATCAAGGCATCATAATTCAGCCTGCAAAGCTCTGCGGACACGCCGGAGCTTTGCGGAATGTCCAAATAGTCAATATCAAAATAATACAGCGGCCGAAACCATACGGTCAAGCTGACCGCCAAACAGATCATCACTACAGTCCCTGCCAGCCCCAAAAGCATATTTTTGATTGTCTCTCCGCGCATCGTCATCGTCGCCTCCTGTCCTATCTGATTTTGATTTTGCGCCCCGCACCGATCTTCCCCTTGTGTCCTGCCCACAAAAAGTGCTATACTATAAAAAAACAGGGAGGGAATTCTACATGCATATGAACATTAGCCCGGACGCTGAGCGGCTCTGCTCTCGCCTTTTGGCTCGGCCCTTAAAGTACCACGCGCTAAAGCGCTGCACTTTTTGGCGTGAGACCTGCCTCGCTTCTGCCATCGCCTTATGGCTCGTCAATCAGCGGGCTAGGGCTTCAAATCAGCGGGCTAGGGCTTCAACTCGCAGTGCCAAGATTATTGTAGCACTTTTTCTTTGAAAAGTCTTGACTTTTCGCTATTTTTCGATATAATTTTTTCATAAGATGTTTAGTATTTCTAAACTTAAAGTTTAATATTTCAAAGACCGAAAACACAGAATGCTGCGAAGGGAAAACAAAAGCCCCACGCGGCGTTTTTGCGCACGCGCTGCGCGGCGTTTTGGAAGGAGTGTTTCATGGAAATCGGTAGCAAAATCAAGGAGCTGCGGATGAAAAACGGTTTGACGCAGGAGGAGCTGGCGGATCGCAGCGAGCTTTCCAAGGGGTTTATCTCACAGCTCGAAAACGATGTAACCTCGCCGTCAATCTCGACCCTCGAAGATATTCTGCAATGTCTGGGTATGACGCTGAGCGAGTTTTTCGCGGAGGTACCGCAGCCGCCGCAGATCGTATTCGGTGAGGAAGACTATTTTGAGAAGGAGGATGCGGAGCTGCAGACTTTCACGCAGTGGATCATTCCCAACGCGCAGAAGAACAGGATGGAACCGATCCGCATGCAGATCCGCTCCGGCGGGGCGACCTACCCGGACAATCCGCACGAGGGTGAGGAATTCGGCTATGTCCTCAAAGGCGAGATCACGATCGTGCTCGGTCGTGAGCAGTATCGCGCGCGTGCCGGAGAATCGTTTTATTACACCGCGGACAAAGAACACTATATCATATCGAAGAAAGGAGCGGAAATTCTGTGGGTCAGCACCCCGCCGAGTTTCTAACAGGACACATGGCATTGATAGAATTGCAGAATATTTCAAAATCTTACGACGGAGAGTTGGTGCTCGATGAGTTTGACCTCAAGATCAAAGAAAACGAGTTTATCACGCTGCTCGGTCCGTCCGGCTGCGGCAAGACAACGACACTCAGAATTTTGGGCGGCTTTGAAACGCCGGATACCGGTAAGGTGCTGTTTCAGGGCCAGGACATCACGCATCTGGCCCCGAACAAACGGCAGATCAATACGGTATTCCAAAAGTACGCCTTGTTTCCGCATATGAATATCGCCGACAATATCGCCTTCGGACTCAAGATTAGTAAAAAGAGTCAGGATTATATCAATGACAAGATTAAGTACGCGTTGAAGCTGGTCAATCTCAGCGGCTACGAAAAGCGTTCGGTGGACTCGCTTTCCGGCGGGCAGCAGCAGCGTGTCGCCATTGCCAGAGCGATCGTCAACGAGCCGCGTGTGCTTTTGCTCGACGAGCCGCTTGGGGCGCTGGATCTTAAACTGCGGCAGGAGATGCAGTACGAATTGATCAGACTCAAGAACGAACTTGGGATTACCTTCCTTTATGTCACCCATGATCAGGAGGAGGCGCTCACCATGTCCGATAAGGTGGTCGTCATGAATCAAGGCTACATTCAGCAGATGGGAACACCGGAGGAAATCTACAATGAGCCGGAGAACGCCTTCGTGGCGGACTTCATCGGAGACAGCAACATCCTTGACGGCGTGATGCTGGAGGATCGCGTGGTGAAGATCTGCGAAAAGATTTTCCCATGTATCGATGAAGGCTTCGGACGCAAAAAACCGGTGGACGTCGTCATTCGTCCGGAGGATATTATCATCGCCAAGCCAGGCAGCGGCGTCATGGACGGCGTTGTGACTTCTAACGTCTTTATCGGGGTGCATTATGAGATGTGCATCGAGGCGGGCGGCTTCGAGTGGCTGGCGCAGAATACGGTCAGCTATCCGGTCGGCACGCAGGTGTCAATCGATGTATTGCCGGAAAATATTCAGATTATGCATAAGCCGCAGTCCGAGGATGAGCAGGCAATCGTACTGGAAGATTTTGAATAGGCAGGAGTAGGAGGGAAACATACCATGACAAAAAAACTTTTTTCGGCGCCGTTCATCGCCTTTTTGATCTGCGGCACGCTGATTCCCGCCTGCGTTATCGCCTATTACGGTTTTACCGATCGCAGCGGAGCTTTTACTTGGGTGAATGTCGCCGCGATGGCGACCGGACAGCATATGAAGGCACTCGGGCTTTCTCTTCTGCTGGCCTTTGTCAGTACGGTGATCTGCCTGCTGTTGGCCTTTCCCCTTGGGATGATCCTGAAGGGAACCAAGCTTGGGAAGAAAGGCTTCATGATCTTTGTGTTTATTCTGCCGATGTGGATGAATTTTTTGCTCCGCACAATGGCATGGCAGGTCCTGCTTGAAAAAAACGGTATCATCAACAGCTTTTTGGCGGCAATCGGGCTGCCGCGGCTGGCGATCATCAACACCTCGGCGGCGGTGGTGCTAGGAATGGTCTACGATTATCTGCCGTTTATGGTTCTGCCGATCTACAACGCGATCGTCAGAATCGACAAAAATCTGATCGAGGCTGCTTACGATCTGGGCGCGGGAAAGAGGACGGTATTTGCGAAGATCATCATTCCGCTCAGCGTGCCGGGCATCGTCAGCGGTGTGACGATGGTTTTCGTGCCGTCTCTGACGACCTTCGCGATTTCCAATATGCTCGGCGGCGGCAAGGTCAATCTGATCGGCAACATCATCGAGCAGGAATTTACCGCCAGCGCCAACTGGAACCTCGGCTCGGGACTTTCTTTGATTATGATGATTTTCATCGTGATCAGCATGGCACTGATTGAAAAATTTGACAGAAACGGGGAGGGCAATATGATATGAAAAAGCTTTTTGGCGGGCTGTATCTGGCCCTGATCCTGCTCTTTTTGTACCTGCCGATCGGTACGCTGATGGTGCTTTCCTTCAACGCGGGCAAGAGCATGAACGCGTGGCAGGGGTTTTCAATGAAATGGTACGCGGAGATGTTTCGTAATCAGGAAATCATGGAGGCGCTCGGCAATACGCTGACAATCGCGCTTTGGGCCTCGGTGGCGGCAACGATTGTTGGTGTGCTGGCCTGTGTGGGACTGAACGCCATGAACGAAAAAAAACGCTCGTTCTTTATGGGACTGAACAATATCCCGCTTTTGAACGCCGACATCGTGACCGGCATCTCGATCATGATGAGTTTCCTGCTGTTCGGGATCAGCCTGAGTTACGGGACGGTGCTGTTCGCGCACATCACTTTTTGCATTCCTTATGTGATCTTATCGGTGATGCCGAAGTTCAAACAACTGGAAAATCACGCCTATGAAGCGGCGCTGGATCTTGGCGCGACGCCGGCCTACGCTTTTTTTAAGATCGTGCTGCCGGATATCATGCCTGGAATCATATCCGGATTTTTGCTTTCGTTTACGATGTCGGTTGATGACTTCGTGATTACGCATTTTACACGCGGCGCAGGCATCAATACGTTGTCCACACTGATTTACAGCCAAGTCAAGGTCGGTGTGCGGCCGACGCTGTACGCGCTGTCAACGCTGATTTTCGTCGTGGTGCTGCTGGTTTTGATTGTGGTCAATCTGATGTCGGCGGGTAAGCGGCGGGAGGACTATTACGCCTCCGCGCGAAAAGGACTTTCGACGCGGGCGGCCGGCGCGTTTGTGCTCGCGCTGCTGATCGCGGTGCTGGGATTGAATCAGTACGCAGGTTCTCTGGTTGGCGCGCAGAACCAGGGAAAACTCTATATCTACATGTTTGGTGACTATATCGATCCGGATTTGATTGACCGCTTCGAAGCGGAGAGCGGCTATGAGCTGATCGTGGACTATTTCGACACCAATGAGGAAATGTATCCGGTCATTAAAAACAGTACCGCTGAATATGATGTGGTCTGCGCATCGGACTATATGATCGACAAGATGCGCAAGGAGGGCTTGCTGGCGGAGATCGATTTCGACCATGTGCCGAATAGTAAAAATCTCACAGACAATGTCAAGGCTTTCATTGAGGATTTCGATCCGGGTATGCGATACAGTGTGCCGCACACCTGGGGTACTTACGGGATTATCTACAATACGGAGATGATCCATGGGCCGATCACGAGCTGGTCACAGCTGTGGTCAGAGGAGTACGCCGGAGAAATCATCATGCCGAATGCGATCCGCGAGTGCGACATGGTGGCGGCGAAGCTTCTCGGTTATTCGATGAACACGCTGGATGAGAACGAATTGGCGGAGATCACAGATCTTCTGATCGCGCAGAAACCACTGGTATACAGCTATGCCAATGACAATGCGAGAGACCTGATGATCGGGGATTCGGCGGCGCTGGCGGTCATCACCTCCGGCGATGTGATCTACGCGCAGGATGAAAACGATAAGCTGGACTTTGTGGTGCCGGAGGAAGGTACCGAGGTCTGGACAGACTGCTGGGCGATCCCGCGCGCGGTAAACAACAAGGCGGGCGCGGAGGCATGGCTCAATTTTATGCTTGACGGCGAGATCGCACGCGTCAATTTTGAGTATCTGACCTATGGAATCCCGAACAAGGAGATTTTGGATCTGACAGATAATCCGATTCTCAATCCGCCCGCGGAGGTTCTCGCCAAGTGTGAAACTTTGGCCAACCTCGGCAGCGACGGTGACGATATGTACAGCCGCTACTGGAAGCTGTTCAAGGCGAAGTAGGGACGCGAGAAGAGGCGCGCGGAGATAGTTCCGCGCGCCTTGTGCTTTTTGTGCGCTTTCAAAAAGATTTGCATAAGCTGCACCTTTTTTGAGGCTTTATTGTATCTTGCATGGAAAACGCACGCAAACCGGAAATACAAAATATTTGCTGTTAAAATATATAATTAAAAGCCTTGAAATGTAAGGAAAGGTGTGATATAGTAAAAAGACAACAAAGTGCAGAAGCAAATAGATCTTTGTAAACCGTGTGTGCCTTTGTCAACTGAAGGTAATGCAATATAATACAAAAGAGAAATGAGAAAGATGAAAAACAAGAAAGAAAATCAGATGACAGGCGGGGCAGATTGGGAGCCGCTCGCAAACGGCATCATGCAGGAGCCGCGCTTGTTTCAGATCGGTTTTGTAGGAATCGCGGACGAAGTCGGGACCACGACTGCGGCCGCAGCCGCGGCTGTAACCATCGGCAGCCAGCGCGGTCGTGCCGCGTTCGCAGAGGGCGAGTGTCCGCGGGAGGGAAAACCGCGAACGCTGGATTATCTCGGTTTGCGGACGGTACTCCAAAAGGATAGACCGCCGCTCTATCAAGATGTCAACTGGCAGCTTGCCAAATTGGAAACGCCGCAGTCGCTTGACGACATCCCGAGACAGGCGCCGGTATATCAAACAGCCTTTGCGACGCCGGGCGGAATTCTGATTCTCGACCGGCCGCCACAGGAAAAATGGAAGGAATGCGACGTGCTTGTTTGTGTTGTCGATCCCCTGCCTGCCAGGGTGCTGGCAGGACTCGCGCGGCATCATCAGCTGCGGGCGGAACAAGAGGAACGAGAAAAACGCGGCGAGCACTCGCTTCTGTGGGTCATGAATAAGGCGAATCCGGCGGTTGACAAGAGAGAGTTGGAACGATTCCTGCGGATTCGTTTTGACGCGACACTGCCGCTTTTGCCGGCGGAATTTTTTTATCAGGCGGCCTATCAGGATCTTCCCTGGATGCGCAGTCTATATGCGGACGAAAAAATTTTTCGTAAGCAAAACCAAAGGACGGTGGACTTTTGTGAGAGCCTTGAGCGCCTTGTTTCGTCAATTTTCTCCGCGTTGCCACAAATTGCTATTTAATTTTACCTAAAAATGATGTATAATGTTCTTGTCACAGCGAACTTGCGAGCCCTGGCCCGCTGATTTGCAGCCCTGGCCCGCTGATTGGCAAGCCGTAAGGCGAAGACAGAAGCGAGGCAGGTCTCACGCCAAGAAGCGCAGTGCTTCAGCACGTGGCGCTTCAAGGGGCAAGCCGTAAGGCGAAGACAGAAGGACTTTGAAAATGGAAACGATATAAAGGGGAATCTATGATTACATTTGACCATGTAACGAAAAAATACCGCACCAACATCGGTTTAGAAGATGTCAGCGTGCAAATCAATAAGGGTGATTTTGTATTTTTGGTCGGACCAAGCGGTGCCGGTAAATCGACATTTATCAAATTGATCTTGAAGGAAATCGATGCAGATGCGGGGACGATTCGAGTTGGAAATTTTGAGGTGACGAAGCTGTCAAACCGTGAGATCCCGCAGTTTCGCCGCAAGGTAGGAACGGTGTTTCAGGACTTCCGTCTGCTGCCTAAAAAAACAGTATTCGAGAATGTGGCCTTTGCGATGGAAGTGCTGCATAAGACACCGCGCCAAATCCGAAAGCAGGTGCCGCAGATTTTAAGTTTGGTCGGCATCAGTGACAAGGCGCACAAGTACCCGGATGAGCTTTCGGCCGGAGAACAGCAAAGAGTTGCCATCGCGCGGGCGATCGTCAACAATCCGGCAGTTTTGATTGCAGATGAGCCGACCGGAAACCTTGACCCGCATACCGCATGGGAGATCATGGACCTTTTGGATCAGATCAATCTGCGCGGCACGACCATTGTCATGGTCACGCATGCCAAAGATATTGTAGATCAAATGCAGAAACGTGTCATTGCGATCGAAAAAGGCAGGATCGTCAGAGATTCTGCCGGACAATACGGCTACGCGAAAGGAGGGGCGCGGGATTGAGCAGTTTATTATATAACATCAAGCAGGGCTTCCTGCAGATTTTTAGAAACCGTGGTATGAGTCTGGCGTCGATTTTTTCGATTTTGGCGATGCTGCTGATTCTCGGACTGTTTTTTGTAATTACCGTTAACATCAATCTTTTCACCGAGGTGGTCAAACAGGACTACGATCAGGTGGAAGTATTCCTTTTGGATGACACCTCGAAAGCGGATGCCGAGAAGCTGATGGAACAGATCAGCGCACAGCCGGGCGTCACAGAGGTGCAATACCGCGGCAAGGCCGAAGCACTTGAAATCATGAAGGAACGTTGGGGCGAGAGCGGCTATCTTTTGGATTCTCTCGGCAGCAATCCGCTTCCGGCATCGATTCTGATCAGTGTGGACTCTTTGGAAAACGCGGGTAGTATCGCGACTTACGCGGGTACGCTGGACGGCATCGACGATGTGCAGTATTATCGGGAAACTGTGGAAAAGCTGACAAAAATTACGAATTTCCTGCAGATCGGAGCGCTGATCATCATGGGATTTTTGGTCATCGTATCGGTCGTGGTCGTATCCAACACCGTCAAGCTGACGGTATTCGCGCGCGCGAAAGAAATTGCCATTATGAAATACGTCGGCGCGACCAACTGGTTTATCCGCGGGCCTTTCCTTGCGGAAGGCATCATCATCGGCGTACTGGCAGCCCTCTTGTCAACTGCTTGTATTGCCTTGATTTATGATCGCATGATTGACGCGGTCGGTACGCAGATTCTGGCAATCGTATCTTGCCCGCTGATCGCGGTCAGTTATATGACGAAGAATCTGATCGTAATTTTTTTGGCGCTCGGAACCAGCATCGGCGCGTGGGGCAGCATTATTTCCATGAGAAAATTCCTGGACACCTAGGCTGCTGCGTCGGGAGACAGGGCGTATGGCGGAATCAGCATGTCACGAGAGGCGCATGGTACCATGCGGCAGGATATAAAAGTCATGGCATCGCGCGATAAGCTGCTGCGTGGCAGAACCGGCGCGTGATGCGACATAGAAAAAGAGGTACAAAGGGGCAAAGAGATGAAGTTACATAATAAAAAATCTTTCATTCTGACAATCACTGTGATCTTCACCATAAGCATGCTCAGCAGTGTTTTCGCTTTCGCGGCGACCGAGAGTGATCTGCGCAGCAATTTGGACGATGTGGAAAGCGCGCAGGACGAGCTGAGTAAGCAGATGAGCCAGCTTTCCAAGGATATCAAGTCCCTGCAGAGCGATGTTGATGCCTTGAACGCGAAAATCAGCAAGACCACGAACGAGATCACACAGACGGAAACAAAGATTCAAAAAAAAGAAAAGGAAATGCAATCCCAGGAAAACAATCTTAACAAAAGGCTGAAGGTGATGTACAAGAACGGCTCTGTCGGCTTCATCGACGTGCTGCTCGGCTCCAACAGCATTTCGGAGTTTGTTTCCAATATCGGCATGATCCAAAAGATATACCAAAACGATATAGAAGTGCTGGAAACGCTCAAAAAAGAGCATGAGGCGCTGCAAAAGATCAAAGCGGATCTCAAAACCAAAAAGGCGGAGCTCGCGCAGCAGAAGCAGGACATGGCTGCCGAAAAGGTGAAGCTTGACGCCAAGAAGAAGGAACTGGAAAAGCAGGAGGACGAGCTGCAGGCAGAGGCAGACAGATTGACTGCCGAAATCGTCAAGCTGATGGATAAGAGCAGTCCTTATGTGGGTGGAGAATTCGCGTGGCCTTGTCCATCCAGCCACTATATCACATCTTCCTTCGGCAATCGTCTGCATCCGATCTTAAAGACATGGAAATATCATACCGGCGTTGATATCGGCGCCTCCAGCGGCAAGGATATTCTGGCAGCCGCTTCCGGTAAGGTTATCATGGCGACGACTTATGGCGGCTACGGCAACTGCGTGATGATCGACCATGGCGGCGGCATTGTTACGCTCTATGGCCACGCTTCGAGGCTCTGCGTGAGCAACGGCGCGGTGGTCAAACGCGGAGACGTGATCGCCAAGGTTGGATCGACCGGCAGGTCAACGGGACCGCATCTGCATTTTGAAGTGCGTAAGGACGGCGCTTATGTTGATCCGATGAGTTACTTCTAAATCATTTCCGGAGGGAAGGAAGCTATGCAGCTGACAAATACACTGATTGACTTATTAAAGAAACGCGGTATTTCGGGCGAGGAGGAGATCGCGGAATTTCTCTCGCCGAAGCCGCGCAGAACCTATACACCTTCCCTGCTCGCGGACGCGGACGCGGGGGTGGATTTTATATTGCAGGAAATCGAGAAGGGCTCACGCATCTGCATCTACGGCGATTACGACGCGGACGGCATCACCTCGACCAGCCTGATGCTGCAGGTCCTGCGGCATCTGCTGCCGCAGGAACGCCTGGGCTACTATATTCCATCGCGCTTTGAAGAGGGCTACGGTCTGAATCGGGACGCGCTTCGCCAGATTGCGGAGCGCGGCTATCAGGCGGTGATTACGGTGGACTGCGGCAGCGTGTCCGCGGAGGAAGTGCGCTACGCGAAGGAGCTGGGTCTTTCGATTCTGGTAACCGATCACCATACGATTACGGATCGCATGGCGGATTGCCTGCTTGTCAACCCCAAACGCGCGGATTCCGCTTATCCGTTCCGCGAGCTCTGCGGCTGCGGGGTCGCCTTTAAGATGGCGCAGCTGCTGCAAAAACGCTGCGGTCTGCCAAAGCATGTGCTCAGCGAGGTGCTGGATTTAGCCGCAATTGGCACGATGGGTGACATCATGCCGCTGCTGGATGAAAATCGAACAATCTGCAAATACGGGATGCAGGTGATTAACCGCGGCAGCCGCTATGGGCTGCGTAAACTCGCCGAAGGGGCGGGGCTGAGTCCGGGAGAGATTTCATCGGAAAATATCAGCTATGTGATTGTGCCGCATCTTAATGCGACGGGCCGCATGGAGGATGCCTATCCGGCTGTCCGTCTGCTGACGGCGGCAGAGGGCGATCCGGAGGTGCCGACGATTGTGGAGGACCTGCTTCGCAAGAATAAGGAACGCAGACGTCTGCAGCAGGAAACCTTTGAAGCCTGTACAGCGGAACTTTCGGTGGAAAATTTTATTTTAATTCGTTCCGAGCACGCGCATGAAGGAATCGCAGGCATTGTTGCCGGAAAGATAAAAGAAACCTACCATCGACCGACGGTGATTGTGACGCCGTCCGGTGAGGAGAAGCAATATCTCAAGGGTACCGGCCGAAGCATAGAGGGTGTGAATCTCTACGCGCTGCTCAAACGCCATGAACAGCTCTTTGAAAAATTCGGCGGTCACGCCGGCGCCTGCGGCTTCCTGATGCCGGCAGAGAACTTTGAAACGCTGCGAGCAGGCTTGCTTGCCGATATGACGGAACTGCTTGCAAAAAATCCGCAGCTGTTTGAAACGCATTATGATATAGACCTGGAGCTGCCCTGCAGCGCGCTGACGATTCCTTTCGCGGAAGAACTGGAACTGCTCGCGCCGTTCGGCAATCAAAATCCGAAACCGCTGCTGTGCGTGCGAAATGCGCGCATCAGCCGTATTCGCCCGCTCGGAACGGAGGGCAGGCACGTGGGGTTTTCGATGACGGATCACAGCGGCTGCGAAATTGCCTGCGTGCTGTTCAACAAGGCAGAGTCTTATATGGATTTACTGCGAGGCGGCTATGCGGACGCCGTCATCGGCAGTCTTGAATGCCGAACCTGGCAGGGTCGCAAACAGCTGCAGTTTTTGACGGAGGATATTTTACAGTAGGAATTTTTTGAGAAAGTTTGATTTGACGAAAACAAAAAAAAGCGGTATAATACTTTTATACGGTAAAGCTTTGCAAAGTTAATGGAGCGCAAAAACGGAGAGACAATACCGCGGCTGTTAAAACCCGCGAAAAAAGGAGACAAAAATGGCCTACGAATCGAAGTTTAAAAAAGAAGATATCGATGAATTGTTTGAAGCAGTATTGACTCTGCGGGATTTAGAAGACTGCTACCGTTTTTTTGAGGACATCTGCACGATCAATGAGCTTCACGCGATCGCGCAGCGCCTGCAGGTCGCAAAGCTGCTTTCCGAAAAGAAAACCTACAGCGAGATCGAAGCGATTACCAACGCCTCCACCGCGACAATCAGCCGAATCAATAAGTGTCTGATTTACGGCGCGGATGGTTATCAGAGAGTTTTGGAGCGTCTCAAAGAAAAAGAAAAAGCAAAAGCATAGAAGGGACGCCGCAAGGCGTCCCATTTTGCTCATTATGTTGAAAATATCGCATAGCGATATTTTCGGAATCACGACAAAAGCACCTTGCGAAGTGGCGCTCATGGGCGCGCGCCATGTATGCATAGAAATCCAAGATTCCGCTATGTGCGTTTTGATCCAAGCTGATAGCAGCAGGAATCTGCTTACAAAAATGAAAGGGTGAGAAAAATGAAGTATAGCATTTACATTTATGAAGGGGATTTGAGTTCTTCGGATTTGCGGGAAAATTTGATGACAGATGCAGTGATTGCCTACTGCGGCACGCACGACATCGGATATGCAGACGTTACCGTCGAGCGCGCGGAGAAGGGCAAGCCCTATATCTACGGTACGGAGGAACCGGTCTACTGCAATGTTTCACACAGCGACAATCTGTGGATCGCTATCGTCGGCCCGGGTGAGTGCGGCATCGACCTGCAGCGCGTGACGGACTGCAAATATGAGCAGATCGCGCGGAGATACTTTTCACCGGACGAGCAGGAATATATCCGAACCTATGGCATGAGCGGATTCTTCCGCCTTTGGGTCAGACGAGAGGCCTTCGGTAAATTTACCGGAGAGGGATTCTACGGGAAGAAGCCGCCATTTGTGGACGCAAGCGGCAGACTGATTGATTGGGTCGAAGAGGGATTCCTCAAGGATCTTCCGATTGCCGACGACATTATTTGTACTTACTGCACCGGTAGAGAAGAAGACGATATCGAGTTTTTCGGCTGATGCGGCAGGCGGGGCAGAGCAGGCTGCGCAGCGCATGAGAGGATCTATATCTATGGAAGAAAAAACGACAGAAAGGCACAGATGTCCCGCATTTGAGGCAGCGATGCGCAAACTGTCGGCACGCATGCGGACAGAGCAGGAGATCCGGCAGTTCCTCAGGAAGGCAGAGTACAGTGTCGATGAGACGGAAGCTGCAATCGCGGAACTGAAAAGCTATGGGTATCTGCATGATGAACGCTATTGCCGGGAATACTTTCTCTATGCGAAAGCCCGGGGAAAGGCCGATGCGAGGATCGTGCGGGAACTTGCGCAGAAAGGGATCTCCGCAGAAACCGCGCGAAATGTGATCGAGGATCTGCGGGCGGCGGAGATGCAAGACGGCGGCGAGATAGCAGAGGACCGCGATGCGGCGCTGGCTGTCGCGCGTAAGATGCTGCGCGGACAATGGGAAGACGGCAAAACGGTTGACGACCGGTTTCTTGCGCGCGTCGGGCGTAGGCTGGCAGGTCTGGGCTATGATAGCAGTGTAATCTATGATATTTTCGGAAAGTTGAGACAGGATGAGAGAGACAGAAGAGAAGCAGAACGATAAAATAGAAGCAGAGCAAGTGTTAGAAGCGGGGCAAGAGGCTGCGGACGAGGAACCTGTGCCTGAGAAACCTGCGGATCAGTTCCAGCGTACGCGCAGCCTGATTGGCGCGGAGGCTCTGCAGCGGCTGCATGATGCGAAGGTGCTGGTGTTCGGCGTGGGCGGCGTGGGCGGCTATGTCTGCGAGGCCTTGGTGCGCGCGGGAGTCGGACAGATCGACATTGTTGACAAAGATGTGGTGGACATTACGAATCTGAATCGCCAGATTATTGCCACACACGAGACCATCGGTCAGCCGAAGGTGGAGGTCTGCGCGGCACGCATGCGGTCAATCAATCCCAAGGTCAGGGTCAAACCGATGCAGTGCTTTTATCTGCCGGAAAAAGCCTCGGAATTCAGCTTTGGAGATTACGATTATATCGTTGACGCGATTGACAATGTGACGGCGAAGATCGACCTGATCTGCCGCGCAAAGGAAGCCGGTGTACCGATTCTTTCCTCCATGGGTACCGGGAACAAGCTGAATCCCGGCCTTTTCCGGATTACGGACATTGAAAAAACCAGAGTCTGCCCCTTGGCGAAGGTGATCCGAAAAGAACTCAAAAAACGCGGCGTGCGCGGGGTGCAGGTGCTCTATTCGGAAGAAGAGCCGGCAAAAACAGGCATGAGAACACCTGCCAGTATCAGCTTTGTGCCTTCGGCGGCAGGATTGATGATCGCGGGCGAGGTGGTTAGATATTTTTTAGACCGGTGAGATCGAGGGGCTCTGCGAGCTCCTTTTGTATTGCGGTGAGCATCGTCTCGATATCGTCAAACGCGGCGTAGAGCCTGCGGCATGCCGGCTTCATGAAGCCCTGCGCGATGGTCTCGTCCAGCAGGCGAAGCAGTGGACCGTAGTAACCGTTCAAATTAAACAGCATGATGGGTTTGTTGATGCGGCCAAGCTGCTTGAGCGTAAGGATTTCAAAAAATTCCTCAAATGTGCCGATGCCGCCGGGCAGCACGATGAAAGCGTCCGCGCGTTCCTCCATGAGCTGCTTGCGCTCACGCATGGTTTCCGGATAGAGGAACTCACTGCAGTCCTTTTGAAGAATACCGGGCTTGTCGAAAAAACGCGGAGCGATCCCCAGACTGTAGCCGCCTGCGGCGATTACGCCGCGCACTGCGGCACCCATCAGTCCCTGCGCGCCGCCGCCGAAGACCAGACCGAAGCCTTTTTGAACCATGGCGCGGCCGAGCGCCTCCACCGGCGCGAAATAGCTTTTATCGATATCAGGGCTGCTTGCCCCATAAATGCAAATATTCATGAATCTAAAATCCTTTCTGAAGATGATAGGAAAATTATAGCGGACACTGCGAAAAAGCGCAAGGGATGAAAAGAAATATGCGTACGAGAAAACCGAAAAAGAGAAAACCAAAGGCAAAAATAAAACTGATGGTTCTTGCCGCAGCCGCCGTGCTGCTGGTCGTTTTTGCGCTGTCACCGCTTTCGAAGTATCTGGTGAGCCTTAGCGTAATGTCTGTTTACAGCGGCGTGCACGAACGACAAAGCATTATGGAAGAGAAAGGCATCGAACTTTCAATTCCGGGCGGCGGCGCGACATCGGAGGCGGACTGGTATCCATTTGTGATGACCTTCAATCCTTCCGCCGAAAGCTTCTGTCGGTTTATAGGGGAAGCCAATCGCGAATTGACGATCTTATACAATTTCCCTGCTTTCGATCTGCGTCGGGGCAAGGGCTGCAGCCGCTTATACGATCCAACATCGCCTTATTACAATGCGTTCTATGGTGCTTATCTGGTGACAGACACTGTGGACATATCGGAAACAGGCGACACTTCCCTGACAGATACCGCGGATATATCGGATCCCGAACGGCAGGAAGGCACTGCTGCCGGAGAGGCTGTTTCGCGATGCGGGTTTGATGCCCCTGCGTGCGCAAGTGCGTCTGATACTGACCTCACTTCAGTAGCAGCGGAACGCGCGCGCACCTTTCCTGCCGGTGCGAAGGTTTCAAACAGAGCACGGCCGCCGTTCGGCTTTCACGCGGACGGCAGCCTCGATCTTGCCAAAACAGGATTGGTGCCGCAGTACGATTTTGAACAGCTTGTACTACGTGACTTTGGCCTTCGCGCGCAGGATATGCAGTTTGACTGGACAGTTCGGGAAGTGCAGAGGGTGGACGGATTTTTAGGTTATGGCGGCTGGAGCTGCGTGGATGCCGACCTGACAGTCAGCGGCGCCTTCCATCGCGCGAACGGCTTCCGGCAGTCCTATCTGCAATACGGAACGCCTAAATACAATGCATATTCGCAGGACGATTTTACCCCTGTCAAAATGCGCGGCAGAGTCTATGCGCGATATTTTCCGGAGTGGGAGAGCAGCGTGTTCTTTTATGTGATGGCGCCGTCGTGGGAAGTAGTCGATAACTGTGACCAACAGATCTTACAAAAAAGCAGGCTGCGGTAAATCCCTTTACCTGCAGCTTGCCTGTTTCTGTCTTTAGCCAAATCTCTTTGATGTCTGCCGTAGTGGTATCAATCATTGCTACAAAATTGCGCGTTCCCAAAAAAGTTGGGGTAGTGTATTTATAAAGCGTAATCTCAGCGATACCGCTTTCTTCGTTAAAAATAACCTGGGCTTTTGCAAATTTTTCGCCTTCAAGTAAGGTGCTAGCCACAAAATAGGAGGTTCGAGCCTCATCGTAGCGACAGTCATTCACAGCAATATGATCGAGCGGTACTTCATTTTTTTGCATTAGGATAAAAAGCAGAACAACAATTAAAATTAAAAAACTGTAAGTTTTGAACTTATCCTTTTTGGACTGTTTTTTTGTATTACCTGCATCTGTATTTGCTGCGGGTGATTCGTTACGCATTGCATCGGGTCTGTCCGGTAATCTTTCCATTTCTTGTTTCTCCGTTTATTTTTCTATAGTTTGGGCACGGTTTAAGATGTTATACAGGCTAGAACGCTGCATGTTTAACACTTTTGCAGCCTTTGATATGTTGCCGCCGCATTCTTTTAGGACATGCCCTGTGTATTCCTGCTCAAAACGGCGAAGTGCTTCTTTGTATGGAAGGGAGTAATCAATCCGCATCATTTTGTACGAACCAGTTTCGGCGGCATCCGCATCGGATAGGCTTGCAGTTTCTGAATGCTCAAGAGTATTTACATCGAAATCTTGTCCGAAGGTTTCGGTATCAAAAATGGACATGTATTCCTTTGTAAGATTCAGAATCGTGCCGGTCGAAATGACCATCAAACGCTCTACGAAATTTTTAAGTTCTCGGATATTGCCTGGCCAAGAGTAGGACTGCATGAAATCGCAGGCATCTTCAGAGAAGACTTTTTTTGTTCCCATTTTGGTGTTGAATTTATTCAAAAAAGCATAGGCCAAAGGAAGGATGTCTTCACGGCGTTCACATAGCGGCGGCAAGTGCAGCGGGATGACGTTCAACCTGTAGTATAAGTCTTTGCGAAAACCTCCGTCTTGTACGAGTTTCCACAAATCCTTGTTGGTTGCGCCGATAATGCGGGCATTGGTTGTGGAAATTTTATTGGAACCAATGCGTTTATACTCGCCAGATTCCAGTACACGCAGTAATTTGGACTGCATCGGCAGTGTCAATTCGCCGATTTCATCCAAAAACAAGGTGCCGTCGGATGCTGCTTCGAAAAGACCCATGCGACCATTTTCACTGGCTCCGGTAAATGAGCCTTTTTCATAGCCGAAGAACTCGGATTCCATCAGTTCTGTCGGAATCGCAGCACAGTTTACCGGAATGAACGGTTCATTTTGGCGAGTGGAAATGGAGTGGATATAGTTCGCGAGCACCTCTTTGCCGGTTCCGGAAGCTCCATAAATCATAACGGCACTGTCCATCGAGGCGGATTTTTGCGCCAAGGCATACATTTGCTTCATCTTTTCGTTGGAAGACGCGATGAAGAATGGTTTTTGTCCGAGCTTGTTCAAATAAGCGACAGTTTCCTGCAATTTACGTTTCTGCTTATCGACCTGATTCAGCAAATAGAGAAAATCTTCCTCTCGATAACTGGTGGCTACAGCATATTCTACATCGCCGTTTTCATCAAAAATCGGCTTGCAGCTGATGATCATGCCGACATCCTTGCCGGTTTTGATATAGCGTTTGATTTCTTTCTTCTTTAACAACACTTCCTTGACAGCGGGCTGACGGTCGGTATAACCCTTCTCCTGCATGGTAAAAGCGTTAAACTCAAAAAGCTCATCTAGGGTGCATTGATAGGTGTCCGCGCTGTTTTGATTTGCAAAAATGACGTCTCCGGTTTTGTCGGCAACGAAAACGTTCGCGCCCAGGTTTTCAATGAACTTTTCAGTAAGCGCCAGTTTGTCATTAGATTGAAAGTTCTTTTTGTTGTTAAAAGCCATGATACCCCCTCTTGTATGCTAAGCGTCTGCATGCTTTTGAAATGTTTTTCGGTTTGCGATCGCGTAATGCCGAAAATCTTTGATATACAAATTATAGACGGGTGCTATCGAAAAGTCAACCATCATCTCTTTAAAATTGAACAAAAAGTATACAGTTCATTTATTATACCTCAATTCGTACATAAAATAAACATTATGCATAAAAAATAGACATAAAATTAGTACAAAAAATAGACGTAAATAAAAAATATCACGTTTCACTCACGCAGTGTACATAACATAAAAAAATATCTTCACAAAAAACATTGAAATTTGAACAAGTTTGATAAATAAAAAACGATTTTCGTAAATTCTTGGTGTAAAATGGCATGCCTTTTGCTATATATGGTAGCATCAATCGTACAAGTTATGAACAAGCAGAAAAGAAAGGACATGAATAGCGATGAGAGAAGTAGTTATCGTAGACGGTATGCGTACAGCATTTGGACGTATGGGTGGCGGTTTCAGAAACATGACAGCCACACAGCTCGCAGGAACAACCATCAAAGGACTTTGCGAAAAAACGAAGATCCTTGAGAAAGGAAAGGTTGATGCGGTCTTTGCAGGCAGCGCATTCGGAGATATCGCATCCAACAACTTCGCAAGATACTCGGCATTAACAGCAGGATTACCTTACGACACCTCCGCGACCTTTATCGAAATGCAGTGTGGGTCTGCCATCGCAGCGATCAACGCAGCAGCGCTTCAGATCGGCGAAGGCATGATTGACACCGCAGTTGTAGGCGGCGCAGAAACTTACAGCCAGGCATATGTTAAGTTCCCGACCTCCATTGAACCATATAAAGATATTGCACCGGCAGCGGTTCCTTGGGCATTGAGCCCAGTCAAGGAAGACGCAATCAGCATGATTGAAGTTTCCGACCGTATGGCTAAGATGTGGAACATCAGCAGAGAAGAATGCGATGCTTTTTCCTTAAGATCACAGCAGAGAGCAGCTGCCGCTATGGAAAAAGGATATTTTAAGGATGAAATTCTTCCGGTCGAAGTGAAATATTCCAAGAAGGCAGATCCGGTTATTATCGACACTGACGAGCATCCGAGAGCAAATACAACCTTAGAAGGACTTGCAAAGTTAAGAGCAGTCAATGAAGGCGGCGTTACGACAGCAGGCAACGCATCCGGCAGAAACGACGGCGCTGCATTCGTCCTGATGATGAGCGCAGATAAAGCAAAAGAGCTTGGCTATAAGCCGCTCGCAAGATGGGTATGGGGCGCAGACGCAGGTGTTGATCCGAAGATCATGGGGATCGGTCCAGTTTACTCCAACATCAAGATCCTCAAGAAGATGGGACTGCAGATGAACGATATCGACATTTATGAGTGTAACGAAGCTTTCGCGGCACAGAACCTCTCGGTCATCAAGGAAATGGAAAACATTACAGGCGAGAAGATGAACATGGAAAACTGGAACCCGAACGGCGGCGCGATTGCATTCGGACATCCGAACGGCGCCTCCGGCGCTAGAGTCTGCATCTTCACCATGAAAGAACTCATCCGAAAAGGCGGCAAGTACGGTATGTTCTCCAGCTGCTGCGGCGGCGGACTCGGCGTATCCTGCCTGATTGAGAACATTTACGAAGACTAATACAAAATACGAAAAGAGGAAATAGAAATGAAAAAAGTTGCAGTAGTCGGTGCGGGCATGATGGGACGTGAGATCGCCATCGTATACGCGAGAGCAGGACACCAGGTTGCGATCGTAGATGCGACGATGGAACTTGCACAGGTCGCAAAAGAAAAACAGGCAGGCATCCTGGACAGAGAGATCAAGAAGGGTAGACTTGCCGCAGACCAAAAGGAAGAGATTCTTGCAAGGATCATCCCAATCGCAGATAAAAAGGACCTTGCGGATTACGACTATATCACGGAAGCAGTTCCGGAAATCTATGAGTTAAAGGAAGAGTTGTTCAAAGAACTCGATAAAATCTGTAAGCCAGAGACAGTTTTCCTTACAAATACATCAACCTTTTCTGTTACCAAACTGTCTCTGGCGGTTAAAAGAGAAAGAAAAGCAAGATTCCTCGGCACCCACTACTTCTCACCGGCATCTGTCATGAAGTTGGTAGAAGTCATCCCAGGACATCTCTGTGACGAAGAAGTCATTGACGATGTAATCGAACTTTTGCAGGAGATGGGCAAGGAAACCGTCAGACTGCAGAAGGATGTAACCGGATTCGTAGTAAACAGAATTTACCACGCGATCATGATCGAATCCCTAAAGCTCCTAGAAGAGGGAGTTGCATCGGTAGAGGACATTGATAAGGCTTGTAAATTCGGTATGGGACATCCGGTCGGCCCGTTTGAATTGTATGATAATACCGCGCTTGACCTGAACCTGCAGGTTCAAACAGAGCTCTTTGAGAACTATGGCGAAAGATTCAGACCGGGAAGCCTGCTGAAGGAAAAAGTCAACGCGGGACAACTTGGCAGAAAAGTCGGTGAAGGTTTCTATGTCTGGACAGACAATAAGAAATCCGGCGTGGCGAAATAAACACAACGTGAAAGATGGATGACAAGGAGAAGAAAATTATGGCAGAAGAAAAATTAACATCAAAACAGCTGCTTGGAGAACTCCTGCAAAAGCACTATGCTGAGGCAATGGAAGCAAAAGCACAAGGCAAACCTGTTGTATGGTCCACCTCGATTGCACCTCAGGAACTTCTGGAAGCTATGGATTTAACCGTAGTTTATCCGGAGAATCATGCAGCAGCCGTTGCGTCCAGAAAAGACGCACCGCAGTTTATCGATAAATCAGAAGGGGATGGCTACTCCGCGGACATTTGCTCCTATGCACGTGTCAATATCGGATACGCTGATTTACAGCACTCCGAAGCGCAGGATATCCCGATGCCAGATTTGATTTTCTGCTGCAGCAATATCTGTTGCACTGTAATTAAATGGTACGAGAATCTGGCTAAGAAGTTGAACGTTCCGCTGATTATGATGGACGCACCTTTTAACTCTTCTTACGAAGTACGGGAAGACAACATCAACTTCCTTGAAGCACAATTAAAGGACGCCATCAGACAGCTGGAAGCGTTTACAGGCAGAAAGATGGATTATGACAAGCTCAAAGACATCATGAAGACTTCAAACGAGACCGCAAAATGGTGGGTCGAAGCTACCAATATGGCGATGCATAATCCATCTCCGCTGAGTGGATTCGACATGTTCAACTACATGGCGATGATCGTCTGTATGAGAGGCAAGAAGGACGGAGCAAGATTGTTCAAACTCTGGTACGACGAACTCAAGGAAAAAGCAGAGCAGGGCAAAGGACCATGGAAGGATGATTCCGAAGAAAAATACAGAATTCTTTGGGACGGCATTCCTTGTTGGCACAGCTTGGGGCCTTGCTACAAGATCTTAAAGAAGAACGGCATCAACATGGTAACTTCTACTTATCCGGAGAGCTGGGCAATCTTCTATGAGCCGGGCGATCTGCACGATATGGCAAGAGCTTATGATGCGATCTATACCCAGAGAAACGTAGAATATGCTGCCGACAGATTCATCAAGCTGGCAGGCGCTTTCAATGTAGACGGAGCAATCTTCCATTCTAACAGAAGCTGTAAGGGCATGGACTTCAAGCAGTATGAAATCCAGAGAAGACTCAAAGAACAGCTAGGCATTCCGTCCGTCATGTTCGACGGCGATATGGCCGACCCAAGTGCGTTCTCCGAAGCACAGTACGAAACCAGAGTACAGGCCCTTGTAGAAATGATGGAAGAAAGAAAAGCTCGGAAAGGAGATAAATAGGATGAACGACCAGATCAAAGCTATGGTAGAAGCTTTTGCAGAGGAAGCAAGATATCCAAAGAAAACAATTGCGAAAGCCATGAAAGAAACAGGCAAAAAAGCGTTTGGTGTATTTCCTATTTATACACCGGAAGAAATCATCTATGCCGCAGGACTTCTTCCTGTCGGCATGTGGGGCGGACAGACGACCATGGTAAACGTAGACAAGTTCATTCAGAGCTTCTGCTGCTCCATCATGAGAGCAAATATGGAGCTCGGTATGAAGGGTGAATATGACTTCTTAGAGGGCGTATTCATTCCGACTTACTGCGATACCATGAAAGCCATCCTCGCAAACTGGCCGATCGCGGTACCAAACTGCAAAGCCATCCCGTTCGTATATCCGCAGAACAGAGAAAGCTCCGGCAGTGAAGCTTTCCTAGTCGCACAGTTCAAGGGGTTTAAAAAAGACCTTGAGAATCTGCTTAGCTATGAAATCAAAGACGAAGATATCGAAACCGCATTTGTGATTTATGAAGAATACAGAGCTGCGATGAGAGAATTCGTGGAACTGGTCAATGATTACCCGCAGACGCTTGACCCGAAGACTAGACATATGATTATCAAGGCGGCTTATTTCCAAGATAAAAAGACCTATACGAAAAAGTTGAAGATGTTGATGGAAGCACTCAAAAAAGAACCGAAAGAAGAAATGAAAGGACCGCGCGTCATCATCACCGGATTGATGACAGAACCGGAAAAGTTCTTGGATCTCTTTACAGAATACGGTTATACTTTTGTTGCAGATGACCTAGCTCACGAATCCAGACAGTTCCGCGTGCCAGCAAGAACGAGCGGCACAGCCATCGAAAAAATGGCTGGTAGGATCATTGATCTTAAGGGATGTACCTTCTTCTATGAAGAAAACAAATCCAGAGGTACGATACTTAAGAACCTTGCGAAAAAGTATCACGCGGACGGTATCATTATCTGCATGATGAAGTTCTGTGACCCGGATGAATTTGATTATCCGATCATTAAGAAAGAACTTGATGAAGCAGGCGTGCAGCAGCTCTACGTGGAAATCGAACAGCAGATGGATTCTGTAGAACAGCTCAGAACCAGAATTCAGAGCTTTGCGGAAATGCTAGCATAAACAAAGGCAGGTAGAACATGTTTTTAGGAATAGATATTGGCTCATCATCCTCCAAAGCAGCGTTGATGAACAATGATGGGAAACTCTTAGGAACTAAGGTTGTGAATATTGGCACTGGAACGAACGGCATCGAAATCGCGCTCAGCGAACTTCTCAAGGAGCAGGGTTGTACCGAAGAGGATATTCTGTACACGGTAGCGACCGGATACGGCAGAATGACTTATAAGAAAGCCAATGCGCAGATTACAGAAATCAGCTGTCACGCAAAGGGCGTTGTGTCAATGTATCCGCAGACACGCAGCATCATCGATATCGGCGGACAGGATGCCAAGGCAATTCGGCTGAACGATAAGGGCAGAGTCGATAATTTCGTCATGAACGAGAAATGCGCGGCCGGTACCGGAAGATTCTTTGAGGTCATGGCGAGAGTACTGAACTGCAGTTTGGACGAGCTTGCAACACTTGCGGCAAAGGCACAGAATACTGTGCCGATCAGTAGTGTCTGCACCGTATTCGCGGAATCCGAAGTGATTTCTCAGCTCGCCGGCGGCGCGAAGCCGGAAGATGTTGCGAAAGGTGCGCATCAATCCGTGGCAAAACGTGTTACAGGTTTGTGCAGCCGCTTAGGTATGGTACCGCAGGTGGTCATGACTGGTGGAGTCGCATTGAATGCCAGCATGGTGCAGGCGATGGCAGAAGAAATCAAACTCGATATTTTGGTTCCGGAGAATCCACAGGTTATGGGGGCGATCGGCGCGGCAGATTACGCCAGAGAGAAATATTTGTCTAATATATTAAAACTTGACAAAACAAAATAAGATAAGTATATATAAGGAGTACAAAATGCAAGATTGGAAACAGATTTACAAAGAAAGATTAATGTCTGCGGACGAAGCAGTAAAATTCGTGCAGTCCGGAGAAAGATGGGCGACTACCCACGCAACTGCGGAATCCTGGGTTCTGACCGAAGCACTCTGCAAGAGAGCGATGGAGCTGGAAAACGTACAGCTCTGGCAGGGTCTGAACTGGGGTACGGCTCAGTACTGTGAACCGCAGTATCACGGTCACTTGGATGTAGATACCATCTTCTGCGGTACAGCGACCAGACAAGCAGTCAATGAAAAGAGAGGCAACTATGGTCCAATGCATGTATCCATGATCGACCGTGCCTTTGAAACCACCGTTCCGATTGACGGTTTGTTGGCACATGTGACCCCACCGGATGAAAACGGTTACTGCAACCTCGGTGTTTCTGTAGACTTTGGCGCATCTGCGATCGCGCATGGCAAGAAGATCATCGCGCAGGTGAACCCTTCCATGCCATGGGTATTCGGTCAGCATAACACCATTCACGTGTCGCAGATCCTGGCATTTGTTGAAGAAAATACCCCGCTTTTAAATATTCCGCCTATCGATGATACCGACCCGTTATCCACGAAGATCGGCGAAAACATCGCAGAACTCATCGAAGACGGTTCCTGTCTGCAGATGGGACAGGGTAAGGTTCCGAACGCGATCTTAAAATGCCTCGGCGACAAGAAGAACCTCGGTGTTCATACCGAAGTATTCTCCGACAACTTGTTGCCGCTGATCGAAAAAGGCGTGGTAAACGGACAGAACAAGAACATTGATAAAGGCAAGATCACAGCGATGTTCATTCAGGGTTCTCACGACTTATATAAGTTTGTAGACAGAAATCCGATGATCAATATCGCACCGGGTTGGTATACCAACAATCCGGCAATCATTTCTCAGAATGATAAAGTATGTGCAATTAATGCCTGCATTGAGATCGACTTAACAGGTCAAGTAAACTGCGAATGGATGAACGGAAAAATTTTCTCCGGCATCGGCGGACAGGTGGACTTCCTCAGAGGCGCGGCATACTCTAAGGGCGGAAAACCAATTCTGTGCTTACCATCTACGGCAAGACACGGTGCCGTATCCAGGATTGTACCAACATTGGCGCCGGGAACACCGGTATCCACGCCAAGATGCGATGTACACTGGGTTGTTACCGAATACGGCGCAGTGAACCTGTTCGGCAAGAGCCTGCTGCAGAGAGGCGATGCCTTGATCAGCATCGCGCATCCTGATTTCAGAGATCAGCTGCAGAACGACTGGGATGAAATCTGGAGAAAGATGGGAAGCAAGTAATTCCCCAAAAAAGAATCGCGTAGACCGGTTTCGCGCTTTTCATAGGTCGAAAGGCACGAACCGCTTTACATACAATGCGCAAGACCAAAACAGAAATAAAGTCGAAGCGCAGAAAACTCATAAAATAATCGTTAACATGAAAGAAGAGAAATATTACGGAGGAGAAAAATGAAAAAAGTATTAGCGGTATTATTATGTCTCGTTATGGTATTTGCAATGACAGCTTGCGGCGGCGACGACGGCGGCAGTGCTGATGGTGAAGTTTACAAGATCTCTTATGCAGGTACCGTAGCAGATACAACTTCCATGATGATTCGTATGAACGAAGCAGCAACAAAAATGAATGAATTGTCCGGTGGCAGATTGCAGATGACAGTTTACCCGAATAATCAGCTTGGAGACTCTGTTTCCAACTTCCAGCAGATGCAGGAAAACGGAAGCGTACAGATGGGCGAATTAAGTGCGGCAGCATTATCCAGCTTCACAAATTTGTATACCCCGTATTCCCTGCCGTTCCTGTTCAGCAGCAAAGAACAAGCTTTTGAATATTTCGATAATTCCGAACAGGCGAAGGCTGTTGCTGACCAGTTCTGCAAGGATACAGGCGTTAGAATTATCGGTTGGTACTACAATGATGCCAGAACCATCACCAACTCAAAACATACTATTAAGAAGCCTGCAGATATGGCGGGACTGAAGATTCGTGCGATGCAGTCTGATGTATATATTAAGACGTTTGAAGCATTAGGCGCTTCCCCGATCTCCATGTCTTTCGCGGAAGTGTTCACGGGACTGCAGCAAAAAAATATCGACGGACAGGACAATGGTACAGCCTTAACCGTTTCTCAGAAGTTCCACGAAGTACAGAAATATTACACGGACTTGCATCATGTCATCGATATGGCTCCGATCCTCGTCAGTGAAGAATTCTATCAGTCCTTACCGGATGATCTGAAGACAATCTTAACCGACTGCATCGCAGAAGCGGTTGCTGCAGAAAGAGCAGATTACGACGTAAACGGCGAAAAGGAAGAAGAAGAAATCGCAAAGTACTGCGAGATCACACACTTGACAGATGCCGAAAGAGAAGCATTTAAGGACGCGTGTTCCTCTGTATATGACTGGTACAAGACGGCATACACAGATATCGACTTAGACGCTATTACAGCCGAAATCGCAAAAATCGATAAATAGCCAATTCCGCAGTATCCAACAAAAAACAATTATTCCCTATTACTCGTAAGAAACAGTTAACAATTATGACGGAGACCGCCTCCAGCAGGGGCAGTCTCCGGATGAGCTAAAAGGAGAAACACATGAAAGTCATTCATTGGTTAGACAAGCATTTTGAAGAAGGTTTATCCGCAATTCTTTTAGCCGCAATGTCAGTTGTCGTCTTGTTACAGATCATTTTGAAATGGTTCCATTTGCCGTTATCATGGTCCGAAGAAATGGCACGCTACATGTTTATTTGGCTGATCTATATTGCGTCATCTTATGCGGTTAAAAAGAGATCTCACATTAAAGTAGAAATTTTGTCCTTGCTTTTTAAAGAAAAAGGGAATTTCATCTTAGATTTAATTGCCGATTTAGCATTTTTAGTATTTGCAACCGTTATCACTTATTATGGATGGATCGCGACCTACAAGATTGCGTTCGTAAACGTACAGCAGTCGCCGTCCATGCACATCAACATGGGTTGGGCTTATATGTCCTTTGCTCTCGGCTGCACCCTGATGGCGATTCGAATTATTCAGGATCTAATCTTGAGAAGCAAAGAATATAGAACTGCAAAGCAGGCAAAGGAGGTGCAGTAAATGTCAGGATTATTGATCTTCGCAATCTTTTTCATTTTTGTATTCCTAAGTGTTCCAATCGGCATCTCCCTTGGACTTGCAGTTGTCATTTACTCAGCAATTACAGGAAACATAAACTTTAACTATATCGCGACAGGAATGTTCACCTCCTGTGACTCCTTCCCGCTGATGGCAATTCCATTCTTCGTGCTCAGTGGCGCGCTCATGGAAGGGGGCGGACTTTCCAAGCGTCTAGTTGGATTCTTTGATACGCTGGTCGGACACTTTACCGGTGGACTGGCAATCGTAACGGTTGTTGCCTGCCTGTTCTTCGGTGCGATCTCCGGTTCTGCTCCGGCAACGGTAGCTGCGATAGGTACCATCATGGTTCCTTCCATGATCGAAATGGGTTACGAAAAGCGTTGGTCTATGGCGCTCGTAGCGGCATCTGGCTGTTTGGGAACGATTATCCCGCCAAGTATTCCGATGGTTATGTACGGTGTATCCACAGGGGCTTCCATCAGTACGATGTTCATGGCAGGCTTCCTGCCGGGCGTCATCTGCGGTCTGACTTTGATCATCATCGCAATTCGTTATTGTAAGAAGAACGGCTACCATGGAAACGGACTTAAATTCTCCGGCAAGAGAGTTTGGGCATCCTTCAAAGAGGCGGTTTGGGCGCTTCTGGTTCCGGTTATCATCCTCGGCGGTATCTATGGCGGCTTTTTCACCCCGACGGAAGCCGCGGTTATCGCGGTATTCTACGGTCTGATCGTAGGTCTGTTCATCTACAAGGAGCTTGATCTTCGGAAGATTTATATCAAACTTGCGGAGTCAGCAAATACTTCCGGAACGATATTAATCATTGTAGGTACAGGTACCATCTTGGGTCGCGTCTTGACGATTGAACAGGTTCCGCAGATGGTCGCGAAGGCAATGCTCGGTGTAACTGATAACTGGATCATTATGATGATCTTGATGAATCTTCTGCTTCTCGTCGTTGGCTGCCTGATGGAAACCACCTCGGCAATCCTGATTTTATCACCAATCCTATATCCGGTTGTCGCGGCATGCGGTGTGGATATGATTCACTTCGGCATTGTGATGGTTGTAAACCTGTCCATCGGTTTCATCACACCGCCGGTAGGCGTCAATCTTTTCGTTGCGTGTGGCATCGGCGGCATCAAGTTTGTAGAGCTTTGCAAGAAGATTATACCGTTCTTGATAGCCTTGCTCGTCGGACTTTTGGTCATCACCTACGTTCCGGACATTGTTCTTTGGGTACCGAGACTGTGCGGTTACGCAGGATAATGAGTCAGAATAGAAGCACATTCAGTGATTTTGTATGAATTATAACGAAGCCTGCCTTCCGGGGAAGGCAGGCTTCATGATTTTGGGAGAATGGAAATGGAATATCAGACAATATTGACAGAACAAAACGGAAGCGTATTAAAGGTCCTCTTTAACAATCCGGAAAAATTAAATGCTTTAACCGATACCTTTCTGCAGGAATATACAGATCTTTTGAACAAGATTGACAGCAACGACGAAGTGCAAGTCGTCATTCTCACCGGATCAGGCAAAGCATTTATCGCAGGTGCAGACATCACTCTGATGCGCACCATGAAACCTGCCGAAGCAGCAGAATACTCCAAAGTCACGACCGAAGTCTACCGGCGCATGGAAGTCTCCAAAAAGATTTTCATTGCAGCGATCAATGGCTTCGCGTTTGGTGGCGGATGCGAAATGACACTGGCATGCGACTTAAGGATCGCATCCAAAAAAGCAAAAATGGGACTGCCGGAAGTCGGGCTGGGTATTTTTCCGGGCGGTGGCGGTACACAGCGTCTGCCGAGGCTAATCGGCGCAGCAAAAGCAAAAGAGTTAATCTATACGGCAAAAACGATTACGGCGCAGCAGGCATATGATATAGGTCTTTTGAACGAAGTCTGCGAACCGGAAGAATTAGACACGAAAGCGGAAGAGATGGCAGCGGCAATTTTGAAGAACAGCGGCTCCGCGGTCAGCCTCGCAAAAGAGTCCATCAACAATGGGATGCAGTCTGATATCATCTCAGCAATGAATTTAGAAAAAAATCTGTTTGCGTTATGTTTTGGCACGGACGACCAAATCGAGGGTATGAACGCGTTCGTGGAGAAACGAAAAGCAAACTTCAAATAGGAGGCGGCAAAGATGAGTTATACGATCAATCAATTGCAAATCGGACAGAATGCACAATTTTCTAAAACAATCAGCGAAAGTGACGTTTATCTGTTTGCGGGTGTGACCGGCGATATGAACCCGGCACACTTAAATGCGGAATACTCAAAAGAAGGCGTTTTCCATGAAAGAGTGGCTCATGGCATGCTTTCCGCCAGCTTGATTTCTACGGTTCTCGGTACAGAACTTCCGGGCAAAGGCACAATTTATCTGCAGCAGCAGGTCAAATTTGTCGCACCGGTACATTTTGGTGATACGATCACCGCGACGGTAGAAGTAATTGAGAAAAATATCGAAAGAAATCGTGTTAAATTAAAAACAACCTGCACAAATCAAAACGGACAGGTCGTTGTAGATGGCGAAGCACTCGCCATGCCTCCAAAGGAATCTTAAACTGCGATACTTTTTTCATTAAATTACACATCACACATATGACATCGAAACACCTATATAAAAAACAATAAAACACCTACTTAGACAGCATGGATTTCTTTGGATTTAGAGTAGAGCGGAAAGTTCAGAGAAACTTTCCTCTCTACTCTTTTAGAAATATAAAAGTTTTTAGAAAACGTCCAGAATGCAAGATATGCATTTTTAATAAATTGAAAGTAGAAAGGAGAATGCTTTGAAGCAAAAGTTTCAAAGCCAGGAGAAAAAAGTATGAATTTTGAACTCACGAAGGAACACGAACTACTTCGCAAAATGATCAGAGAGTTTGCGGAAAAGGAAATCACTCCGATTGCAGCAGAAATCGATGAGACAGAGGAATTTCCATTGGAAGTCGTCAAAAAAATGGCTAAATTAGGCATAATGGGTCTGCCGATACCGAGAGAATACGGCGGTGCAGGGGCAGACTATGCGGCTTACTCAATTCTAATCGAAGAACTTTCGAAAGCATATACCGCAATCGGAACGATCGTGGCCGCGCACACATCACTTTGCACTTGGCCAATTTTGGCTTTCGGTACCGAAGAACAAAAAGAAAAATATGTTGTTCCATTGGCAAAAGGTGAGCATCTGGGTGCATTCGGATTGACCGAACCAAATGCCGGATCTGATTCTGCGGCACAGCAGACCAAAGCCGAAGATATGGGGGATTACTGGCTGCTCAATGGTGCGAAAGTATTCATCACAAACGGCGCGTATGCTGATACATTTATGTGCCTTGCTATGACCGATAAATCTAAAGGAAATCATGGAATTTCTGCTTTCATCATTGAAAAGGGCGATGAGGGCTTTTCTATCGGCAAAACCGAGGATAAACTTGGCATCAGAGCTTCTTCCACGACAGAACTGATTTTCCAGAACTGCAAGATTCCGAAGGACAGACTGCTTGGAGAGTTGAACGGCGGTTTCAAGGTTGCAATGGCAACGCTGGAAGGAGGCCGTATCGGTATCGCAGCGCAGGCGGTCGGTGTTGCGCAAGGCGCGTTTGATCTGACCGTCGAATATATGAAACAGAGAAAACAGTTCGGCAAGAAACTTTCTCAGTTCCAGTACCTTGCATTTGAAATGGCGGAAATGAAAACAAAGATACATGCTTCCAGACTGCTGGTATATGAAGCAGCCTGTCTGAAAGATGCGCATAAACCGCATGCTGTCAACTCTGCAATGGCAAAATATTATGCGGCAGATACGGCAATGCAGACAGCTGTAAAATGCGTACAGTTCCACGGTGGATATGGTTTCACGAAGGATTATCCGATCGAACGCTACTTCCGTGATGCCAAGATCACAGAAATCTATGAAGGCACTTCCGAAGTACAGAAGCTGATTATTTCTAACAACATTTTTAAATAGACAGGAGGCATGGACAATGGCATTTAAGATTATCGTATGCGCAAAGCAGGTTCCGGATACTAATGTAATTAAGATTAACCCTAAAACAGGGACGTTGATTAGAGACGGTGTTCCGTCAATTTTGAACCATGATGACGCAAACGCACTAGAAGAAGCATTAAAAATTAAGGACAAGTATGATGACGTCACCGTTACTGTCATCT
>ERZ825896.802-NODE-802-length-38511-cov-11.065555_pt1 | contig 38511 bp, 29 predicted proteins | sample MGYA00519858_ERZ825896 | MGnify/ENA primary metagenome ERZ825896 (study PRJEB31778, sample SAMEA3449214) | human gut metagenome | biome: human gut; feature: human-associated habitat; material: faeces | place: United Kingdom | collected 2010/2012 ...
TTAAACCACATGTTCCTCCGCTTGTGCGGGCCCCCGTCAATTCCTTTGAGTTTCATTCTTGCGAACGTACTCCCCAGGTGGATAACTTATCGCTTTCGCTTAGTCACCGACTGTGTATCGCCGACAACGAGTTATCATCGTTTACTGCGTGGACTACCAGGGTATCTAATCCTGTTTGCTCCCCACGCTTTCGTGCCTCAACGTCAGATATAGTTTGGTAAGCTGCCTTCGCAATCGGTGTTCTGTATGATCTCTAAGCATTTCACCGCTACACCATACATTCCGCCTACCGCAACTACTCTCTAGTTCAACAGTATTAGAGGCAGTTCCGGTGTTAAGCACCGGTATTTCACCTCTAACTTATCAAACCGCCTACGCACCCTTTAAACCCAATAAATCCGGATAACGCTTGGATCCTCCGTATTACCGCGGCTGCTGGCACGGAGTTAGCCGATCCTTATTCGTACGATACTTTCAGCCGAATACACGTATTCGGGTTTACCCTCGTACAAAAGCAGTTTACAACTCATAGAGCCGTCATCCTGCACGCGGCATGGCTGGTTCAGACTTGCGTCCATTGACCAATATTCCTCACTGCTGCCTCCCGTAGGAGTTTGGTCCGTGTCTCAGTACCAATGTGGGGGGTTAACCTCTCAGTCCCCCTATGTATCGTCGCCTTGGTGAGCCGTTACCTCACCAACTAGCTAATACAACGCATGCCCATCCATAACCACCGAAGCTTTCAACCCCAAGTGATGCCACTCGAGATGTTATGGGGTATTAGTACCAATTTCTCAGTGTTATCCCCCTGTTATGGGTAGGTTGCATACGCGTTACGCACCCGTCCGCCGGTCGCCGACAATTGAAGCAAACTTCAATCTCGCTGCCCCTCGACTTGCATGTGTTAAGCCTGCCGCTAGCGTTCATCCTGAGCCAGGATCAAACTCTCCATTGTAAAAAAATGTTTTGTTAAATCTTTAGCTCTATCTCAAAGGTATTGTTTGAAATCACTCCGAAGAGTGGATAAACTTTAGCTGCTCAAATACTTCAAAGAACACCGTTCCTATATTGCTATAAAGAACTTTCTCTTTTTTCAGTCCCCCGCCGGCCTTGTCGGCCCCTCGGTGAACCGTCCCAGTTTTTAGTGGGAAAGTGGTGCAAAGGTAATTCCTTTTTTTGAAACCTCCAAATCTTTTTCGATGTTTTTTCAAACCCCGAATCAGACCGGATATTCGAAAGAACCTTGCTCCGCCTCGAGTTCCAAACCCTCGCGGGTTTCTCTCTCAAAGCGGGTGCAAAGATAAGTACTTTTTTAGCTTTTTTACAAACTTTTTAAAGATTTTTTTGAATATTTTTTTGCCTTAATTGGGACTGCATTGTAAATCTGCAACTTGCGTTTTGGCCGTAAAAACGGTGTCGGGAGGATTGCGGGCGGAGGAGGAGGAGGGGCAGAGCCGATGTCGGGGCTGGGCCGATACGGAGTTCGGGCGGAGAAGCTCGCAAAAGAGCCTTCACTTTCCCGAACGGGGCGGCAAATTTCCGGGGAAAAGGCGGGAAAAAGGGCGCGGCAGGCGGAGAAAAAATCGAATTGGGGGAATGGCGCGAGGGGCGAAAAGCCGGAATTAGGGAGGGGCGACCGGCGAAAAAGGGCGAACGAAGGGTGTGGCAAGGTGCTAAAAGGTCGGGCGGGAGGAGCGGTGAAGGATGTGGCAGGCGGAAAAAATTCGGGCGGGAGGGCACGATGAGCCGTGAAAAATGGGAGCAGAGGCAGAGCAACCGGCGAAAAAGGACGGACGAAGGATGCGGCAAGGTGCAAAAAGGTCGGGCGGGAGGTAGGAAGAAAGATGCAGCAGACGAAAAAAATTCAGGTGGAAGGTGCGGCGGACGAGAAGGCAGGCGGAGAGGCAGACAGGAAGGGAGGCGGCTGCATCTGACCGACAAAACAGAACCGTTCCCGGAGGTGTACGGAAACGGCATTCGCTCCTTATATATATAAGGTATATAAGAGTGTGTTGAAAACCGGCGCTTGGAAAGATGCAAAATAGCTGTCCGCGAGGGAAGTCCTCCCCTGAAATGCCCATCCAGATTGATGACGGAGTCAGGAAGAGAAAGAGGCGGGCCAGACAGAAAAAAGACCGGAGGGCAAAGCTGACAGAGGACGGGACGGGCGGAGGGCAGGACGGCGAGAAGCTTCGCAAATGGAGTGCGGGCAGAAAGCCGGAGCCGGAGCCGGAGCCGGAGCCGCAGACAGAGAGCCGAGCGGGAAGGTCGGAGGGCGCAATAGGCGGAGGACAGGAGAGTCGGAGGGCGGGAGAGTCGGAGGGCGGGAGAGTCGGAGGGCGGGAGAGTCGGAGGGCGGGAAGGTTGGAGGACGCGATGGGCAGAGGGCGGGACGGCAAGGAGCTCCGCAAATGGAGAGCGGGATAGGCGAATGGTAAGTAGTGCGGACAGAGAGCCGGAGCCACTCTCGGAACGCCGGGACTGCAAACAGGATGCCCGACGTTGCTACCGGAGCACCCGGAACCATTGAAACCACCGGGAATCCGAGAATCCGAAAACCCAAGACCGCCACCGGGAACCCGGCGCCGCTACCGGATGTCGAGCCCCATGATGTAATCGTTCATGTAGTAGCCGTTGCCAATCGGGAAGTCCCCCTCGCGCAACTTCCGCATCCCCATCCGCTCGTAGAAGTGGAGCGCCCGGTTGTGGCGGTTGACGTTGAGCTCCATGCGGCAGGGCGCCGGATGCTGGCTGCGGATATACTCCACGGCCTGACGGAAGAGGGCGGCACCCACGCCCCGTCCCTGGAAGTCGGGCAGGACGTAAATCTTCTGGAGGTGGAAGAGCTCCTCACCCTCGCGCTGCACCGAGACGTAGCCGCACGGAGTCCCGTCGCACGAGGCGATGAAGTAGGCGTGCCCCTCGCGGAACTGGTTGCGGAGGCTCTCCGCACCATACATCCACTCCATCATGTAGTCCAGCTGGGCGGGGGTCAGAATTTCGCGGTAGGTAGCCGGGAAGGCCACCTCGGCAAGGCGGCGAATCAGCGGAGCGTCGCTCTCGGCGGCAGGTCGAATCGATATCATCGGTGTGCGGTTTTTACGTGGAGGTCGGCATCCGGCCCAAGGAGGGAGGGGCACCTTTTTATAACAGACAACGGAGGAACGGAGCGGAATATTATCGGTCGCGGTCGGGAAATTGCAGCCACTCGTCACGCGTAATGCGCCGGACCAGCTCCGTGCGGCGCTCGCCCGTCACCTCACTGAGGTGGTCGCGAAGCTCGTGGTGGGGACGGAAGCCGCACTTCTGCTGCACGCGGAGCGAGTTGTGGTTCCCGGCATAGGAGCAGCACCAAAGATTCTCGAGCCCCAGCGGGCCGAAGGCCCGGCGCATGAGGGCGCGCACCGCCTCGGGAATCAGCCCGCGGCCCCAGTAGGGAGTGCCGAGCCAGTAACCCACCTCGGCGTCGTGCGGGCCGATACGGAGGTTGCTCCGCTCGGGGAAGAGCAGCCCGACGCACCCCGCGAGGCGCCCCGTCTCGAGCAGCTCGACGGCGTAGGTTTCGGGGGCCGAGAAGACCAGGCGGATGACCAGCCGGCTCTCGGCAACGCTCCGGTGGGGCAGCCACCCCGCTGCCGGGCCTATCCGCTCGTCGCAGGCCAGGCCGTAGAGCTCGGCGGCGTCCTCCTCGCGCCAGGGGCGCAGCAGCAGGCGCCCGGTGCGAAGGCACGTGCCCTCGGTCTGCCGGGAGGCATCGAACGGGGTATCGGAAGAGGTATTCACCGTGGGAGAGGTACTTTATCGAGGCGCTTTATCGGAGGATGGAGAATGGAAGGTTCGGAGGTTCAGCCCGCCGGCGCGGAGCTGTCGGCTCGGGGCGCCGTGTTCAAAGCGGCCGGGGTTGCATGGCCGGCACAGGCCGTCGGTTCCGGCCGTCGGCACGGGTCTGCCGGCGCGGGGCGGCCGGGATTGCACGGCCGGTGCACGCAGTCGGTTCGGGTCGGTGGTTCGGGCGGCCGGTTCGAAACGGCCGGGAATGCACGGCCGGCGCAGAACCATCGGTTCCGTCTGTTGGTTCCGTCCGTCCCAAAACGACAAAGGCCGACTGTTCAAACAGCCGGCCCAGCGTAACCGCATCTCCGTAATTAAGCGTACTTGAACGTCGACTCGTCCGAAACGGTGAGCTTCTTACGTCCCTTGGCACGACGGGCCGCCAGAACCTTGCGTCCGTTGGCCGTAGCCATACGCTGACGGAAACCATGCTTATTGATTCTCTTCCGGCGCGAGGGCTGGTATGTTCTCTTCATTGCCATAGCTGTATAGTTTTTATTGTTTTAGACTATTTTACGGACTGCAAAAGTACAACAAAAAAGTTATCCGCAAAAATTTTTCCCGAAAATATTTCCCGACCTGCACCGAAAAAGCGCCGAATTCTTCCTATCTTTATCGAAAAATAGCAAGACTATGGCCATATTCCAGGTTGAAGGCGGACACCGCCTCCACGGTGAAATCACCCCCCAGGGCGCCAAGAACGAGGCTCTGGAGATACTCTGCGCAACGCTGCTCACCCCCGAACGGGTCGTCGTGCACAACATACCCCGCATCATCGACGTGATGCAGCTCATCGAGCTGCTCGGCCGCATGGGCGTGCGCGTCGAGTGGCTCTCGGAGGAGAGCTGCGCCTTCTGCGCCGCCGACCTCGACTTCGACTACATGCGCTCGGAGGACTACCGCAACCGCTGCGCCCGGCTGCGCGGCTCGGTGATGCTCATCGGCCCCATGCTCGGCCGCTTCGGAAAGGGTTTCATCCCCAAACCGGGCGGTGACAAAATCGGCCGCCGACGCCTCGACACCCACTTCCTCGGCTTCCAGAAGCTCGGCGCGAAGTTCAACTTCGACATCGCCGACGAGTTCTTCATGGTCGAGGGGGCCGAACTGCGCGGCACCTACATGCTCCTCGACGAGGCCTCGGTGACCGGTACGGCCAACATCATCATGGCCGCCGTGCTGGCCCGCGGCACCACGCGCATCTACAACGCCGCCTGCGAGCCCTACATCCAGCAGCTCTGCCGCATGCTCAACCGCATGGGCGCACGCATCTCGGGCATCGCCTCCAACCTGCTCACCATCGAGGGGGTCGAATCGCTGGGCGGCACCGAACACACGATGCTCCCCGACATGATTGAGGTGGGCAGTTTCATCGGCATGGCCGCCATGACCCAGTCGGAGCTCACCATCAAGAACGTCTCCTACGACAACCTGGGCATCATCCCCGCCCAGTTCGCCCGCATGGGCATCCGCTTCGAGCAGCGGGGCGACGACATCTACATCCCCGCCCAGGAGCACTACAGCATCGACACCTTCCTCGACGGCTCCATCATGACCATCGCCGACGCGCCGTGGCCGGGACTCACCCCCGACCTGCTTTCGATATTCCTCGTGGTGGCCACCCAGGCCAAGGGCGCCGTGCTCATCCACCAGAAGATGTTCGAGAGCCGCCTCTTCTTCGTCGACAAGCTCATCGACATGGGGGCGCAGATTATCCTCTGCGACCCGCACCGCGCCACGGTCATCGGCCACGACCACCGCATCCGGCTGAGGGCTACGCGCATGACCTCGCCCGACATCCGCGCCGGCGTGGCGCTGCTCATCGCCGCCATGTCGGCCGACGGCGTCTCGACGATTCAGAACGTCGGCCAGATTGACCGCGGATACAAGGACATCGACCTGCGGCTCAACGCCCTCGGCGCACGCATCACCCGCATCGACGACTGCCAGTAGCGCAGCGCCCGACGATGCGACACAACCCATAGATACAAGAAGTTACACCCCCTATGTTTTTGGAAAATGCCAGCCGCAAGGGCTGGATTGAAGTCATCTGCGGCTCGATGTTCTCGGGCAAGACCGAGGAGCTCATCCGCCGCCTCAAACGGGCGCAGTTCGCCCACCAGAAGGTTGAAATCTACAAACCGCGCATCGACGTGCGCTACTCGGAGGAGGAGGTCGTCTCGCACGACGCCAACGCCATCCGTTCGACACCCGTAGACACGGCGCAGAACATCCTGCTCATGTCGTCGGAGGTCGACGTGGTGGGCATCGACGAGGCGCAGTTCTTCGACGAGGGGATTGTCGACGTCTGCCGCAAGCTGGCCGACAGCGGCATCCGCGTCATCGTGGCGGGGCTCGACATGGACTACACGGGCAAGCCCTTCGGGCCGATGCCCGAGCTGATGGCCACGGCCGAGTATGTGACCAAGGTGCACGCCATCTGCGTCCGCTGCGGCAACCTGGCCCACCACTCCCACCGCCTGACGGCCGACGACAAGCAGGTGATGCTCGGGGCGCAGGACTCCTACGAGCCGCTCTGCCGCCACTGCTTCCGGGCGCTCACCGAGTCGGAGTAGCCGACGCGGCCGGACAAGGGGTCGCTACATCCGGGACCGGCAGCCAGAGCCGACGCCGCACCCCCGACGCCGCAGCCGCTCCCGGCAGACAGAGCCAACGCCGCACCCCCGACGCCGCACCCCGACACCGCAGCCGGCACGCAGTCGGCACGCAGAGGCCCCCGCCACCCCTCGGGACACAACATAAAGAGACGGCGACCCGCCCCTTCCACAAAGGAAGAGGCGGGTCGTCGCATGGATTCGGTCCACTCCGGGCCGTCGCGCAGCTTCGGCAGCGTCCCGCCCGGCAGATATTCGGAACGATTTCCGGAAAGCAGCCGGTTCAACAGCCCCTCGGGCGACACTGCTCTCCCGCAAGTTCCGGGCCGCCGTTTCATCCGCCCTGCGGCAGTGCAGCCCGGCAACATCCGGGCCCCAGCACCATTCCCGGCCCCGGGCGGAGGCATTTTTCCGCAACCTTCGGCCCCGCAACCTTCAGCCCCGCAACCTTCGGCCCCGCAACCTTCAGCCCCGCAACCTTCGGCCCCCGAGCGGAGGCGTCAGTCCCTGCAATTTCCGGCTCCCGGCACCTCACCCGGCCCCGGGCGACAACATTTTTCGCAACCTTCGGCCCCGGCACCCCTCTCGGCCTCTGGGGCGGCGTCAGCCCCGCAGCGCCGCGATGAACTCGGGCCAGCGCGTCCAGAGATTCTCGGTGCGCAGCCACAGCTCGCGCGCCTGCGCCCCGACCGAGGGGTGCTCGCTCTCGATGTCGCGCAGGTAGGCCTCGTCGGCCGGATGCTCCGCAGCGGTGAACTCCGCATAGAAGGGGGCAAACTTCACCTTGAAGCGGTGCAGCTCCCCCTCGGGAAGGTGCCCGTCGCGGCGGAAGCCCGACCAGAGGAGCAGCAGCGTGCGGTCGGCATACTTGTCCGAGATGTCGTTGACCACCTCGTCGAAGAGCTCCTGCTCGTCCATGGCCACATAGTCGAAGGCCAGCAGCGTCGACCCCTCAAGGTGGTCCTCCGGGTCCAGGTCTAACAGCATCTCGAGCAGCGCGGCCGACAGTTCGAAGTCGTCGATGAGGAAGTGGTCGACGGCCGAGGCGTAAATCAGTTCGAGCGCCGCACGGCTGTTGCGGTGGTTCCACTCGAGAATCACCTCCTCGTTCTCGGGAATCAGCTCCGCGAGGCGCTGGAAGGCCGCATAGCGCTCGTTGCAGGCCCCCTCGACGTTGCCCGCACGCTCCATTTCGCGCGAACGGGCCAGGACCTTCGCAAAGTCGTAGGCCCCGGCGCCCTCCACCTCGAAGGTCTGGTCCGGAGTCGGATTAAGAGTTGCTTTTTGCATCATGCTTCAGTTTTAGGAGCATCCCCGCGGTCACCGCGACCGTCACCGCCACGCCGCACGAATAGGCCGCCGTGCGGTTCTCCATGCCGAGAAACTGGTCCGACACGAAGAGGAACGACGAGCAGACGAAGGTCATGAAGAGGGCCGGCAGCAGCCCCACCCAGCGGTTGCTGCGCCGCCGCTGCAGGAAGACGACAATCGCCCAGAGGACAATCGTGGCGAGCGTCTGGTTGGTCCAGGCGAAGTAACGCCACACGACGTCGAAATCGACCTGCGTAATCCAGTACCCCACCGCAAAGAGAGGAATGCAGATATAGAATCGTTTGAGTTTGCTCCGTTGTTCGAGGTGCAGCATGTCGGCGATGATGAGCCGCGCCGAGCGGAAGGCCGTATCGCCCGAGGTGATGGGGGCAGCCACGACGCCCAGCAGCGCCAGCACGCCGCCCACGACGCCCAGCATGCCGTTCGAGATGGTGTCGACGGCCCATGCGGCGCTGCCCCCGTGTTCGCCAAGCGCCGCCGAGAGTTCGCCTGCACCGCCGAAGAAGGCCATCGCCACGGCGGCCCAGATGAGGGCGATGATGCTCTCGGAAATCATCGCGCCGTAGAAGACCGAGCGGCAGGCGCGCTCGTTGCCCACGCAGCGGGCCATCAGCGGCGACTGCGTGGCGTGGAAGCCCGAGATGGCGCCGCAGGCGATGGTGATGAAGAGCGTCGGGACAATCGGCACGCGTGCGGGGTCGAGTTGGAAGTTGTGCAGCGTCGTCAGCTCGGGAATCCGGTAGTTGCCCACAATCACTGCCCCCAGCAGGCCGAGGGCCATAGCCACCAGCGCCACGCCGAAGAGCGGGTAGATGCGGCCGATAATCTTGTCGATGGGCAGCAGCGTCGCCACGAAGTAGTAGGCCAGGATGAGCCACACCCAGACCGGGCAGGAGATGGCGGGAACCATGTTGGCCAGCAGCTGCGCGGGGCTGAGCAGGAAGACCGCACCGACGAGCACGAGCAGCAGCACCGAGAAGATGCGCATGAAGTGCCGCATGCCCTCACCCAGGTAGCGCCCCACCACTTCGGGGATGCTCAGACCGTCGTTGCGCACGAGCATCATGCCCGAGAGGTAGTCGTGCATGGCCCCCATGAAGATGCCGCCGAAGGTAATCCAGAGGAAGGCGACCGGGCCGAAGCATGCGCCGAGCACCGCACCGAAGATGGGACCCGTACCGGCGATGTTGAGCAGCTGGATGAGGAATGCACGCCAGCGGGGCAGCGGCACGTAGTCCACCCCGTCGTAGAGGCGCCGGCACGGCATCTCGGCCGACACATCGGCGCCTGCCTGCCGCTCCAGATAGCGCCCGTAGGTGAAGTAGGCGGTCACCAGCAGAGCCAGACATACCAGAAAAGTAATCATATCCCGGTCAGATTTGACGCGAAGATAAGAAGAATAGTGAAATTTTTTGCAAAATTGTTGCATGAAATAAATTTTTTGCAGATATTTGCAGTCCCAAAGCGAACCCAACGGCATCAAGCCAAGGTTCGGGCAGGCCGAATTAGCTCAGTGGTAGAGCACTTCACTCGTAATGAAGGGGTCCCGAGTTCAAATCTCGGATTCGGCTCAGGAAGAGGAGGTTGCACCGACGGTGCGACCTCTTTTTTTGTGTCCTGTGGGGCTGGAGGAGGGTTTCGAAGGGTCCGGGAAGGGCCTGAAAAGGGTCTGGAGAGGGACTCGAGGGGGCCCGGACGGGGACTGGACGGGGACTGGACGGCAGCTGGAGAAGGGCCGAGAAGACCCGAGAAAAGTTTGGAGAGGGCCCGGCAAAGGGGCAGAGAAGGGCTGGAGGGGAGGCTGGTAAATGGTCAGAAAAAGAGCTGAAGAGGGGCCGGGAGTTTATACTCCGACAAGAGGCGAATGCCCCGGAGGCATCCCGGCGGCCCGCAACTCCGCAACACACATCAGCCGGCCGCACGACGCACCGGCGAACACATGGTCTGCCCCAAATCAGGACCAGCCAGCCTGGAAAACGACCGAACAAATCAGACATCGTAGCTCCGCCTCCGGACAAAAATTCTGTTACTCAGAGGCTGTCCCAACAAGACAGAACAGTCACAACGCCCGAATATGGGCCGGAAGTTTTGCATTCTTCTCCGAATGTGCTACTTTTGCAATAACTCAATGATTACACGGAAAGTGTAGCTTGTTCTCGTTGAACGAACGTAGGAAATTCGATTATAGCGGAGAATAGGCAGACATTTTGCCGCGTCATATCCATTCGTGGGTATAGGCGTGGGGCTGTTGCTTATTTATGCTATAAGGTTTCCTACGACCTGTTCAACCAAAATAAGTTTTCGGCACCACGCTTGAACCGAATAACATTCTATATCTTTTTGATTATCAAATTATACATTCAATACTCTTTATAATTTGATACCGCAAAGTTCCCGTAAATCATAAATATCCCATATTAAATATCCAAAGTAGGTACCAAATACTGAGGATGATCATTTAAATGAGATTTCCAACAATAAATTGGTGCCCGATTTTGTTGTTGGGCTAATAGTGATAAATATGACTTAACTGTAGACTCTTGTTTTTGAGTAACCCATGGGTCTAGAACTATTTCATCAATCAAATCATACCAATTGTCTATTTTTCTTCCAATTTTATTGGTTTGATATCTAGAACAAAATTCACTATCAACTTGCATGATGAGTCGAACTTCATGCTCTTGCTGATATGGCATCCTTTTTTGCAAAAGAAATAATACTTGTTGTAAACCTCTTTGGTCCATTATCTGATTAGGATCAGTTATTGTAAACGTCTCTATGGCTTTACTGTCTAGATATTCTACTTTACCGATAAAATAAGTCATTATATTGATGGTGTTTTCTACAAGATTGTCTGAAGAATAAAACATTGCTTTTAAAAGTTTCCGAGGTGTAGATCTCACTTTCACCCAAATTTCACCATTGTCATCATTATTTATATTGTCATGACAACTGTTGGAATGGTGCTTATTAACCTGCCATTGAAGAGACGATTCTTCGATAATGGTCCAGCATTGGGCATAATATTGATCCGCAAGGTTTGATATTCCAACATCTATATTCATTTGCTTACTGTGGACTCTATTACATTTAAAAATGAAATGCTCAAATTTATCTTGCCATAGACATGGGCGTACCAATACCCATTCATGTCGGGGTTCTGAATAAAACTGTTGTAAGTATTCCCATTTCATATAACGATATATGGGAATATCTAGATCAATATTAATAGAGTTAACCCACATCTCCTTCTCTTGCCCATCGGGAGAAGTGGCAGGATTGCCACCAGATTCTATAATATATCTATACCTTTCGTTTGCATCAAATGGATTCATATTTTTACTATTGATTTTTTTGTATATGTCACTATTATCTCCATTAAAAATATTGTTTCATTTTTATACTTCAAGTGTAATTAGCAAACAGGCAGAATTATGAATTTAATTCTACCTGTTTGCTAATTGTGTTATTTATTTTACAGATAATATCACACGGCGATATTCGCTTTTATCTGAATATTTAAATTCATTGAAGCGCGATTTGCCATACCATTTGACTTCTATCTTATTTTCTGGGATACCAGCTATGACTAGTTCTTGTTGAACGCTTTTTGCTCGTTGTTCTGAAATCCAATTGTTGGCGTCATCACTACCGATATTGCATGCAAATCCTTCTACAAGAATTATTGCTTCTTTGTTTGTCTGTAAGAACGCTTTGGCATATTCTGCCAATAATTCATTACTTTTAGAAGATAAAGTGGACGAATTAAAACTGAATAAAATGCTGATATTAGGAATAATTATACTCCCATTGTTCAATTCCTTTGCTTTTTGCACATTTTCCGCAAAAGCTCGCTTGAAAGACTCGATGTTATCAATAGTTTGTCCTGCGACTACAGGATTAGCTTGCGCAACAGTTTTCGTTATATCAAATGTTTTTGCAGGTTTCTGCACCGAAACATTGACGGAATCCTGAATATTGGATATTCCATCAAAACCTGTTGCATTGTTTTTACCCTGGGTCAAATATACGGTAATGCCAACAATACCCAGCAATATAACACAACCGATAATAATGGCTGTCTTTTTAGCTTTTCCTTTTTTCATGCAATCATTGCATACAAAACCATCGGGTTTGTTAATTCCGTTTTGCACTACGACATCTTTATGGCATTTAGTGCATTTCATTGTTTTTTGTTCCATATTATTTAAATTTTAAAATGTTATTCAACTACGGTTTGCAATACACTCTTAAATATCGCATTAAAATCCCTATATGCTTCCTCAGTTAATGCTTTTTTTGCATAAGCTCGGATATTTACAAAAAGTTCTTCTTTGGTGTTACATTGATCTATAACCTCAGCAAGTCCATTGTGAAATTTCGCCGAGATTGAAGAATTTGGCCTTCCACTTGAAGGATGACCACCTCCTATTTTAAAATTGACATTTCTGGTCTTCTGGGTTAATTCTGTCAACGCAATAGCTAAGAAATGCCCATCTTCTCCCCATTTTTCATCAAGAAGGAAACTTTTAAAATTCTTCGTCATAAGCCATTCATGATACCCCCCTTCACCTTTAGCACTTCTAATCGCACTATTTATGTATTTTCTAATATTGGGCTGCTCCAAGATTTGCGCTACTTGCTTTTTATCACCGTCTGCTAAGCGTATGAAAAATTCCAAAAAACCATTTTCGTTCCCTGTATAAACTTTAATTATAGATTTAAGATTAGCCTTATCTGCATTCTGCATGAGGTAATCTAATTCTTTCTTTTTTAATTTTATTGGCCCTTTGGCTTTTATTTGTTGTAGTTTTTTGTATATAAGTGTTTTTGGAAGTAGGCTTTTTAAATATGTAGATTCAAATTTTTTCTTGACGGATGATGCCAAATTTTTAGCTCTTTGCATCGGAGATGATTCAACAATAGATTTTTGTAATGCTCCAGATTTATCCTTTACGATTTTGATCATTTTTCCAAATGTCTTATTCTTGCTCAGTGTTATAAGAGAGCTGGTCGCAGCATTTTTGACACTTTTTGCCGAAGCACTCAGCAATACCTTCGCTTTCCTAATAGGTAGTTTTTTCAGAACTTTAGGAGCGGCAACGAATGCAGCATTTATTGCAATCTCGGTTCCTAATGTGGTGAGTTCCTCTGTATAATCTTCATCGCCTGATATTGCCTCGTAAGTGTCTATACCGGCAGAGGCTGTTGAAACAGCTGCATCTGCAACATTTATAGCCACATTTGCAACTCCTGCAACTTTTCCTGCAGCAACCAATGCAGCACCGGCAGGTGCTCCGACTCCTGTAACAATTAAAATGCTACCAACTACTGGGGCTGCAACTTCAACGACTGAAAGCGCAATACTTGTATACATTACTGCTTTATTCCAAGTATCCCGATGTTTTTTATAAAATTCGTTGGCCCTACTCAGTGAATTCCCAACATCTATTTCTCCTTTTTCTCGTTCTTCTGCAGTAGTCCAGATTCCGTTTTCTGTTGGAAATCCATTAACTAACTCACCTTCGTATAAATCTCCGTTGCTAAATAAAATACTTGCTGCTTTAGGAAATTGATTTGAACCGTCCCAATTTGCTGTTATTGCTAACGTATCTTTTCCTTCAATGTAGTATAGGGTACCATCTCCTTTTATCTTACCGTCTTGAAACTCTCCCTCATACACATTGCCGTCGGCGAAACGGAAGATACCTAAACCATTGAATATACCGTCAATAAATTCGCCCTCATACGAATTTCCATTACTGAATTGGTAATATCCAACTCCATAACGTTCATTCTCCACAAAATTTCCTTCATAAAAATCATTATTTGCATATGTAATCCGTCCATCGCCATTAATCCATCCTTCTTCCCAATTTCCAGTGTATTCAAAACTTTTTGCCGTGTATGTTCCTAAACCGTTTTGTACCCCATCTTTCCACTCACCATAATAAACATCTCCATTCTGGGCATAAGTGTAAGTGCCTATTCCGTTAAACTGGTTATTAGTCCAATCACCTGAATATGAATCTCCATTAGGAAATACTATGTCACCGAATCCGTTTCTTTGCCCATCTGACCACATCCCTGAATAAAAAGAAGAATCGTTTGTTTCTGCATACCCTATACCATCCGGCTTATTATCCAGCCATTCTCCATCATATAGAAAATGCTGACTTTTATATATTCCTGTGCCGTTTAGTTTGCCGTTTACAAACTCTCCGGTTAATGTATCCGTTTTCGTATAATATGTGCCACTCCCTGACCATAGCCCATTACTCCAACTGCCCTCATAGTAGGAACCATTTCTATATAACATACTCCCTATGCCATCCGGCTTCCCATTTAATACATAACCATCATAAAAGCCTTCGTTGGTCTTATCTTTATAATATGTCTGTATCAATCTTCCATTTTCCCACGTTCCTTTTTTTATGCAACCATCCTCTTTATAAAGCGTACCTTCTCCATTGAATGCCCCATCTTTCCAATTCCCCTCATAATAGAGTTTGCCATTTCTATATAGTTTCAGAAAGCCATTAGGCTTACTTTCATGAAAATGTCCGATATAAAGTTCACCGGCTTTTACTAAAACGCCAAAACCTTCCATCTTGTCATCAACGATGGTACCCACATATTGGCTACCGTCATCCATTGTCACAACATCCTCAATGGATTGTGCTCCATAAAACATATTTATTTCATGGTCTGTTTTATGACCGTCTGTATCAATGACGGAAAGGACACCGCTCCCGTTAGGAACGCTATCAATCACATTACCGTTCCATAAAAATGATTTTGTCGTGTCTGATGAAGATACCCACAACCAAACATCCTCATTAGTCTTCATCCAAAATTGATCAGGACGAAAAGAACATGAAGCTGCTAGGAAAAGGACAAGGCTTGTCAGAACTATATATATTATGTATCTTTTCTTCTGTGACATGGTTTTAGGTCGGATCGTTGTACATTAACTTAGCCAATTGTGTTTGATAAACTCAACTATTCTGTTTTTTCGTTCTTCTATCTGGATTTCGCGCCATTGTTTCTCTTTTTTGAGCGTTTCGTAGATTTCTTTATGCGAATAGAATACGCTATTGTAGATTTCCATGACATCAGCATTTGCAGGGTCGTGATTCTTCTTGGAAGCATTATTTCCCCATGTAAGGAGTGACAGATTGCCGATATTATACAGATACTCAGTACAAAATTCGTCAGAATAAGTTGTGAAGTCCGGTTCTTGCGGCGTGATATGGTCTAACGTGTTCGATACTGGGACTTCTCGGAATACATTAGTGCATTCATCGGGCGACAGTCGGGGTTGACGTGCTTGAACGCGTAGGTAGTTCTCGTACTTATACAATACATATCTCAATTTCTTGTCATAGTGATATCTGCGCATAGTAAAGTAGTGTAAACAGTCTTCGTTGAAGTGCCAATATTTCTGAAATCCGTTGTTGTTCTTGTCAGTCAGGTCATTAATCAGTTCATCGTATTTACCCTGTTCATACCTTTTTGCAATAGCTATCAGATTATTCGTGCGGTAATTTCCCAGTGTATAAGTCATCTTGAATAATATTTTTTCTACCAGCATCAGGGCTTTATCTATAGTCTGGTTGCCACTTTTGTTCGCACTACTCCCTGATTCATTTCTATAATTATAATGATAGAGTTTCAGTACCAAGGGCATTGAATTACTTTTGTCAAGTATGCAAACATCAGATACAGGATTATTATACAGATGCCAAGTTTTCTCTATTTCGCGCATCAACGAGTACGAACGAGACAAACTGCTGGTAAATCCGATAATCCATGCTACTTTGTTGGGCTCTTTTTTCAGGTATTTTTTTATAGTATCTAGAGGAGACTCGTAGCCTTGAAAGAATGCAGAACAGTGATAACCCAATACGGTATCTTCTTTTGTTTCAAGGTCTTCTATGTCTTTATATATTGCGGCGAACTTTGTTTCTACCGTTCGGATGTTGCTATCTGTATTGGTCGTACTGTTACGATATATCTGGTGCATAAGGAAAGCCTTCAGTATTTCCAGTGTTGTTAACCCAAGTCCACGGTCGTTCTGAAAGGCGAAAATCTGCGTAGCCGTTAGCTTTGCTGATTCTCCCTCCAACTGAAATGTCGTGATAACGGCATTGTCTATCACATAGAACCACCTAAATAGAGTCTTATCGCTCACTTCAGCCATTTTCTTGGTAAAATATGTCACGGATTCACGTATATTTTCCTCTGATTTTCTATTGCTTTCTTTTTGGAAGTCGTTGCTGCACGCTATGACAAGCTTATTGAAAAAAGAAGAATCTTCGGGGACGGTCATAAACTTCTGATTATCATACTTCGTCTTAAGATAGCGTTCGTATATTTGTTCGGTACAATACGTGGTGTCATTGTACTCAAACTTTTCGATGTCGCGCTTGCGCAGTTCTTTCACCATACAACTCATGAATATCACCGTTGTAGTCAGTCTTTGCTGGCCGTCTATCAATTCGTATCTATTTCCTTTGCTTTTTTCAAACAGATAGTGCCCTAAGAAGTAGTTCGTACCTACGGGTTGGTCAATAATATCATTCAGATACGTATCCACCTGACCGGTATCACCATCCTTTCCCACTCGCCAGGAATAAGCTCTTTGATAGCTTGGTACAAAAAAGCTTATCGTATCTTCGCCAAACAGACGTCCAATAGTTGTTTGATTATCCATTTTATGTTAGATTTTTATATTGGTTTCAATTCCTTCTCGATTTCCTCAATCGTAGGCAGACTGCCCCGGAAGTCTTTCGGTAACGCCTGTCCCAATTCGTAGTCGGAAATTCCTATTGGTTTCTGAATGTCACGCAAGGCATATTCCGCTTTGATGCGGTCTTTGGTCTTGCAGAGCAAAAGACCGATAGTGCGGTTGTCACCTTCACGGCAAAGTATGTCATCCACGGCAGAGCAGTAGAAGTTGAGCTTGCCGATATATTCCGGCATGAACTCGGTGTCTTTCAGTTCAATCACCAGATAGCGGTGCAGGAAAGTGTTGTACATCAATATATCAATGTAATAGTCACCTCCTGACACTTCTATATGGTACTGCCGTCCCATAAAGGCGAACCCGGCTCCCATTTCAATGAGAAACTTCTCCACATGGCTGACCAGGCCTATCTCCACATCACGCTCATTGTATTGGTCCGTGAAAGTCAGCATGTCGAATATGTACGGGTCTTTGAGCATTGCCTTTACCTCGCCCGCTTCCGGCGCAGGCAGGGTCTCGGTGAAATTGTTGGCCAATGCTCCGTGTTTGCCATAGTGGTCAAGTTTGATAGCCTCCTGCAAATAGCGGGTATTCCAATGAGAAATAATGCTTTGCACCATATACCAATACCGCGCCCGTATATCCTTTACCTGCTGCATCAGTATCAGATTATGGGTCCAATTCAGGTGCTTCACGGGTAGGGTAAAATTGTATCTGTCTAATTGCGCAATCATTGATTGCGTAATTGGCTTTGAGGCTTTGTCAGATTGCGCAATCGCTGATTGCGTAATTGAGGACACGGCACCTTTTACCATCGTCAGTTCCTGATTGTACTCATTGAAGAACTGCATCATGCACTGCATATTACGCACGGATAATCCTTTTATTTCAGGATAGTCGTTCTTCAAATCCACCGCCAGCCGCTGCAAGGTCTTCTTGCCCCAGCCGTCGGCATCCTGACTCTGTTGCAGCATCCCGCCAATGTCCCAGTACATCCGCAGCATTTCCTCATTGGCGGCATATATCGCACGCTGTTGTGCAAGCAGCACTCTCTGCTTGATCTGACGGAGTAATTTTGCATAACCACGAAAACTATCCGCTAATGTATCATTTACTTGAATACTCATATTCTTCTTTCTATTTGATTACAAAGGTACATTTTTAATATGACCGGCCATTAAAAGTGTCTGATAATGTTTCAATATTTTCTGTGGTTACCCCAATAAATCTTATCGTTTTCTGTTACCTTGTCTGTTTTTCTGTTCGTCCCAAGGCAGGTCAGAGGATGAGCCACCCGAGCCGGTGCCGGCATGAACATCAGCCGGTCCGCCGACAGCAAGGGAGAAAACAGCCCCCAGCAGCTCCGCCTGCTTCCCGCTCACCTGTTCTTGTGGCTCAAATACCGTATTGACAAATTCCTCGTCCGTAATCTGACCGTTGAAATGTCTTTGTGCCACATCATAGTCTATCTGGAATTTGGTGTCCTCAAAGAGTTCCTCTCCGACCCGTGTCCAGATATGAAGCGACGGATTCCGGTAGTTGGATACATTGATGCGCACAAGTTCGGCACCGGATGACAGGCTGTAACGCTGAGGGTTTGCCTTGCGGTCAAGTTGGTCTATCTGCTTCCTCTGCCTGTCTATGACGGCATCCTTCTCCTTGGAGTGCTGCTCGGCGACTTCCGTCTTGCGGATGGCTGCGTCTATCTCCGCTTGATAGCCGTTTCGCAGTTTCCCGATTTCTGATTTATGCTGTTCCTGCAACCGGGCCTTTTCTACCTGAAGAGCCTTAATCTGTTTATTGAGCTCGGCAATCTCTTCGTCCTTGTCCGAGAGTTCCTTTTTCGCTTTGGCAAGGTCACCCTTGCCGAACCACGAGAGTATAGTGTTCCTGCCCTCCTGCGCCTTCTCCACATCGGCCTGCAACTTGGCTATGTCCTCTTCATATTGGATTACCCGCTGTCTGTAGTATTCCGAGTTGGCCTGATGCCTTGCTGTCGAGCCGACGATACCCCGCTGTAACCCGAATGGTTTCATGGCCGCTGCATAGCTGTTCTGGTATTCGTGCAGCTTGGTACGCCGCATCACATCATCCGCCGAGAGCCGTGGGCCGGACTTCGTCTCGTACTTCTTCTCACCCTCCCGCTTCCTGCGGACGCGCTCCCCGATTACAATGGGCACTATGGTGGCGTGCAGGTGCGGTGTCTTCTCATCCATGTGTAACACGCATGATACAAGGTTCTCGTTTCCGAAAGTCTCCCTTAGCCATTTGAGATTGGCATCAATCCAACTGTCCAGCCTGCCGCCATTGGCAATCTCCATCATCTGTTCATGTGTCCCGGTCAGGATGACACGGATGGCTTTCGTCTGGTTCTTGCCGACCTTGCGGTGCAGCCCAGCGGTGTCTATACGGTGTTGTATCGCCTCGGTGCGGTTGGCCACTCCTTTTGGGAACCTGACCAGCTCGCGGTTGAGATGTGTCCGAGCCGCATCGGCATTGTCCGGGACATATTTCTTCCCCTTGGCATCCTTCCTTTCTATATGGCATGACATTCCGCTGTCATTCCCGCTGCCACGTTGCAGGTGGCAGACCGCGTATTGTGTATTGCTCATATCTGTTCGTTTTATGATTATAATTTCTGTTGTAAAATCCCGTCCTGTTGCCGGAGGCATATACTTGACTCCCGAGGGACACCCCTCGGCCTATGGGCTTTTTGACTGCCGGATGCGGAGCGGAGGCGGTGAAAATGCCCTAATAAGCTACGGGATTTTACAACCCCTTTTTCATGTGACAGCAAGCTGTCCGATACCTTTCCGTCATTCTACCCTCCCTGCATCCACCAGCTCAAGCCCGAAGACGTCGATGAAGTCCTGCAACACGGGGTTGCGTTCCACCATCCTCGCAAGGATCATCTGCGGCGTGTCCTCCATCAGCAGGAAGTCGGCTATGTCCAGTCCCAGACTGCGTTGTTCATTGGTCGCTATCCTTTCCAACAGGTCAGAACATGTGGCACGCCTGCATACGGATTCCAGCATCGGCAGCCGTCGCCACCATTCCTCCGTTGCCTTAAGGTCGGGGAAAAGAATCACCTCCCGACCGTCCAATACTTTCATGGCTTCGCTGTTGAAACACCCGTGCGTCCCTCCGGTGGCAAGCCAGATGAAGTCATGGATGAAATGGGCGGCTACCAGTGCCGTTTTCTCGCTTTCGACAATGGCTACAGGCTTGGCGGACATTACGGCGGAAGTGTCCGACAGCAGGTGCTCACCGAACAGGCACTGCTTCATCCTGAAATCCGGCACCTTTCTTACCGAATGTACCCAGTTCACTTGACTGAATGGATCTTTGATACGATGCCCGGTTTCGGCATCGTAACCCATAATCTTGCCTGCCCGCACATTGCCCTTGGCATCTATCTGCCAGAATACGGTGGCTCCACCCCACATCCTTGACGTGCCTATCTTGTAGAGACGGAACAGCTTGTCCGTATCCTCCTTGCCCGCCACTTTGGAGAAGTACCGGTACAAGGGGTTGATGTCGTACCTGCGCATGGACTGCCCCACCCAATCAGAGGGAAGAAAAGAAATTGGTGGCTCCTGTTCCGGTACTGGTTTCGCTATCGGTCTTGCAGCCATCGGTGTGCGGAAGTTCCTCTCTTGCTCACCCAACCTCTCTTTGACATCCGGATTGTCCCGGAAATACTCTTTGGGCGTATAGTGGTAGCCGCAGCTGTTGATGTGGTCGCAAATGCCCACGTTGCCGGGGAAGGAAATCTCTCCCGCCTCGTCTATATAACGGGTAAAGCAGGCTTTCCTGCCGCACTCCGGACAGGCGGTCTTGCTGCCCGGACGGTATTTCTGTAGATGGAATCTGTATTCACTCATGACGCTCTCTTTTGTGGATTCCTGCAAATGAAAATCTCCATTTGCAGTTGCAGTTCTTGCAGTCTTGCAGTTTCGTGATGCCGGAAAAGGGAAATTCCTGCAAAACTGCAAAGACTGCAGGCTGCAACAGGGGTTCATTCGTTACAGTCCGGGGTTGATAATTCATTGTCACTCTCATCAGATTTTCCAGATTCATCATATATGATCTTCTCGTAATGCCCGGCCTTGGACTTCCGCAGCAGCCTGCTCCGGCACAGCTCCTTGAGGTAGTTCATCACCGTGCGCTCGCTGACATTCTGCAGTTCCTTCCCAATGGCGATGGCCGTCTTCGTGTCGAACGTGTCCGGCAGCAGCGACAGCAGCACCTTGGGTGGGTCCTCGCACATGTCCTCCGCCACGAATGAGCGGATGCGGCGGTACGAGTCCTCGAAGTAGCCGTTCAGCCGGACAGCGGCTTTCACCGATGCCGTATCTACAGACTGCAGGTGGCTCTCCCCGGCGGCATACCGCAGCACCTGCATGAGCAGGGCAAGCCGTGCCACCTGCGCCGGGTGCTTCATCTCACGGCTCTCCACTTGGGCGTCGTCCTCTATCCGGTTGATGCGTTCCACTTTCCTGTTCCACCAAGAGAAGAAGTATTCCCTTGCCTCCCTGTCCATGGACAGCACATGGGGCATCCTTTCTTCCTCTCCCGTGTCATAGTCAAGGGCGAGTACCTTGCCAAGTATCTGTTCCCAGCGTGCCGCCGCCATGGAAGCCCTGTCCTCCCCGCCATCATCCCAATCGGTCCATTTTGGCACTTCACGGGACTTGGGCAGCACGAACAGGATGCGGTCAAGCAGCCCGTTCTCCTCGAAGCCTTTTGTCAGCAGTTCGTGTATGCGCTTGGTCTGCGTGGTCCCGACGATGTTGATGCACGGCTGTTCAATATGCACCGGTACCGTGCTGCCGACCCTTGTCACATCCAATGCCCCGCCGCTCCATGCCGTGAGAAGCTGCTCTATGAGCTGCCCGTTGGTGTAGCGGTTGGCGGAGTTGAACATGCCCATTATCTCGTCCACCAGAATGACCACGCTCCGGGGATTGCTGTTGTGTGTCAGCAGGAGCGATTCCGGAGTGAAGTCGGACACGACGGTGCGGCGCAGCACAGGTTTCTTACCGCTTTTCCCGGCGGCTTCCCATGCCTCCAGTTCCGACTCATACGCCTTGAACAGGGCGTAGTCGTGCTTCCGTATGGGGCGGTATGCCGCCTCCAGCGGCGGTGTCTTGCCCAGTCCCGGCCTGCCCACGAGGATGATGTAGAGGGCGGCATTGCTCTGCCACTCGCCTTTGATGCGGATGCGGTAGGTGCCTCCCAATGCGGCCGATACCGCCGACAGCATGGCCGTCGCGATGAACTCGGTCTTGTAGTTCTCGTACCTGTCCATGTCGAGTATGACGGACTGCACGGCCTGCGGAAAGACATCCAGAGGGAAACCGGTATCACTGACATGCTCTGCCTCCATGCGGATCATGTTGCACAGTTCAAGTCGGGTGTTTGTCATGTCAGCCATTTTTCTTCTTGCAATAGGATGTCACACTCTCGGACTTGCCTCCCGTCTGCACGCGGCGGACATCCGACTTGGCGTACATGTTCTTGTTGCCCACCTTGACGGGGACGAGGTATCCGCGCTTCGCCCACAGGTTGAGCGTCCCCTCGCACACATTCAGCAGCTCGCGCACTTGTCTTGTGTTGAGCCATGTCTCTTCCACCGCACGCTGCATCTCCGCATCCAGTTCTTCCTGTCGGGCTGCCATCGTGCGCTGCACGATGGACTCGGCAAACATCTTAAGGTCGGCTGGCGAAACCTCCAGTTTCACGTTCGCACCCTGCTCGACCAGACTTTCTATGGTAATCATAAATATCAGTTTTGAATTTTGTGATGACCATCTTCAACAGTTCCCTGATGCCTCCCTTTCGATGGCTTATAAAAGAGAAGCACCGCCGACCCTCGGGAAAAGGATTGACGGTGCAAAAGTATATTCGAATTGAAACGGATTGATATATAATGATTTGTCTTAAATTGTCATGACCATTCAAGTCTGCATGACCATATAAAACGGCTCGTTTTACCCTATCCGGCAACAGTTTCCGCTTCATCATCGGCAGCGATTTCTCTGATTTCCGCTGCCAGTGTCCGGTACAGTTCCCGGTTCTCGTCACTCTCGATGAGAGGTGCCATCTGGTCTTTCCTGTCCTTGATGACATGCTTTGCCGCCTTCAGGAAGCCGACCGCCTGCCGTATGGCACTCTCGCTTTTCAGCGAGGGCAGGTCGGAAAACTGCAATGCCATTCCCACGCTGTACTCCTTCGCGGCGTGCATTCCGGCCACCATTTGCAGGTCTTTCAGCACATAGAACGGGAGTGCCTGATGGACGGCACTCGTGTTTATGGAAACGAAACGGCGGATGCATTGTATAACAGCCTCCTTGTTCCCGCACCTAAGGTAATCCGCGAGAGGCCGCTCCTGTATCTTTTTCTTTCCTGCCGTCCGCTGTGTCTGTGGTGCCGTTCCGGTGACGGAACTTGTTGTCTCGGTCTGATTGTTTTCGGTATCATTACCGCCCATCCCGTCCTTTACGGACTGCAACGCCCATTCTCCGATGCCGCCTTTCTCAATCGCGCCTTTCATGGCGAAGTGCCTGTCCCAGTCCTCCTGCGTGCGGAAGCCGTTCTTTATGGACACCTCTATAATCTGCCTGACGACAATGGAGCAGCCCATCCGCTCGGCGTTCCCCGCCTTGGGATGTCCCGCCTGCCTGCTGACCATGTCCACCATCGACTCGAAACTCTTGCCGTAATACAGCCAGCTCAATACAAGAGGGGCGGACAGTGTCACGCAGTGTTTTCTCACGCTCTGTCTGAAAATGTATTTCATCCTGCCCCAGAATGTGGACGGAGGCGGAACAGTGTCTTTTTCCCTCTGTTTCCGGTACAGTTCCACGATTTGCCCCGGCACCGCGTTCTCCTTGAAATGGAGGCTGATGTTCCTGAAGCCGTCCGTGCTGTCGTCACACCATGACAACTGCCATTCCTTTTTGATTCCGGGCAGCTGCCTGAATATGGCACGGCATACGGCGAGGTACTGCATCTCGTTCCCGTCCGCCATCATTTTCGCAAAGCGGCGGTATTCCTCCCTGTGCGTATCCTTCCATTGAAGGATGTCCGCCTTGAACTGCTCGTATGTCTGTTTTTGCTGGTCCATATTCATGGAATTTTATCTGTATATAAAAGGGGAATGTAACAATCAGTCCAGAAGGTTTACCAGCTCCTTCTTCATCTCGTCGTCTATCTTGCGGTACCGGGCAAAGGCACGGCTGCCCTCCGAATGTCCCGACATGGAGGCAATCAGGTTCGGGTCCTTGACCTGCCTGTAAAGGTTGCCGATGAAGGTCTTGCGTGCCGTATGGGTCGACACCACCTCGTACAGGGGTCTTGCCACGTCCTCCCTTGTCTTGGGATCGAGGACTATGACCTTGCGGTCGATGCCCACGTACTTGAGTATCTCCTTTATCTTCTTGTTGTAGCCGAAGTGCGAGAACCGGGGGAGCAGGGCGTTCTCCAGATCCTTGTAGCGTTCCAGTATGTCCCGTGCCTTCTGGTTGAGCGGCACACGCACGGTATTGGCATGTTCCATCTTCGTCTTCTGCGGGATGTACTCCACGAAGCCGTCCACGATGTTGGCCTTGGTCAGCCTGTTCAGGTCGCTCACGCGGCATCCTATCAGGCACTGGAACATGAAGATGTCACGGTAGACGGGATAGGTCGGTCCCATGCCGCTCAGGTCGGCGTAGTACACCTTGTCCCGCTCTTCGAGTGTCAGGTAGAACGGGTCGCCGTACATCGGCCGGGCTATCTGGTACTGATCGAAGGGGTTGTTCCTTGTCAGTCCGCGCTTGATGCACCACTTGACGACGGTGCGGATGCGGTAGAGCGAGCCCGACATGCTGTTCTCGGAACGCTTCTGCCCGACATCACGGTGCTTCTCGTTCCGGTAGAATACGGGATACATGTCCACATATTTGTGTTCCTCCTGCATCCACAGCTTGAAGTCCCTGATGTCGTCTGCCGTAATGGTGTCGATGCAGAGATGGAAGCCCCGCTGATGCAGCACCTCGTGGCGGAAACGCTCGTAGCGCAGCACCTTGTTGAGATTGTCGAGGTGGTGCTTGCGGCTTTCATCCGCAAGCGGTGTTTCCTCTATGTATTTCCGTATCTGGCACGAGAGCAGGTACTCGTCGGCTCTGTTGCCGCCCCTCGCGTTGATGTTGGGATGGTGGTATTCCTCTATCAGGCTTTTGAGCCAGTTGCCGTCCACGCCCCGGTGGTACTCTTTCGTGATAAGGTGGGTGATCTGCTGCACGTCCTTGTCGAAGCCCATCTTCTTCTCCTCCGACACCAGTGCCACGCGGGGCTTGTAGCCCTGCCTCTCCGGGCTCCAGTGGTTGGGGTTGATGGACAGTTCGCTCGCTGCCTTGATGTCCACGCCGCCGATGTCCCGGACACGGAAATAGACCCGTGCCTGGTCGGTGATGTTGTTCTTGGCGGCGGTCTTCCGGATGAATGCGGTCACTTTCATATGTATGTCCTCCTTTCTTAGTCTATCATTTCCACAAGCCTGCGCTTCATGTCATCGTCTATCGTGCGGTAGCGGCTGAACGCCCTGCTGCCCTCCACATGCCCCGACATGGAGGCGATAAGGTTTGGGTCGGGCACCTGCCTGTATAGGTTGCCCACGAAGGTCTTGCGTGCCGTGTGGCTGGTGGCTACTTCGTACAAGGGCTTCTGCACGGTGTTGTAGCCGTGCGTGTCGAGGATGGTGACCATCCTGTCTATGCCGCAACGCTTCAGCAGTTCACGTATGCCGAGGTTGTAGGTGTGTATCTGCCTGAACGGGAACAGCCTGTCGGAATTGGCATCGTATCGTTCCAGTATCTTCAACGCCTTTTCGTGCAGCGGCACCCTGACGGTCTTCGCCTGACATTTCTTCGTCTTCTGCGGCATGTATTCCAGAAAACCGTCCTTGATGTTGTCCCTCGTGAGCCTGTAAAGGTCACCCACGCGGCAGCCGACATAGCAGTGGAACACGAAGATGTCACGGATGACGGCCAGTTTCGGGTTGTCGCTCAGGTCTGCGTCATACAGGATGTTTCTTTCTTCGGAAGTGAGGAAGAAAGGGTCGCCGTAGGTCGGCTCCTTGCAGCCGTAGAGCACATAAACCTCGTTGTCGGAATACTTCATCTTCTTGCACCAGTGCAGGAAGGTGCAGAACAGGTTCATGATGTTGATGACGGTCGTACCGGAAAGCGGCCTCGGACGGTGGTTGATGAGTAGGCGGGAAGCGTAGAAGTCGGGATATTCCTGCCGCAGCAGGTGTTCGTTCACCACATAATCCCTGAAATCGTTCATCTGCTCCAGCGTGACGGTCTCCACGAAGAGGGTGAAGTCCGCCTCGCCCAGTATCTCCCGGCGGTAGTCGTGGTAGCGGGTCATCTTGCGCTCGAAGCGGACGATGTGTTCCTTGGTCCTCTCCGCACCGTCAAACTTCTCCAGATACTCGTGGACACGGGCGAGCAGGTTCGGGTGGTTGCGCTCGAATGCGCGGGCAGGATACAGCACATCCTCTATGACCTGCCTCATCCACCGGCTGTCGGCCTTGTCCGTGAAAGTTTTCTCCGCCCGCTCGATGATGGCGGCGATTTGTTCCGGCAGCCGTTTTTGCTCAGCGGCAGGGACAGCCGTCGTGCGTCTGTAACTGAGGGTATCGGAATCCCAATACTTGTCCTGCACTTCAAGTGTGGAAACGACCTTTATGTCCACGTTCTTATCCCTGACCCGGAAGCAGATGTTCGAGGCCTCGGGGGAAGACTTTTTCAGATAGACGGTGACTTTCATCGGCGTTGCTTTTTCGGTTATGCGGCAAAGGTATATAAATTCCCGTAAATGTTCCCATATATCCCGAAGAATCTTGCAACGGATTAAGACAAATTAAAAAGTCGTTCCCGAATCTGATACCACATAAAGCACAGAAAATCAATGGTTATATTTGCAGATGTTTAGCTCTTTTTTTCATTTCGGGCTGTATCCGACTCCCCGAATATCATATATTGCAGTTCCACGCTTTCTGTTTCTTGAACCCCAACCTTTAACCGCCGTGCAGGTGCCGGCACGACAACCCAAACTTATTGCAACGATGAAAAAGTTGTTTTTTCTTGCAGCCGCCCTCTTTGCGGCCTGCTCGCTTTCAGCCTGCTCCGACGAAGAGGAGAACAGCACCCTTAACCCCGACCAAATCATCGGGACGTGGCAGATAACTCTTGACCAGGGCTGGGCAACCTACGCAGACGGGACGCGGGATGACTGGTCGGTCACCTACCCCGACGCTTCGGACGGCAACTACTATTGGACCTATACGTTCCGGGAGGAGGGAACCTGCGTGCGCGAAAGCCATGCCGACTATTACAACCCCGGCGAGAATCATACGGACGAATACTCCTACACCATCGCGGGCAACCGGCTTACGATGAAGTGCACGACGGACAGCGACCTCGACTTTGCCTGCGCGATTCAGAGCCTTTCATCGGAGCAGCTGGTTCTCTACACCCACGACACGGAGGCCAGCATATCCCACGAGGAGTTTGAACAGACGGAAACCTACAAGAGGGTGAAATAGCCTCCTCTGCCCGTTGCGCCGCCTCTACTGCCGGCGGCGGTGGAGGTGCGGCAGCGGAATGCGGGGGAAGAGCTTGCGGAAGCGCACCAGCGTCGCCGAGATGCGGTTGCCCGCCACAATCAGGCTCACGGCCACGATGATGAGCAGCATGCCGCAGAGGATGCGCGGCGTGAGCTGCTCGCCGAAGATGGTCACCCCGAAGAAGACCGCCGTCACGGGCTCCAGCGCCCCGAGAATCGCCGTGGGCGTCGAGCCGATGTACTGAATCGCGCTCGTGGTGCAGAGGAACGAGATGGCCGTCGGGAAGAGAGCCAGCGCTACGAGGTTGCCCCACAGGTACCACCGTCCGGGAAGGGTGACCGCACTGCCGAAGTCGAGCCGCACCAGAAAGAGCGAGAGTCCGAAGAGGAGCACGTAGAAGGTCACCTTGAGCGTCGGCAGCTCGCGGAGCGAGGGTCGGTTGACCCCGACGATGTAGATGGCATAGGAGAGCGACGAGGTCATGACGAGCAGCGTTCCCGTGAGGCTCAGCGTCGCGCCGTCACCCGCGCGGTAGAGCAGGCCGATGCCCGCGACGGCCAGCAGGATGCAGAGCGCCGTCTGCAGCGTGAGCCGTTCGTGGAAGCCCACGGCCATGATGAGCGCCACTATGATGGGATAGACGAAGAGCAGCGTCGAGGCGATGCCGGCGTCCATGTAGTTGTAGCTCAGGAAGAGCGCCAGCGACGAGAGCGAGAGCAGAAGCCCCAGCACCACAAGGGCGGGAATCTGGCGCGCCCGGAGGCCGAAGTCCCAGCCGCGGCGGACGCGGAGCATGGCGCCGACGAGCGGGATGGCAAAGAGGTAGCGGAAGAAGAGGACCGAATCGGGGTCCATGCCCTCCTTGTAGAGCGGGAGGGCAAAGAGGGGGTTCATGCCGTAGGTTGCGGCGGCGACCGCACCCAGCAGGTAGCCTTTGGCTTTGGTGTTCATGCCTCGTCTCGAATTTCGCAGACAAAAATAGCATTTATTTCTCCCCGCTATTGCTTGCCGCCGCATCTTTTTCCCGAAAAATCAGCGTCCGACGGTACCCGAAGCTCCGAAAAAAACGGTGTCCTCGGGCGCATGTCGGGAGCAGAGGCGGAACGGCCGCCCAGCACACATACCGAAGAGGGGGCCTCCCCCACACCCCTCCAAGAGCTCCACGAGGCGGAACTGCACTCTCCCCTGCGCACTACAAAAAAAGGGCGGCAACCGGTCGGTCCGGTTGTCGCCCTGTTGTTTCGGGATAATTCAGAGGTCCCGCCCCGGCGTGTGTCCCGACAGAGAGGGGCAGTATAGTCGCCCGGCCGTTTCGGAAAAGGCTCGGCCGGCACACCTCTGCCCGCCCTGCTACGCATGCGCCCCGAAGAAGAGGCCAAAGGAACCCTCCGGCCGTTTCGGGAAAACATCGGCCGACGGGCCTCTCCTGCCCCACGGGCTCCGGGAAAAAGTCCGGCGCAGGGAGAGACTCGGGAGGTGACTCGGAGGTCAACCCAAAAGCCAACTTAGAGTCTGCCCGGCAGGTCAATTCAGCGTCCAGCCCGGGGGCTATTCAAAGTCCGACCCGAAGGTCTGCCCGGCAGGCCAACTCTCAGCCCGGCAGGCCAATTCTGCTCCAGGCCCGGAATCAACGCTCGGCCTGGCCCGGGGGCTATTCAGCGTCCGGCCCGGGAACTGGCCCGGCTGGTCGGCCCGGGGCAGGCCGGCGCACTCAGATTTTCGAGCCGTAGGCCAAATCGCCCGCATCGCCGATGCCCGGCACGATGTAGGCGCGCGAGGTGAGCTCCTCGTCAACGGCCGAGGCCCAGATGGTGGTCGTCTGGCGCGGCATGTTCTTCTCGACGTAGTCGACACCCTGCTCGCTGGCGATGACCGCCGCCACGTGGGTATGCTTCGGCACGCCGCCCCGCTCGCAGAGCGCATTGTAGGCCAGCACGAGCGACGAACCCGTCGCCAGCATCGGGTCGACCAGCAACAGCACCTTGCCCTCCAGCTCGCCGCACGAGATGTACTCGACCTTCACCTTGAACTTGCCGTCCTTCGTACTCTTGCGATAGGCCGAGACAAAGGCGTTCTCCGCATCGTCGAAGTAGTTGAGAAAGCCCTGGTGGAAGGGAAGGCCCGCACGGAGGATGGTCGCCACCACCACGCGGTCGTCAATCGTCTGGACGGTAGCCTCGCCCAGCGGCGTCTCGACCACGCGCGGCACATACTCCAGCGTCTTCGAAATCTCGTAGGCCGTCACCTCGCCGATACGCTCCAGATTGCGGCGGAAGCGCATCGAGTCCTGCTGGACGGACTTGTCGCGGATTTGCGCGATGAACTTGTTGAGCACGGTGTTCTGCTCGCTCAGGATATGCAACATAGAATCGGGGTTTGATGTTCGGTTTGTCGGTGTGCGCGGTTCAATAGAGGAAGTTGTTGAACGGGTAGCGGCCGGCATGAATCTCGCGGACCATGCCGTAGAGGTCCGAGCGGAACTTCTCGATGTTGCTCCGCGTGAGGGCCGAGAGGAAGATGCAGGGGGTGTTGGCCCGGGCTATCCAGCTCCGGCGCAGGTCGTCGAGCGAGAGGTTCTCGCGCGTGGCCGGCGTGAGGTCGTCCTCCTCCTTCTTTACATAGGTATAGGCGTCGACCTTGTTGAAGACCAGGTAGACGGGTTTGTCGCCCGCACCAATCTCCTGCAGCGTCTGCTTGACCACCGCAATCTGCTCCTCGAACTGCGGGTGCGAGATATCGACCACGTGAATCAGCAGGTCGGCCTCGCGCACCTCGTCGAGCGTCGACTTGAAGGACTCGATGAGCTCGGTGGGGAGCTTGCGGATGAAGCCCACGGTATCGGAGAGCAGGAAGGGGAGGTTGTCGAAAACCACCTTGCGCACCGTTGTGTCGAGCGTGGCGAAGAGCTTGTTCTCAGCGAAGACGTCGCTCTTCGAGATGAGGTTCATGAGCGTCGACTTGCCGACGTTGGTGTAGCCCACCAGCGCCACGCGCACGAGCGACCCGCGGTTGGAGCGCTGGACGGCCATCTGGCGGTCAATCTTCTTGAGGTCCTCCTTGAGCTTGGCAATGCGGTTGCGGATGATGCGTCGGTCGGTCTCGATTTCGCGCTCGCCCGCACCGCCGCGCGTACCCGTACCGCCGCGCTGCCGCTCGAGGTGGGTCCAGAGGCCCGACAGCCGCGGCAGCATGTATTCGTAGTTGGCCAGCTGGACCTGCGTCTTGGCGTAGGCCGTCTGGGCGCGCGAGAGGAAGATGTCGAGAATCAGGCGCGTGCGGTCGAGGATGCGGCACGGCAGCGCCTTCTCGATGTTGCGGGTCTGCGACGGCGAGAGCTCGTCGTCGAAAATCACCACGTCGATTTCATGCTCGCCGCAATACTGGGCAATCTCCTCGAGCTTGCCCGGTCCCACGTAGATGCGCGCCGAGGGCTGCGGCAGGCGCTGCATGAAGCGGCGCACGCTCTCGATGTCGGCCGTCTCGGCCAGAAACTCCAGCTCGTCGAGGTACTCCTCGGCCTGGCGGACCTCCTGTCCTTCGCGGACGACGGAGACCAGCACGGCGCGCTCACGGCACTGCTCCTCGACGGCGGGTTGCGTCTTGTTGTTGCTCTTTTCAGCCAAAATAAATCTCCTTTCCGAGCGGACCGGTTCCGCGGCGGAGCCCTTGCGCCCCGTCGTCCGGCACCGACCCGATGCTACAAATATAGGGTATCTGCACAATGCGGATACCCTATGGGATGAAACTCAGCTCCGGAATCAGTTCTGCACGCGGAAGTCTACCGGAAGCGTGTACTTGACACGTACCACCTGGTTGCGCTGCTTGCCGGGGCTCCACTTCGGCGACTTGCTCAGCACGCGGATGGCCTCGTCGGAGAGCGAGCGGTCGGGCGACTGCAGCACCTGGATATTGGTCAGACGGCCGTCCTTCTCGATGACGAACGAGAGAACCACGCGGCCCTGGATGCCGTTCTCGAGGGCAATCTGCGGGAAGCGGATATTCTGCTGAACCCAGGTGCGGAACTTGTTCAGGTCACCGCCCTGGAACGAAGGCATCGTCTCGGCAATCAGGAAGGGCTGGTCGTCCTCGATGACCTCCTCCTTGACCTCGACCTGCTGAATCACCTCGGTGTTCTCGTCAAACTCGGCGAAGTCGACATCCGTCGTAATCTTCGTATCGTTGGTCACCACCTCGAGCATGTCGGTAATCACCTTCACCTCCACCTTCTTGGGAGCCTCGGGCGGTTTCTGGTCCTGACGCGTCACCTCGGTAATCTCCTCCTCGACGGGCGCCACGTACTCCGTAACTATCTCGATACGATACTCCTTGGGCGTGTAGGCGAAGGCCGCAATGACCAACAGCAGCGACACGACCAGTCCGATTTCAAGCAGAAGACCTCGCTTGTTGTTGAGGTCCGCTTTGGGCGATTTCTTAAGTTCCATTTATCCGTAATTTTTAATTGTTTCAACCGGAGTACCCGCAGAACGGGTACGCTATGCACCACAAATATACGCACAAAAATCCAAAAAAGCGCAATCCCCCGCAAAAATATGCGGATTTTCCTTAATTTTGTCCCACAAACTCCCTTCGGGGGAGGCTTTGCATGACTGAAAACGAGACTTTGTTCGGGATGGACCTCGCACAGCTGACCGCGCTGTGCAACGAGCTGGGAATGCCGCGCTTCGCCGCACGGCAGCTCACCCGCTGGCTCTATGCGCGCCGCACGGAGGAGCCCGCGCTCATGAGCGACATCGCGCAGCGCTTCCGCGAGCAGCTGGCCACGCGCTTCACCACCGCCCTCACGCCGCCCCGGCGGGTCGACCGCTCGGCCGACGGCACGAAGAAGTACCTCTTCGCCACGGCGCAGGGGGCCTACATCGAGTCGGCCTACATCCCCGACGGCGAGCGGGCGACGCTCTGCGTCTCCTCGCAGGCGGGGTGCCGCATGGGGTGCGCCTTCTGCGCCACGGGGCGGCAGGGGCTCGTGCACTCGCTCTCGACGGCCGAAATCCTCAACCAGGTGGTCTCAATCCCCGAGTTCGAACGGCTCACGAACCTCGTCTTCATGGGGATGGGCGAGCCGCTCGACAACGCCGACAACGTACTGCGGGCGCTCGACATCCTGACCGCCGAGTGGGGCTTCGGGTGGTCGCCCACGCGCATCACCCTCTCGACGGCGGGCGTCGCGCCGCAGCTGCCGCGGCTGCTCGACCAGACGAAGGTCCATCTGGCGGTGAGCCTCCACAACCCCTTCCCGGAGGAGCGGGCGCAGATTATGCCCGTCGAGCGGGCATGGCCCATCCGCAGCGTGGTCGACGTCCTGCGCCGCTACGACTTCACCCACCAGCGGCGCGTCTCGTTCGAATACATCGTGCTGAGCGGCATGAACGACTCGCCGCGCCACATCCGTGAGCTGGTGCGGCTGCTCAACGGCATCAAGTGCCGCATCAACCTCATCCGTTTCCACCGCATCCCCTCGTCGCCCTTCTTCTCGCCCGACGAGGAGGCGATGCTCCGCTTCCGCGACGCGCTGACGGCCCGCGGCATCCACACCACCATCCGCGCCTCGCGCGGCGAGGACATCCAGGCCGCCTGCGGACTGCTGAGCACCGCCGAGCAGATGGCGCGCAGCAGGCACTCCGCGCCGAAAGAGAAGTAACGGGACGGAAGGACCGGCGGCGCGAAAGGACCGGCGGGGCAAAAGAGCCGCAGCGGGACGAAAGAGCCGCAGCGGGGCAAAAGAACCGGCGGGGCAAAAGAACCGGCGGCGCGAAAGGACCGGCGAGGCAAAAGAACTGGCGAGGCAAGAGAACCGGCGGGGCAAGAGAACCGGCGGGGCAAGAGAACCGGCAGAACGGAAGAACAGCCGCACTCCATTTCAGAGCGGCTTCCGCACGGTTCGAAACGATTTTGGAGCGATTCGGAGCGATTCGGAGCGATTCGGAGCGATTCCGCAGTGATTCCGGAGCAAATCCGGAGTGATTTTTGCCGATTGAGCTCCGCAACAGCAGAATATCGTTGCCTCCGGAACGGTGCAAACGCGGCAGGCGCCACGGCCTCAACTACATCTGAAACCGCAATCCTTATCACATCCGCAACCATTAACCACCCTAAAACACCACCTCCATGAAACGCATTCTTTTACTCTTCCTGCTGCTGCTCGGCGCCGTCGGGGCCGAAGCCCAGGTCCGCTTCATGACCCGCTCGACCGACGGCGTGCGCCGTCAGGCCGTCGAGCAGAACAAACTGGTCTTCATCGACCTCTTCGCCACCTGGTGCCCGCCCTGCCAAATGATGGAGCGCGAGGTCTTCTCGCGCAGCGACGTCGGCGCATTCATGGAGCAGCACTTCGTCTGCGCCAAGTACGACATCGACAAGACGACGGGCCGCGAGCTGCTGAAGCGCTACGGTAACCGCAGGGTGCCGCTCTATCTGATTTTCAATACCGAGGGCGAGCTGCTCGGCCGCATCCGCGGAGCCACCGACCCCGAGCGGTTCATGGCCGAGGTAAAGCGCATCCTCGACACCCTGCCCGCGGAGCCGGAGCAGCAATAGCCGCCGCGCACTTTCCCGCGCCATTGTCCGCTCCGCGCCTTCCACCGGCACGCCACACACAAAAAAGATTCCCGAACCCCTCATGAGGGATTCGGGAATCTTTCGTTTATGACGCTCGGGGCGGGATGCAAATGATGACCGGGATGCGGGCCAGAATCCCGGACCGAAGTCTCAGGCCGGAAATGCAGGCCGAAGTGCGGGCTGGAGTACGGACTGGAGTACGGGTCTAAAAACAGACTGTAATGCAGCCCCGACCGCTCTGCTCCGCCCCGGGTCGCGTTACCCGCGCTACCAGATAATCACGCGCTCGGACTCGGGCAGGAACATCGGGCCGTCGGTGATGCCGAAGGCGTCGTAGAAGCTCTGCAGGTTGCGCAGCGTGGCGTTGACGCGCCACTTGCCCAGCGAGTGCACGTCGAGCTTCGTCAGACGGGCAATCTCCTCGTCGCGGATGTTCTGTCCCCACAGCGTCGCATAGGCCAGGTAGAAGCGCTGGTCGGCCGTGAAGCCGTCGATGGGCGCCGGAGCCTCCTTGCCCTCGAGCGAGTTGTGGAAGGCCGTCCAGGCCACGCGCAGACCGCCCTGGTCGGCGATGTTCTCACCCAGGCAGAGCGAACCGTTGGCCATCAGTGCCGGCTGGCCGTCCTTGGCCGGAAGCACCTCGATGGCGTCGAACTGCTTGACCAGCACGGCGGCCTTCTCGTTGAAGGCGGCCGTATCCTCCTCGGTCCACCAGTTGTTCATGTTGCCGTCCTTGTCGAACTGACGGCCCTGGTCGTCGAATCCGTGGGTCATCTCGTGGCCGATTACCACGCCGATGGCGCCGTAGTTGACCGCATCATCCGCATCGGGATTGTAGAACGGCGGCTGAAGAATGGCGGCCGGGAAGCAGATTTCGTTGGTCGTCGGGTTGTAGTAGGCGTTGACCGTCTGCGGCGTCATGTGCCACTCGTCGCGGTCGACCGGCTTGCCCAGCTTAGTGATGTTGTCGGCCGTATACCAGGCGCTGGCGTTGACGATGTTCTCCCAGTAGCTCTTCGAGGGGTCAATCTCGAGCGTCGTGTAGTCCTTCCACTTGTCGGGGTAGCCGATTTTCACGGTGAAGGTCGAGAGCTTCTCCTGAGCCTTGGCCTTCGTGGCGTCGGACATCCAGTCGAGGGCGGCGATGTGCTGACCGAGGGCCGTTTGCAGGTTCTTCACCATGTCGAGCATCCGGGCCTTGTCCTTCTCGGGGAAGTATTTGGCCACGTACATCTCGCCGACGGCTTCCGAAAGGGTTCCGTTGGGCACCGACATGGCGCGCTTCCAGCGGGGCTTCATCTCCTGCTGGCCCGACATCACCTTGCCGAAGAAGTCGAACGACGCCTGCTGGAAATCGTCGCTCAGGTAGGGAGCGGCCGCCGTGACGTACTGCGCGGCCAGGTAGTAGCGCAGCTCGTCGAGCGTGGCGCTCTTGAGCAGCTCGTTGACGTTGGCGATGGCCGACGGCGTGGTCACGATGACCGTGTCGAAGGCGCCGACGCCCATCTTCTCGTAGTAGGCCGGCCAGTCGATGGCGTCGTAGGTCTTCTCGAAGTCGGCCTTCGACATGGGGTTGTACTGTGCGACGATGTTGCGCAGCTCGACGTTCGACCACATCTTCTCGGCCAGGCGCGTCTCGAGCGAGACGACGTCGGCTGCGGCCTGCTCGGCCTGCTCGAGGCCCGCCAGCTGGAACAGACGGGCGAGCATCTCACCGTAGGCCTTCTTGATGCCGGCATTCGACTCGTCGACGTAGTAGTCGCGCGTGCCCATGCCCAGACCGCTCTGCGAGACGTAGAGGGCGTTGACGTTGCTGTTCATCAGGTCGGCCTCGACGCCCATCGAGAAGAAGGGGTTCCCCACCGAACGGTGCAGGTCGGCAATGGCCCCCGTCAGCTGTGCGCGGTCCGTGATGGCGAGCAGTTCGCCGAGCTTGCTCTGGATGGGGGCGGCACCCTCGGCGTTGAGCCGTGCCGAGTCAAGCCCCATCTTGTAGAGGTCCGAGATTTTCTGCTCGACGCTCCCCTTGGCCGCCTCCATCTTCGTCATCTCCTGGAAGAGGTCGTTGATGCGCTTCTGGTTGTTCTCGCCAATTACGTCGAAGGCACCGTAGCGCGAATATTCGGGTTTGAGCGGGTTTTTGGCCTGCCACCCGCCGGTGGCGTACTGATAGAAGTCGACGTTGGGAGCCACCGTGAGGTCCATGTTCGACACGTCGATGGCCGGCGTCTTGGGCGCATTGTTCTGGCAGGCGGAAGCCATACAAGCCATAGCTGCAAGGAAAATGATTTTCTTCATGTGTTGGTTTTTGTTGTGCGGCATGCAGGCGGTCGCAACTGCGGGCGGCGGGCGGTGGTGCACCCTGCCTCGGGCAGCAGAGGCGGAGGCATCCCCTTGCGGGGAGGCGCCGCTCCGGAGGCGGCCCGTGCCGTCGGGTTCCGAAGTTTTGAGGTCGGGGTAAAATCAAACAGGGGGCCGCAAGAGACGGCCCCCTGCTTGTTTAGTCACGGATGGCCGCTACACCCGGCAGGTCACCGAACTCGATGTACTCGAGCAGCGCGCCGCCGCCCGTCGAGATGTAGGAAACCTGGTCGGCCAGACCGAACTTGTTGATGCAGGCAACCGAGTCGCCGCCGCCGATGAGCGAGTAGGCGCCCTTCTTGGTAGCCTCGGCGATGGCGAGCGCCACCTCCTTCGAACCCGTTGCGAACTTGTCGATTTCGAAGACACCCACGGGGCCGTTCCACAGAATGGTCTTGCAGCCGAGGATGTGCTCGCGGAAAATCTTCTTGCCCTCGTCGGCGATGTCGACGCCTTCCCATCCGTCGGGGATGTTGTTGGCGGGGGCCGTCGAGGTGTTGGCGTCGGCCGAGAAGGCGTCGGCAATCAGGGCGTCGGGCGACATGACGAGCTTGACACCCTTCTGCTTGGCCAGCTCGAGAATCTCGAGGGCCACGGGGAACATGTCGGGCTCGCAAATCGAGTTGCCGACCTTGCCGCCCTGGGCTGCGGCGAAGGTGTAGGTCATACCGCCGCCGATGACAATCGAATCAACCTTCTCGATGAGCGACTTGATGACGCCAATCTTGGTCGAAACCTTCGAACCGCCGATGATGGCGCAGAAGGGGTGTGCCGGGTGCTCCATGAGCGACGAGATGGCCTTGACCTCCTTCTCCATCAGGTAGCCGAACATCTTGTCATTGGGGAAGTACTTGGCAATCAGATAGGTCGAAGCGTGCTTGCGGTGAGCCGTACCGAAGGCGTCGTTGATGTAGCAGTCGGCATACGAGGCCAGCTTCTTGACGAACTCCTTCTGGGGACCCTCCTTGAGGGCCTTCTTGGCGGCATCCTTCTCCTCCTTGGTGGCATCCTCGGCCAGGCCGCGGGGCTTGCCCTCCTCCTCGGCGTAGAAGCGGAGGTTCTCGAGCAGTACGACCTCGCCCGGCTTAATCTCCTTGCACATCCGGGCAGCCTTCTCACCCATGCAGTCACCGGCGAACTGGACCTTCACGCCCAGGTTCTTCTCGATGGCGGGGATAATCTGCTCGAGCGAATATTTGGGGTCGGGATTCTTCTTGGGACGGCCCATGTGCGACATCAGAATCACGGCGCCGCCTTCGGCGAGCACCTTCTTGATGGTGGGGATGGCGGCACGGATGCGGGTATCGTCCGTCACCTCGCCCTTCTCGTTGAGGGGCACGTTGAAATCCACGCGGATAATCGCGCGTTTGCCTTTGAAATCGTAGTTGTCAATCGAAATCATAGCTGTTGATTTTTAAGTATTTTAGTTGAAACCTATTGCTTTGCGGATTTTTCCGTGACAAATTTACGGAAATATTTCGGATTCCGTTAGTCCGATAACAGAAAAATATGTTGCGAGGAGGCGGAAACGGGGCGCGGAAGGGGCACGGGCAAGGCGTGGGAGGGAAGAGGCGCGAGAGGGAAGAGGCGCGGGCGAGGCGAAGGACAGAACACGGAACGGCGCCGTTCCCGGAAGGGCGCACAATAATATAATATAATGAGCCGGAGCGGGAGGGCGCGCGGAAAAAGGGAAGAGGGGACGGCGGAGAAGACAAGAGCGGACGGCGGGGAAGACAGGAGGAGCGGACGGCGGGGAAGGCGGGACGAAACGGCAAAAAAACGACAGAAAACGACAAAAAACGGCAGGATGCGGCCCGACAACCCGTAGGGCTTGCAACGTCTGGTTTACAGCGCATTACGCCCGAAAAACCGGCGTTTCCGCCCCGGCGGATAACAGATTGTAACCGCAAAAATGAAAATATTTCACCGAAAATACCTCTTTTCCAGAAAAATACCTATCTTTGCTAACAGATTGTCACCCCAAACAAGCCAAAAACCTTAAAACCATAACGAATCATGTACGGAAAAATCAAAGCCCATCTGCAACAGGAGCTCGCCGACATCAAGGCCGCGGGCCTCTACAAGAACGAACGCATCATCTGTTCGCCCCAGCGCGCCGAAATCGAGGTCGGCGGTCGCAAGGTACTGAATTTCTGTGCAAACAACTACCTCGGCCTCTCGGACAACCCCCGTCTGATTGAGGCGGCCAAGCGCGCGATGGACGCCCGCGGCTTCGGCATGTCCTCCGTCCGCTTCATCTGCGGCTGCCAGGACATCCACAAGGAGCTCGAAAAGGCCATCTCCGACTTCTTCGGCACCGAGGATACGATTCTCTACGCCGCCTGCTTCGACGCCAACGGCGGTGTCTTCGAGCCGCTCTTCACCGAGCAGGACGCCATCATCTCCGACGCCCTCAACCACGCCTCCATCAT
>ERZ825896.805-NODE-805-length-38469-cov-7.796793_pt1 | contig 38469 bp, 40 predicted proteins | sample MGYA00519858_ERZ825896 | MGnify/ENA primary metagenome ERZ825896 (study PRJEB31778, sample SAMEA3449214) | human gut metagenome | biome: human gut; feature: human-associated habitat; material: faeces | place: United Kingdom | collected 2010/2012 ...
GAAGCATGGCTATGGATTTTTTATTTTATTGTTCAACTTGATTATACAATCAACCTTCCATATTTGTACTTTAGATTTGCATGTTTGTCGAAAATCATCAAAGAGCTTTTTTCCCTTGATGCTAAAGTAAAAGTGGACACGGAACGGTAGAAAAATGTCGATTCCGAGAGTATACTTGGAGTGGAGATTGTCGTGAAGCTTTTGTGAGGACCAAAGGTTCGACCGAAAGCTCCACGGTGGGCACAGAGGTACCCTCGGCGCGGCGACTACCAGAAAGGAGGCTACTATGGGAAAGCATTTGGATCCCTTGCAAAAGGAATTTCTGATTAGGAGGTATCTATCGAATCCGGAAACAAAGCTCTCGGATTTCTGTGATGCCAACGGCATATCGGATGGAGTGTTCAAGAAATGGATGAAGCAATATGAAACACAGGGTCTGGAAGGATTGTCCAGAGCCGATGCACAGACAGGAGATGTGCTGCCGGTATCACCAGATCCATGTCGCGGGCGGGAAAGCCAACGGACAATCCGGTTAACGAATCCTTGAACGGGTGGATTAAAGAGGAACTGTTCATCGACTTCAAACTCAATACGTGCAGAAGCAGGGAAGAATTCATCGACACGATTGAGCACTATGTGAAGTTCTACAATAAACAGAGGCCCTGCTATGCCCTTGGGTATGATATACCGGATAACGATTACCACCGGTACCAACGGGGAGAACTGGAGAGAAAAGACACCTTTTCCAAGAGAAATCTGACAGAGGAACCGAAGTTCGTCGAAAGACGAAGAAGGAAGGACAAAGAAAACGAGTAATTGGAAAGTCTGCATCCATCGTGTCCACTTCCATAAATGAAAAAACATAGAAAACGCTTTCTATGTCCACAAACGAAAACGGAAATCAGAGGAAAAATGCTCTGGTGTCCACAAATGAAAACACTATATCATAAAAAATGTTTTTGTGTCCACTAGACTTGACAAGTATAAGCCGGGGGAAAATAAGGCACGGCATACACCGCATGATTTAAAAACAACGCTTTCCTGGCATCAGCACGATCCTGCGACTGGAGCATAGTGTATTTTAAATAGCTGGACTGTATTTTCATTTTATGGCATAATGAGCTTGAGGTGACCTTGAAATGTTGATTAATTCTAATGATACAGATATTATACTGGTTGATAACAGCGGTCAGATCATATATGACGACATCGGTAATTATCGCTATTTTCAACTGGGAATGGAAAGTGCCGTAGGAAAGAATATAAGGGATTTATTTCGAGATCTTCCGGAAAGCTATCCATTGATCCGATCATGTAAAAAAGGCGAGACAATTGAAAATTTCAAAGAGATTCTTACTGCCAGCAGTGGCATCAGACTCACAAAAGCCGGCTCGTGTTACCCCGTTTATGATGGGGAAGAGCTTGTCGGGGCTATAGAAGTAGGAAAATTTTATTACGGTAAAGAAAATATGCGCGAAATCGAACAGCATTCGGAACATATGCTTTACCGTAAAAATCAGACACGATACATTCTCGATGACATTATCTCTCAGGATCCTGCGATGATAAAAATAAAATCAGAGATCAGCAATATTGCTCTTTCAAACGCCAATGTCCTGATCTATGGAAAAACAGGAACAGGCAAAGAACTTGTGGCACAGGCGATTCACAATTCAAGCCGAAGATATGCTAAAAAGTTTCTTTCCCAGAACTGCAGTGCCATTCCGGAAAGTCTTCTCGAAAGCATACTTTTCGGCACTACAAGAGGAAGCTTTACAGGCGCAGTAGATGGTATGGGGCTATTCGAGGAAGCAGAAGGCGGAACAGTTTTTTTGGATGAAATCAATTCCATAAGTCCGGAAATGCAGGCAAAGCTGCTTAAAGCAATCGAAAGCAAGCGAATTCGCCGCATAGGTTCTGACAAGGAAACCTATGTTGATTTCCGTGTTGTTGCCGCCGTAAATGAGATATCGTTGAATTGATCAGATCCAAAAGACTGCGTCTGGACCTCCTTTATCGTTTGGCTGTGGTGTATATCAGACTCCCGAATCTGGCAGAGCGTGAAGGGGATATTGATTTACTCACACGTCATTTTATCGATTATTTTAATGAAAAGACCCAATCAAACATCAGATATCCCTCGGAAGATATCATGAGAATATTCAGAAATTACAGCTGGCCCGGAAATATCAGAGAATTGAGAAATATCATTGAAGGTGCTTTTGCTTTTGCTGAAAACGGCAAAATAGATATGGATGATATCCCGTCCTATGTTCTGGAATGCGAGCGTGCAGATAACGTGAAAACAATCAGCGAAAATGGACTCAGAGAGCATATGGCAAATATGGAAAAAAACATTGTTTTGGAAGCATTTAACATGAAACACGGCAATACATCTGAAACTGCAGACCTGCTTGGCATATCAAAGCAGCTTCTGAAGTACAAACTGGATTCCTATAAGAGGCAGAACGATGAAGATCAACAGTGATTTTAAAGATATAACGATAGTAAACAAAGCAGGAAATATTGAATATATCAAAGTCTGTAATTCTGATTTCTTTGGCTTCCTGCCGGATGAAAGCATAGGGAAAAACTTCTACCAGATATATACCAATGTTCATCAGGAAACCAGCACCTTCATGCGCGCTATTTACAATGGCGAGGTTTTCCATAATCATTCGCAGATTCTTGAAACTCTGGACGGAAGGATAATAAGGCAATACGAAGACGTATACACCATAAAAAGATATGATGAAACTGTTGCCGCTATGGAACTTGCCAACTATGATGAACATGCAGATATCATAAAATCTGTAGATGAAAAACAGAGGAAAGAAAAAGACGAGACTTTCAGCCTTGAATCCCTTGTCGGCAGTTCACAGGAAATGATGAAGCTGAAAAGAAAAATTTCGAAAATTGCCGATGCAGATTCATCCGTACTGATTATGGGACAAACCGGAACCGGTAAGGAGTTGGCTGCGCGAGTGATCCATGCGTGCAGTAATCGCAGGAATTCTCCTTTTATCTATGTTAACTGCAGCGCTTTACCCGAAAATCTTCTGGAAGGTCTTCTATTCGGAATCGAGAAAGGCAGCTTTACTGATGCAGAGAAAAAAGACGGTCTCTTTAAACTAGCCGATAATGGTACCATTTTTCTTGATGAGATGGATTCCATGCCACTCAGCATTCAAGCCAAACTGTTAAAGGCCATTGAAGAAAAATCCATTCGGTCCTTAGGCAGCAATCAGGTTATCTATGTTAATGTTCGTATAATCGCTGCCTCTGGCAGCGATGCAAAAAAGATCCTTGAAAACAGAAAAATTCGTTCCGATCTGTTTTTCAGGCTGTCTGTCATTCAGTTCAATCTGCTGCCGCTTCATGACAGAGGCAGTGACGTACTGGAAATAGCAGATCACTATGTGAAGGTCTTCAACGAAAAACATCACCGTGACGTGAAAGGATTCTCTGCCGAGGCTCGTAATCTTCTTATGAAACATGACTGGCCGGGCAATGTCAGGGAACTTAAAAATGTTGTGGAAGGTTTTTTTGCCATAAGCAACAAAAACACCATTGACGAAAGTGATATTCAGCAATATATTGAGATGGGGAATACGCTCTTTCATCCTGACATCGGCAGCCGATGCCCGGAGCTTCAGAAATTTGTATCCAGCGGACTTAATCTCAGAGAATATCTGCAGCATGAAGAATCACGTCTCATAAGCGAAGCCTTGAGGCATACCGGAGGCAATCTTTCTAAAGCATCAAAAGAGCTGAAGATTTCGCCTGCACTTCTCAGATATAAAATCAACAACAATAAGGGTTTTGGAGAGTAAAAGAATTTATTTTACTCTCTTTTTTATTTCTCTTTTGATATATGGATCCGATCGGATAATTTTTTTATTTTTAAAATAATTTTTTTTAAAAGTCCGACAATATTTTAATCAAATCCGAATCAGTATGTCAGAAAATGTTGAAATTTCAACATTGCTATAGTATTTGACAAAAATGGCATGTTTATTGCTATTCTATTTGAAGCAAGAGGGGAGAGAAAAGGAGGATGTATATGACTTTGCTTGGTAAAATAGACCGGACTGTGCTTAATCGTGAACTGGAATACTGGCATATTCCGGGAATCGCAGTCGGAGTTACAAGACGCGGTTTCCCGGATGAGGTATTATGCGCAGGCTTCAGAGATAAAGAGCTTGGCCTTTCTTTTAATGAAGACACAATATTCGGTATCGCATCATGTTCGAAATCAATGAATTCTGCTTTAATCGCTATGCTGGCAGATGAAAAGAAAATTGATATAGATGTTCCTGTAAGAGAATATGCGCCGGAGCTCCGTATGTTTGATTCAGAAGCAGATGAAAAAATGACATTGAGGGATATGCTCTGCCACAGAACCGGAATGGGAGGATACGACATATTATGGCCCGAACCAAAAGGCAGAGAAGACGTCGCAAAAAGAATCAGATATCTGAAACCCAATGAAAGATTCCGGGAAAAAGCGCAATACAGCAATTTGTTTTATGCACTTACCGGTTATGTGATTGAACAGGCAACAGGAAGATCCTGGAACAGCCTGATGAAAGATTACATATTCGAACCGCTGGGAATGACGCGTACGCACTGCCTTGCCGATGACATCATTTCTGACAGCAATCACGCACAGCCGTATCAGATGATTAATGACAAAGTGGTCAAGCTTCCTTTCTGGCGGATGGACATGGCAGGACCGGCGGCATCAGTGGGAAGCAGCATAAAAGACATGCTGAAGTGGATAAGGTTTCATATAGACGGAGGAAAAAATTCCTCCGGAAGCCAGCTGGTAAGCACTGAGAACTTTAACCGCATGCATCAAAAGCACATGTACTTTGACGATTCAGGGCGTCCCGATGATGATGTTAGTAAATGTGACGGATATGGTCTGGGCTGGCAGACTGGTACATATCGCGGTCATCCTCTGCAAAAGCACTCAGGAAAAATCAACGGTTACAGCAGTCTTCAGGCTTATCTTCCTGAAGACGGGATCGGGATCGTACTGATGCATAATCTGCATGCACCGGCAGATGATATTTTCTACCCGCTGATGTATGCAATACTGGATCATAATCTGGGTTTTCCTGAGGAAGACTGGTTCGGCAGATTTCAAGATAAATCCGTAAAACCTGATCCGAGTAAATACAACTGGTGCTTTGTGGATATGACATCAGATAAACTGGACAAGGAGACAAAAGGCTCCCCGTTTGAATATAACATTTGTGACTGGCTGGGCTCTTATGCAGATAAAGGATACGGAGAACTTGCATTGCTGAATCCCTCCGAAGACAGCTATATTGTCCGCTATAGAGACCAATCTCTGAAACTGCACCACTGGGGAGAAAATCAGTTCTGGCTGGAAGGCGTCAAAGCTGACACAGAAACAAGAAAGGTTCCTGTCCGGCTGCTTAACGAGAATGACGTACCGGCAATCTCCATATGGTATGAACAGATGTACGAGCCGGTTATATTCAGAAAAAGATAGGTACAACTTAAGTTGATATATCTAATAATAATTTAAAGGAGGAGTAAAAATGAGTAATAAAAACAACTCATCTTCTGAGCCTGTACAGCTTAAAAGAGAAATAGGCGTATTTGGCGGAATCAGCATTATCGGCGGAATTATGATCGGTTCCGGTATTTTCTATCTTGGTTCTTATGTATTGCAAAGAACCAACATGAGCTTCGGCTGGGCACTCGTTTGCTGGATTATAGGCGGCATCGTATCCCTGCTTGGCGGGTTATGCTTCGCGGAGCTCGGAGCATCTGATCCAAAAGCCGGAGGAATGATTGTATATTTAAACAAGGCATTCCACCCGGCAGTAGGATACAGCAACGGCTTTACAACCTGGGTTCTGAGCGGCTCCGGTTCTATCGCGGCCCTTGCGATCGCATTGCCTACCGCATTAAACAGTGTGGTATCTCTGTCAGATGCTGCTGTAAAAGCTATTGCAATCGTGTTAATCTTAGTACTTACAGTTTACAACTGCTTTGGAATCAAGGCCGGAACCATTCTCCAGAATGTATCGATGATTGCGAAACTTATCCCGATTGCAGTGATACTTTTAGCCGGCCTCTTTTTAGGAAAACAGTCACCGGACTTATCTCTTGCAACAGAAAGCACACCGACAAGCTTCGGCGGAATTATCGGTATGATCGCCTTTGCCACAGTTGCAACATTATGGGCATACGAAGGCTGGACCAATTTAAATGCTCTGGCAGAAGAAATCAAAGAACCGGGAAAAAGTCTCCCAAGAGCTCTTATCATAGGAATCTCAGCGATTACGATAATCTATGCCTTATTCAATTTTTCTATTTATAAAGTTCTTCCTGCAGATCAGATCTCAACAATGATAGAGAACGATAATCTGTATCTGGGAACAGAAGTTGTCAAAACTATTTTCGGAAGAGCGGGCGGAGCACTTATTCTTGCGACACAGATCATTGCCATTTTCGGTTCACTCAACGGAATGATTATCGCTTTTCCTAGAAACTACTATGAAATGGCCAGAGATGGACACTTCTTCAAGAGCCATGCAAAATTACATCCGAAATATGCGGTACCGCACGCAGCGTTTATTTCACAAGCCGTAATTTCCATTATCCTTGTATTATGCAGAAATCTTGACCAGCTGACTTCCCTCGTTGTATTCTCGTCTATGATTTACAATCTGATGGTAATCATTGCGGTTCTGGTATACAGAAAGAAGTTTCCTGATTTAGAAAGACCTTATAAAGTATGGGGATATCCTGTAACAGTAATTATTACAATCATAATATTTACTGCACTTGCTGTTAATACATTAATCGAAGATCCTTTGACTGCTGTAATAGGACTTGTAGTTCCAATCGCCGGAGTGATTGTATGGTGGATATTTGATCGCAGGCTCAAGAGAGGTACGTCGAATGAAACAAGCGCTCATTAACGGGAAAATCTATATCGAAAAGGGAACCTTCGAGGAAGCTGTTCTGATTGATGAAGACAAAATTCTCAAAACCGGCAGCAACGGAGAAATCCTCGCATCGGCCGGAGCAGACTGTAAAGTCTACGACTGCGGTGGAAAAACCGTATTGCCCGGACTCAATGATTCACATCTGCATTTGCTTCAGGTGGGCATGATGCTGAATATGGCACCTATAGATAAAAGCAGGTCTATCGAGCACATGATCGAAATATGCAAGACATACATGAAAGAAAACCCAGAGCGTGTAAAAAAATCTTTACACGCTCTGGGATGGAATCAGGAATTGTTTACAGAAGGTGAGAAACGTATGCCCACCAGATACGACCTCGATCATATCAGCACTGAAATTCCGATTGTTCTGGAAAGAATATGTGGTCATGCCGTCAGTGTAAACAGTCGGATTCTGGAAATGGCAGGCATAACCTCGGAAAACCATTGCTTTGAGGGTGGAGAATTTCTTCTGGACGAATGCGGTGAACCTAACGGCATATGCACAGAGAATGCTGCGGAATACATCAAAACCTTTCTTCCTGCCAAGGAAACACAGGAAATTGAACAGGATCTGCTTGCAGCAATGAAGTATTGCGTAGAGCATGGGATCACAAGTGTACAGAGCAATGATGTCGGAAATTCTTTCGGTGAACCCAAGCAGCTCAATCATATTCTTCAGTCAATTTACCATGATGGCAAAGCACTTCTGAGATATCACAGTCAGGCTACCTATAGGAGTATACCCGAATTCGAAGCGTTCCTCGAAAACGATTGGAAAAACAACCGATGCGGTCACGATTCATGGCTGACGCAGGGAACTCTCAAATTGTTCAAGGATGGAAGTCTGGGTGCCAAAACTGCTATGATGAAAAACGGATACATAGATGAAAAAGATAACCACGGTGTCGATTGCCTGCCGAAGGAGGAACTTGAAAAAATGTGTGTGCTGGCTTCACAGCACGGAGTACAGGTTGCAGTGCACTGCATTGGAGATAAAGCCATCGAGGAGACGATCGACTGTTTCGAAAAAGGGTTTATCGACAAGAAAAACAAACTCAGACATGCTATCGTTCATTGTCAAATAACCGACAAAAACCTTCTGGACAGAATCATCAAGGAAGATATTTCCGTACTCGCACAGCCGGTATTCATAGACTTTGACATGAATATCGTAGAAAGCCTTTGCGGCAAAGAACTTGAAGAAACTTCATATGCTTTTGGCACATTGTTAAAAAACGGAGTCCATCTTTCATACGGAACCGACAGCCCGGTGGAAGACTGTAATCCTTTTGATAATATCTACATGGCAGTGACCAGAAAAAACAGAGCCGGCAAGCCGGAGGGCGGATATAATCCGAAAGAATGCGTGGATATTGAAACAGCAATCGACGCGTACACGATGGAAAGCGCTTATAATCAGTTCCAGGAGGACAAAAAAGGGCGTTTGAAACCGGGATACGATGCAGATCTTACGGTTATCGACAGGGATATCTTTACTTGTGATAAATCTGAGATAAGAAACATACTTCCTGTCTTGACCATGACAGGAGGAAAAATAGTTTACCAAAAATATTAACAGCTCTTTATCTTTTTAGCGGCCGGACGCTGGCAGAGGTCTAACGCTGCAGGTGATTTGAGCAAACACAACAGAGTATGTACAGAATTCATTCTGGTTTTGCATACTCTGTTTTTATTATGGAGTGTCCAGCAAAGCAGGACCACACTTGCTTTTGGGATGACTGCGGCAAATATTCGTTCCGAAGCGAGCGAAATCAACAAAGAACTGAAGGCAGCCGACGGGGCGGAAGTGTGATGAGAGATGGGATTTCTGAAAGCAAATGAAGACGCCCCATAGAGAGTTAATATTTCAGGAGGTTCAAAAAAATAGCAGCGCTTGATTTGCGACTAATTCGCATATTGACAAAGGGATCATGGCGCGGTATAATAATTTGCGAATAGATTGCAAATTGGAGGCAGAGGGGATGGCAAAATATCTGACACGGCAGCGCAAGCGGCTTTTGGAGTATCTTTCCGAGCATACAGACGAGCAAATAAGCGCGCGGCAGATCGCCGAAGATCTGGCAGCGGATCAGATCAGCATCAGCGCTGTTTACCGCAACATCTCCGCTTTGGAGGAAGAAGGACTTCTCAAACGCAGCGTGCGGGAAGGGACAAGGGAAGTCTTTTACCAATATATTGCGTCAGAAGAATGCAAAGACAGCCTGCACCTGGCCTGCCGCGTCTGCGGAAAGAGTATTCATTTAGGAGAGCAGGAAGCGACGCAGCTGATTCGCGGAACATTAGAAAGCACTGGCTTTCAGATTGATAAAACGGAAACGATTTTGTACGGCGTTTGTGCCGATTGCAGAAAATAGAGGGGTGGTGAGCAGGATGGAAAAGAAAAAGAGAATCGCAGCAGCATTTCTTGCTGTGACGATCTTGCTTGTTCTGCTCTTTTCTGCCGCGTTTATCGCCGCAGAAGCTGATCACGACTGCGCAGGTGAAAACTGCCCGATCTGCGATCAGATCACTGTCTGCCAAAACATTCTGAAGACCTTTTCGCTTGCTATATGCATCGCAGCCTTTCCTGCGGTGTTTAGCTATACGCTGTGCAGGGGGAGTTTTGCCTGTGCAGATGCCATTCCAAGGAATACTTTGGTTTCCCTCAAGGTGAAATTGACAAATTAAAAATGAGGACATTTTACAAGGGCGAGGTCTATCTGTTTCGGATAGGCTTTTTCGGCGCTGACCGCTGCCCTTGTATTTTTGCGCCTATTTTTCAGTTTTACGATCATTTTGGAGGTAACAAAGACGATGAAAAAAATGATTGCGCTGCTGCTTGCGCTTATGACGGCAGTCGGCATGCTTGCCGGCTGCGCAAAGCAGAATGATGATGATACGAATACTACAACTGACGAGCTGCGCATTGTCACCACAATTTTTCCTGCATACGACTGGGTCAAAGCAGTCCTTGGCGATCAGGCAGATTACGCTGACATCACGATGCTGCTGGATAACGGGGTTGACCTGCACAGTTATCAGCCTACCGCTGATGACATTGTTAAAATTTCCGATTGCGACCTGTTCATCTATGTCGGCGGTGAGTCCGAAGGCTGGGTTGAGGATGCGCTGAAAAACTCCGCCAACAAGGATAGGAAGGTCATCAACTTACTGGATGTGCTAGGTGACAGCGTCAAGAGCGAAGAAGTGGTTGAGGGTATGCAGGAGGAAGCGCATGAGCACGAAGAAGGCGAAGCGCATGAAGATGGTGAAGCGCATGAACACGAACATGAAGAAGAGAGTGACGAGCATGTATGGCTCTCTCTGAAGAACGCCGAAGTGCTGGTCGGTGCGATTTCCAATGCCTTGCAGGAGCTGGACGCTGAGAACATGGAGATCTATGCGGAGAATGCCGATGCATATGTGAAAAAGCTGTCTGTGCTTGATGCGGAGTATCAAACGGCTGTAGACAACGCAACCTGCAAGACAGTTCTGTTCGGCGACCGTTTCCCGTTCCGCTATCTGGTGGATGACTATGGTCTGAACTATTATGCCGCTTTCGTTGGCTGCTCCACCGAAACGGAAGCCAGCTTTGAAACGATTTCGTTCCTTGCAAAGAAGATAGACGAATTAAAGCTTCCTTGCGTACTGACCATTGAGGGCAAGCATCACAAGATCGCGGAAACGATCGTGAAAAACACCGCCCAAAAAAGCCAAAAGATCCTAACGATGGATTCCATGCAGTCCACGACTTCAAAGGATGTGGCAAGCGGCACGACCTACCTCTCTGTGATGGAAAAAAATCTTGCAGTGCTGAAAGAAGCATTGGGTTAAGGAGGTAAGATTATGGCTCAGCGCATCTGTCAAAATTCCTGTGTCGGCTATGACGGGAAGAGCGTTCTGCAAGACCTCAGCTTTGAGGCTCTTGCGGGCGATTACCTCTGCATGGTAAGAGAAAACGGTTCCGGCAAGAGTAGACTTATGAAAACAATTCTCGCCTTACAGCCGTCACGTTTACAACAAAGAAGAAGAACAACTCATGACAGAAGCAATGGTCAAGATGCAGGTCACGCAGTTGCCGAAGAGAAAGGCGGTGATCTGCAATGACGGCAATTTTGCAAAAACTGATCCTCTATTGGGAATATCCCTTTGTTCGTTATGCGCTCATTGCCGGCGTGCTGATTGCTTTTTGCTCGTCGCTTTTGGGCGTGACGCTGGTGCTGAAACGCTTTTCGTTTATTGGGGATGGACTTTCTCATGTGGCGTTCGGGGCGATGGCGATTGCTGCTGTGCTGCAAATCAGCAATGAAATGCCGCTGGTTATGGTGATTACGATCGTCAGCGCAGTACTGCTGCTGCGTACCGGGCAGAACACGAAGATCAAGGGCGACGCCGCGGTTGCCATGATTTCAGTAGGTGCGCTGGCCATCGGCTATCTGCTGATGAATATTTTTTCTTCCTCGGCGAATCTTTCGGGCGATGTGTGCAGCACGCTGTTCGGCTCGACTTCCATCTTGACACTGTCCCTTGCAGAGGTGTGGCTGTGCGTCGGAATGTCGGCACTTGTTGCGGCAGCGTTTATCCTGTTTTACAATAAAATTTTCGCTGTGACCTTTGACGAGGATTTTGCGAGGGCGACCGGTACGAAAGCAGGACGATACAACCTTTTGATCGCGATCATTGTTGCGCTCATCATCGTGCTGGCGATGAATCTTGTCGGCTCGCTGCTGATCTCCGCACTGGTGATCTTTCCGGCGCTGTCCGCGATGCGGATGTTCAAAAGCTTTCGCAGCGTCACGATCTGCGCGGCGGTGCTTTCGGTTTTGTGTGCGTTGGTTGGTATTTTGGTGTCGGTTCTGGCCGGTACGCCGGTTGGCTCGACCATCGTTGCCGTTCAGATCGGCGCTTTTGGACTGTCGCATCTGGCAGGCAAGGTGATGGGAGGTGTGAGAAAATGAAAAAACTGCTTTGCGTACTATGGATGCTTCTGATGTTGGGCTCTCTGGCAGCCTGCGGAAGTGAAAAAAACACAGAGTCAGGGGATCTAATGGATGCTTCGGCATCAGATCCTGCGACATCACAAGCGCAGTCAGCAGAAGAAACTCCCCTAAAGGCAGCCGCTGAACCGATGCAAGGTTCGGACCTTGTTGATGTTGATCTTACGAAACTAAGCAGCACCATGGTATATTCCGAGGTCTATCATCTAATATACAACCCCGATGACTATATCGGCAAAACCGTTAAAATGGAGGGGCAGTTCGCGTATTACGAGAACCCTGACACAAAAGATGAATATTTTGCCTGCATGATCGCAGATGCGATGGCTTGCTGCTCACAGGGGCTGGAATTTGTTCTGGCCGGCGAACATACTTATCCGGACGATTATCCGGAGCCGGACACGGAGATCACAGTTACCGGCACCCTTGAAATGTATGAAGAAGACGGATTTCAGTACTGCAGGCTTGTGGACGCCGCGATTGTGGATTAAATGACCTTGTGCATTTACACTTATAACATGGGCGCCTCCGTCAGGAAAGGATTCCATGCAGAAGTTTTTTAATTGTGGAAGGAAGTTTTCCTGCTACGGTAGAATTCTTGAAGTGTTTATGGTACAATAGATCGAAATTTAGAATTGCAGGGGGAAACAATATGAAAAACAAGGGGTGGAGAACTTTTCAAATCGGTCAAGTTATATTTTTTTGTGTGTCAGTGTGTTCTTGTTTATAAGACCGGTAGACGGACATGGAACTATGCAGACATTGGAAGATTGGAAGTAAAGCTGATTAGTTTTGCAGTATGGGGAATTTTTTATCTTGGTCTCTTAGCCATCGAGTGGTTGATTTACCTTATTGTGCAGCATACCAAAAACAAAACATTCATGTTTTGCAATATACACACGAAAGGACACCGAACATGGTCGAGTCAAAAATCTATATCGGGTTGAATGATGTAAATACGAATACACAGCTCTTTGAAAACGAGAAATATGTCAGAGTACTGCGCAATGTATGCTATTCGTATCGCGTACCTTTTTCTTTCCATGTGCAGGAAGGCGGGTACATCTATGAAAACGGAGAATATGCCAGAGAAACGAGTCTGGTCGTTACCCTGATCGACGTTGAAAAGGCTGTCGTAGGCGATATTGCCAAAGACCTGTGCGCGTTCTTCCGCCAGGAGTCTGTTCTGGTTACCGAAAGCCAGATACAGGCACATTTTGTCCGTGAAACATTGGAATAATGGCAAATGCAATATCCAATATCCATAACCTTTCCGCCTCTGTGCTGTAATCATGGTAGCAAAAAGTGAAATATTTATAACATTTCGTTGACAAACTCTGCATCGAATTTTCGTCCGCCGTTTTAAGGTTTACAATCTCCGCAGAAGTGATTGGATATATGCTGATGGGCATGCTTGTGCTGATGTCCATTATCAGAACAATCCTTTTCTGCCGTATGGATGCAAAGGGGGGTTAAGACCGTGCTCGTAACGAAAATAAAGGAATACCGTGAAAATGCCGACATGAAACAGGCAGAATTAGCGGAACTGGTGAAGGCAAGAAGGGAAACGATTGTACATCTGGAGAACGGGAAGTATAATCCATCGCTCAAGCTTGCGATGGACATTGCCAAAGTTTTTGGGGTTTCTGTTGAAGAACTGTTTGAGTTTACAGAGTCCTAAAAATGAGGAAAGTATTTACAATATTATTCACGACCGAGACTGCACAAACGCAAAAGCAAACGCAAAAAAATACGTTTACTTTTGCGTTTGTTTTGGTATAATATATACAGATCGAAATGATCCGGGAGGCCTGCAGCATGAAGGAAAATCAATCTTTAGAATTTAAGGAAAGAATAACGAACACATTCTTGAAAACAGTCAGTGCTTATGCAAATTTTGGAGATGGAATCATCCAGTTCGGCATCACGGATGATGGAAAGGTTCTTGGCGTTGAAGATACGGAGAGCACCTGTTTGGATATAGAGAACCGAATAAACGATAGTATTTCACCGGTACCGGACTATGAGCTTTCTGTAGACAATGAGACAAATGTAATTACCTTAACGGTTAAAGAAGGTAGTTTTAAGCCTTATTATTATAAAGCAAAAGCATATAAACGAAACGACACTGCGACAATTGAAGTCGACCGTATCGAACTGAATCATCTTATATTAGAAGGTGAAAATCGTTCTTATGACGAATTAACCGCTAAAGGCAATGAATTTCATTTTTCAATCCTTGAACAGAAGCTGAAAGAACAGCTTGGTGTCAGTGCAATCAATTCGGACATTCTTAGGACACTAGGCTTGCTTGGGGCCGATGGAAAATACAAGAATGCGGGAGCATTATTGGCAGATGAAAACAGTTTTTATGGAATTGACTGTGCTCGTTTTGGTGACAGCATAGATATCATTTTGGATCGAGAAATTTTTGAACACAAATCCATTTTAAAGCAGTATGATGAGGCCGTGGCACTGTACCGTAAATATTATCAATATGATGAAATCGAGGGAGCTCTTCGAAAAACCGTAGAACTCATTCCGGAAAAAGCGTTTAGAGAAGCGATTGCAAATGCACTTGTGCACAGAACTTGGGACGTAAATTCACATATTCGTATAGCGATGTTCAAGGATCGTCTTGAAGTTTTTTCCCCGGGAGGATTACCAAAAGGAATTACGCAAGAAGAATATCTGAATGGTCAGGTTTCCGTGCTGCGGAATCCGATTGTTGCTTCGGTTTTCTTCCGATTAAATATTATCGAAAGCTTTGGAACAGGAGTGCAGAGAATGAATATGGCATATGCCGAAAGCAGAGCAAAGCCGAGACATGAGTTTTCCACGCACGCAATTAAGGTGGTTTTGCCGGTTGTCTCAGGGGGAGAAGAATTATCAGAAGACGAAGCGATGATATACAATGGCATGAATCGCCTTGGCAAATCAAGTTCTCAAATCGCAAAGGATGTCGGATTCGGAAAGAACAAAACCCTGAAGCTGTTAGTGGCACTAGAAGAAAAAGGATATGTTACGAAGCTTGGAAACGGAAGAGGTATAAAATATTTGATAAAATCTTGATGGATGTTGCGACAGGAGATGTTTAGGAGGATCTTCAAAGGGAAACGCAAAAGAAGAGATTGTAGGAAGCGGAGAAATACTTAATTTGAGAGGAGTTTACAGCATGGAAAATCTTTATGAAAAAGCGCAGCAGAGCGCAGAATATATTCAGGAGCATATCCCCAAAAGACCGAAAATCGCTGTGGTACTTGGCTCCGGGCTTGGAAATCTGACGGCGGATTTTACAGAGACGGAAGAATTACCGTATCGTGACATTCCAAACTTTCCGGTGTCAACGGTAGAGGGACATAAGGGTGCTTTGCTTGCGGGAAAGCTGGGAGAAAAGGAAGTTTTTGCGCTGGAGGGACGCTTTCATTTCTATGAAGGCTATTCCATGAAGGAAGTCTGCTATCCGTTCTATGTCCTCAAACTGCTGGGAGTGGAACAGGTCGTGCTGACGAACGCCTGCGGCGGCATCAACCGCAGCTTCGAGCCGGGGACTTTGATGCTCCTTACGGATTTTATCAATATGATGGGGACGAATCCTTTGATTGGATCAAACGACGAACGCTTCGGGTCTCGCTTTCCGGATATGACCGAGCCGTACAGTATCAGGCTGCGGGATCTTGCAAAGCAAACCGCCGATGAAATGGGAATTTCATATAAAGAAGGCGTGTACATGAGCTTCATGGGACCTTGCTTTGAAACGTCGGCTGAAATTCGTGCCTTTGCCGGCATGGGTGCCGATGCGGTCGGCATGAGTACGGTGCCGGAGACGATTGTCTGCAATTACATGGGAATGGAAGTGTTGGCCGTCAGCTGCATAACCAATATGGCGACCGGAATTCAGACGGTAAAGCACAGCCACACCCGTGTGCTGGAAATCGCAAATCAGGCAAGCGATGCGATGCAGCGCTGGCTGGGCGCAGTAATTCAGAGAATGTAAGGAAGGAGATTTTTCATGAATTACATTAGAATCACAAAGGACAATATCGACAAAGAGCACATCTGCTGCGCGATGTCAAACAGGCAGAGCGTTGCGAAAAAAGAATGGCTCAAACAGCGGTTTGAAGAGGGGCTTGTTTTTTATCGAAGCGAAGAAAGAGGCAAGTGCTTTATCGAATATATTCCGGCAGAATATGCGTGGGTACCGATAGAAGCAGAGGGCTATCTTTACATAAACTGCCTGTGGATTGCGGGCAGCATGAAAGGGCACGGGTATTCCAACGACTTGCTCGACGAATGTTTGCGTGATGCAAAAGCGCAGGGTAAAAAAGGACTTTGCATTCTTTCTGCGGAAGGGAAAAAGCGGGAGTTCCTGTCCGACCCGAAGTATCTTGCGTATAAAGGATTCTTGACTGCGGACACATCGGAATGCGGGATTACGCTTTTGTATCTGCCGTTTGCACCGGATGCGCAGCCGCCGAAATTTAAGGACTGCGCGAAGCGTCCGCAGACAAGTGAGATCGGTTTTGTGATCTATTATACGGATCAGTGCCCGTTTACTTACTACTGGGTGCCGCGCGTGGCAGAAGTCGCGGCAGAGCATGGCATTCCGCTGAAAACGGTTCATATTACAGACAGAGAGACGGCGCAGAATCTTCCTGCTCCGGTGACGACCTATGCGCTGTTCCGGGATGGAAAATTTGTGACACACGCAATCCAGTCCGACAAGAAGTTTTTGAAACTGGCACAGGGAAGATGTGCGGAGTGACTTTAGACCAGAAAAAATGTAATGTTTGTTTAAAATCAGACCCGAATAAATGTAAAAACCGACCTTGAATAGCCCGGAAAAAATGTGGTATACTATAGATGCGACAGAAGAAGCGAAATTGAAGAAGAAAAAGGACGGTAATGGAATGTTCCGATTTGCGATAGAAAAACTTTTGATGTGGAAAGAAAAAGAGACCCGAAAGCCGTTAATCATTATGGGTGCCAGACAGGTGGGAAAAACATGGCTGATGAAGGAATTTGGAAAAAAGTACTATGAAAAAACAGCATACATTTCTTTCTATAATAATCAGCGAATGAATGAAGTCTTTCAAACGGATTTTGATATTGAGCGAATTTTGATGAATCTGAACATTGAATCCGGGGTGACAATTACACCGGAGGACACGTTGATTATTTTGGATGAAATTCAGAATGCACCGAAAGCCTTGGAGTCGCTGAAGTATTTTTGTGAAGAGGCTCCGCAATATCATGTCATTTGCGCCGGCTCCCTGCTTGGGGTTGCCATTCATGAGGGCGTTTCCTACCCGGTTGGAAAAGTGGATTTACTGGATCTTTATCCGTTGAACTTCAGAGAGTTTCTATGTGCGATGGGCGAAACGGGCTTGTCGGATGCGCTGCTGACAAAAGACTATGATCTGATTGATAATTTTGCGGATAAGTATATATTTTGGCTGAAAAATTATTATTATACAGGTGGACTGCCTGCTGTCGTTGATGCTTTTCGCCTGCATAAAGACTATCAAGAAGTCCGCATGCTCCAAAGCGATATTTTGCGGCAATACGAAGGTGATTTTGGGAAACATGTCGATGCAAGAAACCTGCCGAGGATTCGCATGGTGTGGAATGCAATTCCGATGCAGCTTGCAAAGGAAAATAAAAAGTTCTTTTTCGGGCAAATAAAAAAAGGCGCGCGCAGCAGTGAGTTTGAGGTTGCTATTCAGTGGCTTTTAGACTGCGGACTGATTTACAAAGTAAATCGTGTCAACGAGCCGCATATGCCGTTGAAAGCCTATCAAAGCATGAATGCGTATAAGCTGTTTATGATGGATTAGGGCTTTTGGGGGCATTGAGCGAACTGCCTGCAGAGGCAATTCTGGAGGGAAACGATATTTTTGTTGAGTTCAAAGGTGCTTTGACGGAGCAGTATGTACTGCAGCAGATGATTTCCGATACGCCGTATACACCGTATTATTACGGAACAGACAAAGGAACTTTCGAGCAAGATTTCCTGATTCAAAAAGAAAGAAATATTGTTCCGATTGAGGTGAAAGCAGAAGGAAACCTCCGGTCACAGAGCTTAAAGGCGTACTGTGAAAAGTTTCATCCGAACATGGCGGTACGTTTATCTGCCTTAAAATATAAGGAACAGGACTGGATGATCAATCTGCCGCTTTATGCGGTCTGCAATTTATAAGTGTAATTTAGATGCCGGCACAGCTGGGCATCTTTTTTTGTTGTAGTATTTACTGCGAAAAGTGTAGTATATAAGTGAAGATAGAGGAGGGAGCATCGCCGAAATGCGTTTATGGAAAATTATCTGAGATAAAATATGAGCTAAAACTTGATATTTTACGAAAAATAGGATAAAATATTAGCTATGATAGTATTAGACAGACAAACACCAAAAGAAATACAAATGCAGATCGCACAAAACGTGCGTGCCGTCCGCAAGCGCAGAAAGATTTCACAAAAAGCCTTGAGCGAAAAGTCAGGCGTCAGTTTGGGTTCCGTGAAACGTTTTGAAACCAGCGGCGAAATTTCCCTGCACGCCTTGATCAAGCTCGCGATCGCGCTCGACCTGGACGATGCGCTGATCCATCTTTTTGAGGATGCTCCGTTTTTATCCATAGAGGAGATCATACATGGACAAGATTAAACAGTTACAGGTTCTTTATGAGGGACGAACCGTCGGAACAATGGCATTATACCGGAAACATCTCGCTGCTTTTCAGTATAGTGAAGGATGGATCGCAGACGGATTTTCTATCAGTCCGTTTTCGCTGCCTTTGGGAAAGAAAGTTTTCGTGCCACAGATTTTGCCTTTCGACGGCATTTTTGGCGTTTTTGAGGACAGCCTGCCGGACGGATGGGGCAGACTCCTGGTAGATCGACTGTTGCTGAAGCACAATATCAATCCCATCGAAACGGAAAGCCTGGATCGGCTTGCGATTGTCGGAAGCTTGGGCATGGGCGCACTGCAATATGTGCCGGAATTCGACCTTGCGGAGGAAACGCAGATAGGCGATTTTGATGATATTGCACGCGAATGCAGCCGCTTGCTTGCGACAAACCAAACGGACAGCTTAGATGAGTTGTTCCGGCTTGGAGGTTCCTCCGGTGGTGCCAAACCTAAAATTTTGACAGAGGTTAACGGACAGCCATGGCTGATCAAGTTTCCGTCGAAGGAAGATGATGATGCGATTGGTTTGCAGGAGTACGAGTATGCGCTCTGCGCCAAAGCCTGCGGGATCGAAATGGCAGAAACCAGATTGTTCCCGTCCGGAATATGCAGCGGCTATTTCGGAACAAGGCGATTCGATCGAGCCCTTAAAGAAGACGGAAAGGAGCGGAGAATTCATGTGATCTCGGCTGCCGGACTTTTGGAGACCTCGCATCGTGATTTGACGTTGGACTACGATATTTTGATGAAAGCCTGCCTGAAGCTGACAGGAGACTTTCAAGAGATAGAGAAGCTGTACCGCCTGATGTGCTTCAATGTGTTCGCGCACAATCGGGACGACCATGCAAAGAATTTCAGCTTTCTTTATGATGAACCAGAGAAAAGATGGAAATTATCGCCGGCATACGATTTGACCTACAGTCATTCGATCGGCGGAGAACACGCCACCAGTGTCCATGGAAACGGCAAAAATCCGGCAGCAGAGGACCTGCTTGGCGTCGCGTCGCAGATCGGTATGGACAAAAAACAGGCGATACGCATAGCCCAAAATGTGCAGGAATGTGTCAGGGAATATTTAAGGAAATATCTCAGCTGAAATAGAAAGACTAAAAAATGAGGTAATGTACATGGAATTTATGCGAAAAAATTATACAGGAATTTTAGCTTGTTTTGGCATTGCAGTTCCGGCATGGCTGCTTGGCAAGGCGTTTCCGATTATAGGAGGTCCGGTGCTTTCCATATTATTTGGCATGCTGATTGCGCTTTTTTGGAGTGACAAAGGCAAAGCGGCGGCAGGGATCAAATGGACATCCAAAATCATTTTGCAGACAGCGGTGGTACTGCTGGGATTCGGTCTGAACCTCGGCGTCATCTTTGAAACAGGAAAACAGTCGCTGCCGATCATTGTTTGCACGATCGGTATATCTCTCCTGCTTGCGTGGGCGCTGCATAAGGCGCTGCGCGTGCCTTCGGATACGGCGATTCTTGTGGGAGTCGGCTCGTCGATTTGCGGGGGCTCGGCAATCGCGGCAACGGCTCCGGTCATCGGCGCAGACGACAACGAGGTGGCGCAGTCCATCTCGGTCATTTTTTTCTTTAATGTGCTTGCGGCAATTTTCTTTCCGATGCTGGGAAGCGCGATTGGATTTGACACGAGCGCGGGAGATGCGTTCGGGATCTTTGCGGGAACGGCAATTAACGATACATCATCGGTAACGGCTGCGGCATCCACCTGGGACAGTATGTGGAATCTCGGCAGCGAAACGCTGCATAAAGCTGTCACGGTAAAACTCACCCGTACGCTTGCGATTATCCCGATTACCTTGGTGTTGGCGGTAGCTCGTGCGAAAAAGAGCGCGAAGGACAGTGGCAAAGCGGAGGGCTTCAGCTTGAAGAGGGCTTTTCCGATGTTTATTTTGTATTTTGTTATCGCATCGGTAATTACCACTGTCTGCATTCAGGCAGGCATGGATGCAGATGTTTTCGCGCCGCTGAAGGCGTTATCCAAGTTCTTCATTATTATGGCGATGGCAGCAATCGGGCTGAACAGCAATGTCGTTCAGCTTGTAAAGAGCGGCGGCAGACCTCTGCTTTTAGGCGGATGCTGCTGGATTGGCATTACGGCGGTCAGCCTCGTGATGCAGCATGTAATGGGGATTTGGTAGGAAATACACCTCGAATGAACAAAGATTTGCGTGATACCCTTTCGAACATGGGTATCATAGGGGATCGTTCAGCAGATTTTTTTCATTTTTTCTATGGCTCAAAGGCAGAAAAGGTGATAGAATAAAGAAAAAAGAACGCACGTTTGCGATGCGAAAAAGACAGGAGAATACGATGCTATATAAAACACATTACGAGTCTCCGCTCGGAGATCTGCTTTTGACGGCGGACGCGCAGGCGCTGACAGGGGTTTGGTTTGACGGGCAGAAATATTACGCGCAGGGACAGGCGGATTTGGAGCCTGAAGCGGGCGCAGCGATTTGCAATGCGCCCTGCAAGGAAGAACATGCACCGCTGCTGGCTGATGTGAAGCGCTGGCTGGACATATACTTTGCAGGAAAAGAGCCGGACTTCGACTTGCCGCTCAATCCGACGGGAACTGATTTTCAGAAAAGCGTCTGGAGCATTCTATGCACGATCCCTTACGGCAAGACCATGACCTACGGACAGATCGCGGCGCAAATCGCGGCAGAGCGGGGTATCGCGCGGATGTCAGCGCAGGCCGTCGGCGGGGCGGTCGGGCATAATCCACTGAGCATCATCGTTCCCTGTCACCGGGTTGTCGGTACGAACGGCAGTCTGATCGGATACGGCGGAGGCATCGACCGCAAGATCAAACTGCTCACGCTGGAGGGCATCGATATGAGCGCGTTTTTCGTGCCGAAAAAGGGGACGGCACTGTAAACGCTGTATTATCGGCAATAAAGAATGTAATGTTGCCTGTAATCATGAAATATGGTACGATATAATTTAAAGAAGCGTTGAAACAGGGGGTATGCGTATGTACTTGTACCATGGAAGCAATATGAAAGTTGAAACGCCGCAGCTTATTCTTTCAAATCGGACCTTGGACTTTGGATCTGGATTTTACACAACATCTGATGAATCACAGGCAACAAGGTGGGCAAAACTTCAAACAAAGCGCCGAAAAAAGGGAGAAGCGGTACTTTCGATTTACGATTTTGACGAAGAACAAGCGGCGGAGTTAGCACTTTTACGCTTTGAAGAGGCAGATCAAAAATGGTTGAATTTTGTAACGCAAAACAGAAAGAATTTGTACAATGGCGATAAATTCGATATTGTTATCGGGCCTGTGGCAAATGATACAACAATGCCGGTTTTATCAGATTACATGGCAGGCAATATATCCGAAGAAGTAGCATTGATTCTCTTGAAGCCGCAAAAATTAGCCAATCAATATGCTTTCTTGACACAAAAAGGTCTGCAATGTTTAAAATATCTCGGAGGCAAAGAAATATGAGAGAGAATACCAGACCGTCAATTATGCAAAACTTTGATACGGAACTTGCGGCTTTGATTTCCAAAAGCAGGGGAGTCTCGCTTATGGATGGATTGCGAATCTTTTTGAAATCTCAAACCCATGGAATGCTCCTCGACAACGAGATGCGGCTTTGGTATTTTAGTCCGCTGGCCATCTTTGATATGTGGGAAAATGAAGAGGCAACAGGCGATCCCGGGAACTCTCTGTATCTGCGAGGTGATGAAATTGACGAAAGAATTTAAGTTTTTTGCCTACCTGCTGGAATGTTATGCGGTGCATAAGGACACTACAGCGGATAAAATTCTGGAAACCCTAGATGAGAAGAATCTTACGCAGTTTGTCTATGACATGTATGAATTATATCACAGCGAAGCAATCGAAAATGCGTTTACCGATCTTGACAGCTTGATCAAAACCGGTAAACCGGCATACTAAGGGAAATATGACAATGTGCACTTACCGACCGAAAAAAATCTTGCGAATGATTTTCGGTCTTTTTCTTTTGCGCTGAAATGAATCTGCCCAGAATGCGACGGCGCGCAGCGGCGCGCCGTCGGGCGTAAAAGCAAAACCTCCGAAAGACCACTGCTTGGCGCTTCGGAGGTTTTGGATATGATTTTGTTTTTTGCGCGTGCTTTATTTGCCGATGATATCCTCCATTGCGCGCAGGACGTTGCCGTGCAGGAGCATGTCGATCTGATCTTCGTTGTAATGCTTGTGCATCGCGTCGATGACTTTGTCGAAACCGGTGTAATCGACCAGTTCTCCGGTCGTATCGATGCCGTCAAAGTCGGAACCGAATCCGACGTGCTCGATACCTGCTTTGTCGACCATATAATTGAGATGCGTGATGATCTGGTCAACGGTCGCGTAATGGGAGCCTTCTTTTAAGAAAGAGGACTCGAAGTTGATGCCGACCACGCCGCCTGCATTGCCAAGAGTCTTAAGCTGATCGTCCGTCAGGTTGCGTTTGTGCGGGCAGAGCGCCTTGGCACAGGAGTGCGTCGCCAGGAACGGCTTTTTGCTGTGACGTGCGACATCATAGAAACCGCCTTCGGACAGATGAGAAACGTCGATGATCATGCCGAGCGTATTCATCTTGTCGACCACTTCCAGACCGAACGGCGTCAGACCCTGCGCGTTCTGCTGCGCATCGTCGTAGCAAGGGTAGCCCATGGAGTTCGGAAATCCCCAGAGCAGCGTGAGCAGACGTACACCCATATCGTAGACCTCCTGGATCCTTTCGATCTTGCCGTCTACGAAGACGCCGTCCTCGATGGTCAGGAAAGAAGACAGATACCCTTCCTCGGCATTTTTGCGAATATCCGCTGCACAGTAAGCGGGGCGCAGGATATCCTTGTTTTCCTGCATTTCGGAAATGTAGTTTTTGTAAATCGCCTTAAACAGGTCGTACGGATCCATGCTTTCCATTTCATGACGAGAAAGATAGATCGCAAAAAACTGTCCCATGCCGCCGTGCTCCTGCATCATCTTGAGGTTCAGATGTCCCTTGCCGTCGCGCAGTGCGCGGTCTTCGTGCCGCCAGCACTCGATGAGTGTGTCGCAGTGCATATCTAAAATTTTCATGGATTGATTCATACTTGCATACCTCCCGGAATCATTATATCATGTTGGATATACAAAGAAATAAGCAAAAAACATGCCAGAAGATGTATCGGAAAAATCCGTTTTGACATCCATGGACAAAGAATGCGACTTGTGGTAGACTAAATATAAAACAGTATTTGTCAGAACAGGGGGGTCAGCATGGAAGACGCAATGCGCATCATGGAAGAGATTCTGGAGACGGAATACAAAGGGCTTGTTTATATCAACGAAACGCGTGAAATCGGCTCCTATAGCAGATGTGCAAAAAAAATCACGGGCATTCTTTTGGACAGTGAGCAAAGACATCCGGGCGGACGTATCGAAGAGGGCGATATCGTCATTATCGCAGACAATGAATTGGGGAACGACGATGAGCTGACACCGGAAAGCTTAGAAACGATCGGCATCGCGGATCGGAACATCGAAAAAGACGACGCGCTCCTCGCAGTTGGCGTTTATAAGAACAAAAAAATACAGCCGCAGTATAAATATATCAAGAGTTACAATCCCAATGGACGGTTTGAGCTTGTTACCGATTATCTGGGATTTGAAATCGTGATCCGCATCGATTTCGCGCATAATCACGTGCACATATCGGTGAATGGAGATACGTATTCGATGGTCTATTTCGAAGCGGTCGGACACATGGTCGTGATTGACAGCGTAACCGGAAAGGTTAAGTTTTTTCAGGCGAGAGGCTACGGCTTCCGTGGAGAGGAAATCGGCAAGCTGCTTGCCGGCAAGCCATATCTGCCCAAGACAGATTATGAGACGAGCGGAGAGCTGATGCCGACGGTCGGCCTGAACTTTGAGAGCATCATTTACGGAGATGAAATTCTGAAGGAAATCAACAAAATGTTCGCGGCGCCGGATGGGCATACGGAGAGCGGGATTTTTGAGATACACAAAAGGCCGATGTTCTGCGTGCTGACCAGAATCCGCAAGGGCAACGCGCGAGACGGCATCTATTTGATCCTGCAGGATGCGTCTTTACTCGAAAACGTGAGAAAAGAGCGAGATAGTATCATCCAGGTTCTGGAACAGCGGCAAAAAAAGAAATTCATGCGCAGACCCTATGGCTGTGATTTTCAGGGCGCGAAGATGGAAGATTTCATCGGAGAAGATCCCGCGATGAATGAGGTTAAGCGGCTAGCGTACAAAGCGTCACAAACGGATTTTAATGTCATCATCACCGGAGAAAGCGGAACCGGCAAATCGAGGCTGGCAAAAGAGATCCACAGGATGGGGAAAAAAGACGCGCCGTTTGTGGAAGTCAACTGTAACGCGATCGCGCCGAGCCTGTTTGAAAGTGAGTTGTTCGGATACGCGCCGGGCGCGTTTACGGGCGCCGCGGCGAACGGCAAGGCGGGGTTCTTTGAGGAAGCGAACGGCGGTACGATCTTTTTGGATGAAATCGGCGAAATCCCGCTCGGGATACAGGTCAAGCTGCTGCAGGTGCTGCAAAACAAGCGGATTTATCGAGTCGGCTCCTCGAAGCCGATCGATGTGAATGTGCGCGTGATTACCGCGACCAATCGAAATCTCGAAGAGGAAGTCAAGAAGGGGAATTTCAGGCAGGATTTGTATTACCGCATCAATGTGTTTCCGATCTGCATTCCGCCGCTGCGCCAAAGGAAGGGAGACTTGTACATTCTGATTAATTCCGTCTTAGATGAGCTTTGCAGCCGATATCATATGAAACATATGCTGCTGTCGGAGGAAGCGCTGCAAAAGATGATGCATTACAGCTGGCCCGGAAACGTACGAGAGCTGGAAAACGTGATGGAACGCGCAATTACGGTTTGCGATTCACCGCTGATTTATTCCGAGCATATTTTGATTGAAGAAGATGTCTCGCGATCGATGACGCTCAAGGAACAGCTGGAGCGGGAGGAGCGCAGAATCCTCGCGGAGACGCTCGCGCTGAACCACTACAAGCGACGCGAAACGATGGAAGCGCTTGGGCTTTCCAAAAGTGTATTTTACGAAAAACTGAAAAAATATCAACTGGGAGAAGAAGACTAAGCAGAAGAAACAAAGGGACAGGAATTCCTGACGGAACGCCTGTCTCTTTGCTTTTGCCGCTATTTTATGTAGATTCTAGGAGGACGCGCGGAGAGCCGCGCGAGGATATCGTTCTTGTTGGTGCCTGCCAGCGTGGAGGCCTCTTGAATGCTCATTTCGTTCTCACCGCTTCCGTAGATGGTGGCCCAATCGCCTTCGGCAACGTCCGCGATTTCGGTAACGTCCGCCATGACCTGATCCATACAGAGCACCCCGACCAACGGACAAGGGACACCCTTGATGGTGACATAGCCCTTGTCGCGCAGATTGCGCGGGTATCCGTCGGCGTAGCCGAACGGCAGGGTTGCAATCACAGAATCCCGCGGCGCTCTCCAAAGATAATCGTAGCTGACGCCTTCTCCTTCTTTGATATGGTGAAGCTGGGAAATCGCGGCACGGAAGGTAAGCACCTGCTCGACCGGAACAAACCCCTTGTGGAAACCGCGCATGCCGTAAATCAGCGCGCCCACACGCACCATATTCAAGCGGAAGCGCGGAGCATCGACTGTGGCGATGCTGTCCGCCAGATGGTAGTAGCGAAAGTGGATGCCCTCGGTCTTTAGCTGATCGGCAATTTCCGCGAACAAATGATACTGTTTGTCATTTTCTTCGTCATTGACCAGCGCCAGATGTGAAAAAAGTCCCTCCGCTTCGACGCGCGGTAGCGCAGTGATTGCGCGGATCGTCTGCAGGGTCTGCCCGCGGTCCTTCGCGTCCAGTCCGAGGCGATGAAAACCGGTGTCCAGTTTGATGTGTACTTTCGCTTTTTTTCCCGCTTTTTCAGCCAACTCGTTCAAAAGCTCCGCCTGCCGCAGACTGAAGATGGTCGCGGTAATGTCGAAATCTACGATGTGAGAAAGGTATTTGTCCGGTGTATGTCCCATGATAAAAACCGGATAAGCTGGGTAAGCTTTTTTGATTTCGACGGCTTCCGACAGGGTCGCCACCGCGAGATAGTCCGCGCCGCTTTCCATCAGAGTTTCGGCGACGCCGACCGCGCCGTGACCGTATGCATTGGCCTTGACTACGGCTGTAATGGCAGTGTCCGGACCGACCAGCTGGCGGATCAGCCGCATGTTGTTCGCGAGTTTCCTTAAATCAATCTCTACGAGCGTATCTCTGAGAACTTCCTGCATCATCATTCGATCTCCACCCCCATGATTTTTAGTACTGCCAACACTTCGGATAGAATTCCGATACGGATACAATTCTCGTCCGGATTGAGAATGGCAGAATGCAGTGCCTCCTCCGGTGTTCCGGGCGTATGACAGCCAAGGTTAAAATAGAGGCCCTTGGCCGCGTGGCAGAAATAGGCAAAATCGTCCGCGCCCAGGCTGGACTTCGGATTGAGAAGGATGTTTTTGTCACCGAGCTTTTCGCGGCAGATCTCGGAAACGCTGTCGAGCAGCTCCTGATTGTTGATTAGTGTCGGATAGCTGTCCTGATAATCTACGACACAGCTCGCGCCGTAAGCCCTTGCGATATTTTCGCAAAGCTCGCGCAGCTGCGATTTGATGGAGTCGCGGAGCTGCATATCGAGAACGCGGATGATGCCGCTAAAAACGGTTTCGTCCGGAATGATGTTTCTCGCGGTGCCGCTGTGAAAGCTTCCGACAGTGATTAAGGCCGCGTCAACCGGATGGATGTGTCGGGTGATGATGCTCTGCAGAGAGCCTACCATGTCGCAGGCCGGAAGGAGCGGATCAATGCCGGCGAAGGGACTGGCACCGTGACAGGATTTGCCTTTGACGGTGACGGTAAACATCGTGGAGGCCGCATTCATGCAGCCGGGCATAAACTCCAGCTTGCCGACATCCACAGACGGTTCGATGTGCAGACCGATGACGGTATCCACACGGGGGTCCTCAAGACAGCCTTCTTCGATCATAGGCTTCGCGCCGCCGCGGGTTTCTTCGGCAGGCTCAAATAAAAAGACGCTTGTTCGCGGAAGCTCCTCCTGCAGCGCTTTGAGTACCGAGGCAGTACCGAGCAGAACCGCGGTGTGGATATCGTGTCCGCAGGCGTGCATGACCCCGTCGTTTTGAGATTTGAACGGCAGATCGACCTTTTCCTGGATCGGCAGCGCGTCCATATCCGCGCGGATCGCGACAGCCGGCTCCTTGGATTTTGTCGTGAGAACTGCTTTGATGCCATGTCCCGCGATTTCAGAGCGGTAAGGAATTCCAAGCTGCTTTAATTCGGCACGAACGCGCGCGGAGGTATGCACCTCGTGCTCGCTCAGCTCCGGATTTTGGTGCAGATCGCGGCGGATCTGCAAGCTTTTCGCGGCGGCAGCATCGACCAGGTCCTGAATTTTGTCATAACTGATTTTCATATAAGACAGCCTCCCTTGACTTTGTAATTGTTTTGCGTTATATTCTAACTATTATAACAGAAAAACGTTGCAAGAAGTATGCCGAGAGGAGAAACGAATGGAAAAAATAAAGATTGCTATAGGGCTGGCCATCATCGTGGCATCGTTTGTATATATCCTTAGAAACAAGAACTCCATGCTGGATAATCTGATGAAAAAAAGCGTGGAGGATTACGAAAAACAAAAAAAGATTCAGGACAAGGCGAAGGATGTCGTGGACGGTAAGGCCGATGCCTTTGATACCATCGCGGATACGGTCAAGCCGGTCATCGAGGACATCAAACAAAGACAAAAGCCGCAATAGCGCGGGCATGTGGGTATCAAAATAAGGAAAAGAAAAGCCCTTTCGATCAGGAGAGGGCTTTTGTCATGTGTGCGGATTTTTTGACGCGGATTAGCGGAAGGTTTCCAGCAAGCCGAGGATGACGGCAATCGGCGTGAAGCAGTTGAGGCCTAAAAGCACATCCAGACAGGCATAGGCGAAGGAAACGTACTTCCATTTGCGGCTGTAGCCGGGTACTTCCTTGTAGGAACGATACACCACAAAGCGTTCCGCGTCTCCGATGGCGGCTTCTCGTTCCTTGAGCAGGTCGTAGAAGCGTTTATGCTCCAATACGTTTATTTTGCCGTCACGAAAGAACGGGATGAAAAAGAGCGCCTTGCGCTTGTCGGAGGCGTCCTCTTTGCGCGCGAAGAAGCGGATGCCGCGTTTGTCGAAAAAAACCGCTCGTGCGTTTTCAAAAAGAAACTCTTTTTTGGTGCGAAGCAGACGGTTGTGATAGATCGCTTTTTCGCTGTTAAATTCGGTATAGCACAGTTTGTGGCCATTCGAGAGGAGGAGCCAAAAAGCGAAAAACAGCGCGTTGACGGTAAGCTCCAGCGGCAGGTTGATCTGATCCGCGTAGCCCTCGACCTGATAGAGGACAATTTGGATATCCATAATGGAACGGAGCACCAGATAAAAGGCGCAGATATAAAAAAGCAGCTGCTTGGGGACGTTCGTATAGGTATAAGTCAGTTTGTTCATGTGTGTTCTCCTCATTAGGACTTTCGACGCGCTGTCGCGGGATGCGGCAAAAAGCGCGCAGATCTCGTCATCGAAATCATTATATCATCATATGATAAAATAAGCAAAATTTATGCCGTGAAAAAACGGTACGAATTACAGAAAAAATTCCGGGTTTCGCACTTTTTTCGCAAAAATTTGCTCAGAATAGTCCTAAAAACAGGACGCTGTTTCCTGGATTCAGGACAAAATAAAGAAGGGGGCGTGCGTGTGACGAAAATATGAAGAAATCGTGATTTTCCTTCACGAAAAAACAGAGAGTGCCAAAATCCCTTGTTTTTCGCGGGGAAAGCGCATGGGTGGCGGAGAACTTCTTGTTTTTTGCTTTTTTTGGCATATAAATTGCAATTATCTGAAAACGTCATAATAAAAATTTGTCGGATTATATGAAAAGGAGGAACGATATTATGATGAACTATATCTGGGTCGGATTAGTCGTAATCGCGGTTATCGCGGGCGCTTTTACCGGCACAATGGAAGGCGTTTTGAACAACATCTTTGATTTTGCGAATACCGCTGTCGAAATCTCTCTCGGTTTGATCGGCATCATGGCATTCTTCTGCGGACTGATGAAGGTTATGCAGGAAGCGGGTATCTGCGACAAGCTCGCGAAGGGGATTGCGCCGGTTATGACCAAGTTATTCCCGGAGGTTCCGAAGGATCACCCGGCGATGTCCGCGATGGCACTTTGGATTGCTGCCAACATGCTGGGTATCGGTAACGCCGCGACACCGTTCGGCTTGAAGGCGATGCGTGAGCTGCAGACGCTGAACCCTACCAAGAGCATCGCAACCAACGCACAGTGCATGATGCTCGCGATCGGTACGACTTCCGTAACCCTGCTTCCGGTTACCGTCCTTGGTCTGCGTGCCGCGGTACAATCAGATGGCGCTGCGGAGATCATCGTTCCGGTTATCATCGCGACCACAATTTCTACCGTTGTCGGTATCGTATTTACTTTGATCTTCCAGAAGACAAAGAGATGGAAATGGGAAAACGTGATTGAAAAAGAAATCGCAGCCGGAACATTAGAACTGAACGAGCACTATGCAGGCGGAGAAAACCCGATCGTGCTTCCGGAAGGCTATGTCTGCAAGTATGCGGAAGAAGAATAGGAGGGACAATAAATGACATTTTCAGATGTAATGACATTAATATCGAACTGGGCGATTCCTCTGGTTGTAGCCATCGTATGTTTCTGGGCCATCTTGAAGAAGGTGCCGGTATATTCCATATTTACGGAAGGCGCAAAGGAGGGCTTCTCCACCGCTGTGATGATTATCCCATATCTGACCGCAATGCTGTGCGCGATCGGAATGTTCCGCGCGTCCGGCGCGATGGATTGGCTGTGCGCGATCTTAGATCCGGTTACCAGCTTGATCGGATGCCCATCCGAGATCCTGCCGCAGGCCATCATGAGATCCTTCTCCGGCGGCGCGTCCGAGGGCATGCTTGCTGACCTGCTCGCTACCTATGGCACGCAGTCTAAGATCGGCCGTATCGCTTCCGTAGCGCAAGGCTCCACCGAGACCACTTTCTACATCATCGCGGTTTACATGGGTTCTGTAGGCGTTTCCAACGCGAGACATTCTGTTGCTGCAGGTCTTTTAGGCGACTTAGGTTCCCTGCTTGCCGCGGTAGCAATCGTAAATATTATGTGGTTCTAAGCACATAAAATATTTTGGAGGAGATAAAAACAAATGAGATATCCTAAAAAACTGGAAAAGGGCGCAACCATCGGCATCATCTGCCCAAGCTCACCAATCAGCGCGGAACGCGAGGTACAGTGTGTCAGCGTGCTGCAGGAGATGGGCTTTAAGGTAAAAAAGGCTGACAATCTGACCAAGAATTACGCCGGCTATATGGCGGGCACAGGCGAAGAAAGAGCAGCCTGGATCAACAAGATGTTCGCGGACAAAGAGGTGGAAGCGGTCTTCTGTGTCAGAGGCGGCGACGGCGGTTCCCGCGTGATCAGGCACCTGGATCTGGATATCATCAGAAGCAATCCAAAAATCTTTGTAGGATACAGTGATGTAACATGCCTGCACATGCTGTTTAATCAGAAGTGCGACCTGGTTACGTTCCATGGACCGATGGTATCGTCCAACATGGTGGACGCTTTTGATGATGATACCAAGAACGCGTTCTTTGACGCGCTGACCGCGGAGGATACCTATGAATTCAAGAATCCCGCGGAGGAGCCGCTTGAGGTTCTCAAGAGCGGGAAAGCGACCGGTCCGGTCATCGGTGGAAATCTTTCTTTGATCTCGGCAGCAGTCGGAACGCCGAGCGAAATGGACACGGAGGGCAAGATCATCTTCATTGAGGAAGTAGAAGAGCCGCTCACAAAAATTGAAAAATGGACTTATCAGCTGAAGCTGGCAGGTGCTTTCGATAAGTGCAAGGGCGTTCTGCTCGGGCAGTTCACTTCGGTTTCCAACAAATATCAGCCGGAATACGATGTGAAAAAATTGTACGAAGATCTGCTTGCGGAATATGATATTCCGGTTATGTACAACGTACAGTCCGGCCACGGCGACAAGATCATTACGATTCCGTTCGGTGCGGCGTGTACGATGAATACAGAAGACAAGACGATTGTTTTTAAGGTGGAAAGATAGACTATCCATCCAAGACAGACACGACTCGCAGCCTGCGTGCCGGACCTCATTTGTCCGATGCGCAGGCTGTAAAAAAAATAAAAAGAGGAGAAATAGGATATGATTTGTGATAACATTCGCATATCAGAGGATGGGAGACACCTGCTTTTTGCCGGACAGGATGTTGTGGAGCTGGCAAAAAAATACGGAACACCGCTCTATCTGATGGACGAGGACAAAATTCGCGAAAAATGCAGATTGTATAAAAACGCTTTGCACAAATACTACGGAGAAAAAGCGAGGCCGCTTTACGCTTCCAAGGCAAACTGCTTCAAGAGGCTTTATGAGATCATGTCCGAGGAAGGGATGGGCATCGACGTTGTTTCCGCCGGTGAAATTTATACGGCGCTGCAAGCCGGCTATGACATCCAAAACGCATATTTTCACAGCAATAATAAGACAGACTGGGACATCCGATACGCGATAGAGCATAATATCGGTTACTTTGTCGCGGACAATGCAGAAGAAGTTGACGCGATTGACCGGGAAGCGAAGCGGCAGGGAAAGACGCAAAAAATTCTGCTTAGACTGACCCCGGGCATCGACACACATACGTTTGAAGCTGTTTCTACCGGCAAGGTCGATTCAAAATTCGGACAGGCCATTGAAACCGGACAAGCGGAAGAAATCACCAAACATACGCTCGCGAAGGAAAATATTTCTCTTGAAGGCTTCCACTGCCATCTGGGCTCACAGATTTTCGCGGAGGATGTTTTTGAGCGCGGCGCGGTCATCATGCTGGAGTTTATCGCCAGGATGCGCGAAGCGTATGGATATACATGCAGACAATTAGACCTGGGCGGAGGCTTTGGTGTTAGATATACAGAATCCGACCCGGTGCTTGATATTGATAAACGAATCAGCGAGATTGCGGCTGTCGTCAAGGCAACCTGCGCGAAACTCTCGCTCGAGATGCCGGAGATCCGCATGGAACCGGGCAGATCCATTGTGGGTGACGCCGGCATGGTACTGTATACCGTCGGAACGGTTAAAAAAATTCCGGGATACAAAAACTATGTATCCATCGACGGAGGTATGCCGGATTCTCCGCGCTACGCGCTCTATAAATCCAAGTACACCTGCTATGTGGCGAACAAGATGGACGAAAAGGCTGACTTTGAGGCTTCTGTCGTCGGAAGATGCTGCGAGTCCGGAGACATCATTCAAGAAAACGTCATGATGCCGGCTTCCGTGCAGAGGTATGATACCATCGCGGTCTGTACGGCGGGTGCTTATCACTATTCTATGGCCTCCAATTATAACCGCCTGCCGAAGCCCGCGACCGTCATGCTGCGCGGCGGGAACGAGAATTACGTTGCAGTAAAAGCGCAGACCTTTGAGGATCTGGTTCGAAATGAGCTGTAACACACATCATTGATGTAGGAGACAAACGGGGAGACACTACAGTCTCCCTCTCTTTATGCATTGGATGGACTTGACAAAAGCAGCGATTCATGCAATACTTGCAGGCAGAAACACACCGATTGAATGGCAGGGGTAAACAATGCAAACAGAACAGCAACTGATCAATGAAAAGATATCGACGCGCAAGATCGTCCTTTTGCTCGCGTGGCCGGCGATCCTGGAGCAGATCATGCAGACCATGGTCAGTTATGTCGATATGGCGATGGTGGGAAGCATGGGTGTCAACGCAGCAGCCTCGGTAACGATCAATACGAGTCTGCTGTGGATGATCAACGGAATCATTTGGGGTCCGGTGACGGGATTTTCTGTTTTGACGGCCACAGCCGTCGGTCAGAACAATCCGGAAAAGGTCAAAAAAATCATGCGGCAGGCGATAACTGCCATGCTGCTTTTAGGGCTGATTATGCTGACGCTGATCGAAGGGATCGCTCAATTTTTCGCGAGGGTGATGGGTGCAGAACCGGACATCATACCGGATGCGCGCGGTTATCTGATGCTGATCGGCTTTGGTATTCCGTTTCAGATCATGCTTGCAGTCTGCAGCGGCCTTGTGCGGGGCCTTGGCGACACCAAAACGCCGATGCTGTACAATGTGCTGTTTAACCTCATCAATATCGTGCTGAACTATCTGCTGATCTATCCGGTCGGCAGCGTGAAGCTGATGGGCTTCACTGTCAGGACCATCGGATTGGGGCTTGGCGTACGCGGCGCGGCACTCGGCACGAGCGGCGGCGCGCTCATCGCGGGGCTTTTGATGCTGCGGGTGCTGTTTTCCAAGCGGCGCGCGATTTCAATCGGGGTGCGGGACGACTATCGCCCGGACAAAGTAATTGTGCGGCAGATGCTGTACCTGAGCGTTCCGGTGATGTTTGAGCGTATCAGTATTTCCTTCGGGCAGATCTTGACATCGGCGCTGGCGACGGGTCTGGGAACCGCGGCGCTGGCCGCGCACCAACTGGCAAATACCGGAGAATCGATCTGCTATATGCCCGCGTTTGGTTTCGGGATCGCCGTCACAACATTGGTCGCGCAGTCTGCAGGTGCCGGGCGCGAGGATTTGAAGTACGAATACGCGCGGCTGTGCATGATCTATGACCTTATGATCATGTGTACGATGGCAGCTTTGATGTATGTGTTCGCACCACAGCTGATGGGCTTCTTTATCGCTGATGCGGCGGTCATCAAAGCGGGAGCCGTGCTGCTGCGGATCCAGACTTTCGCAGAGCCATGTCTGGCGGTCAATTATGTGGCAACCGGCATTATGAGAGGCGAGGGTGATACGAAATGGCCGTTTCTGATCGCTGTCATCGGCATGTGGGCGGTCAGACTGCCGCTATCCTTCCTTTTTGTGAAGGGGTTTGGACTGGGCTTGGAGTTTCTGTGGGTTGCGATGGCCTGTGACTGGATCTCGCGGGCGGTTCTGTGCTGGATCCGCCTGAAGAAAGGCAGAAGGACATTTTGACGCAATAAAAAAAGCAAACAGCCTTTGCGGGCTGAAGGAGGGAATCTCAATGAAATTTACGAAAATGCAAGGGGCAGGCAATGATTTCATTGTCATCAATAATATGGAAGAAAAATTACCGCAGGCGCAGTTTGCGGCGCTGGCCAGACGGCTGTGCACGCGGCGCATGTCGATTGGCGCGGATGGCATGATGATCGTGGACGCGCCTCAAAACGGCGGCGATTACCGCATGTATTTTTATAATGCGGACGGCAGCCTCGGAGAAATGTGCGGCAACGGCGCGCGCTGTATCGCCAGATACGGTTATGAAAAGGGGCTGGCAGGCGAGATGCAGCGTGTGGAGACGACGGCCGGACTGGTCGTCGGACAGCGCAGAGATAAGCGGATGTACACCGTACGTCTGAATGACATTACGAAGTTTGAGCAGGACGTAACCGCGGAGATAGACGGCAAGACTGTGCAGTGTGACTATCTGGAGCTTGGCGATCCCGGACTGCCGCATGCTGTCGTGATGCTGGATGGCGACTGCGCGATGACACAGGAGGCTCTGCGCGAGCTTGGGCGCAAGCTGCGGGCAAACAGCGCGTTTCCGAAGGGCGCGAATGTGAACTTCTGTCGGGTGATCGGCGAGAACGAAGTGGAAGAACTGACCTATGAACGCGGTGTTGAGGACTTCACGCTGGCCTGCGGCACAGGCACCGGCTCCGTCGTTGCGGCGCTGATGCGCAGAGGACTTGTCAGCGGCGAGAACACCCGCGTGCACGTACCGGGCGGCGAGCTGTTTATCACCTTAAACACAGACCCGCAGACACAGGAGATTACGGATATCTACTTGACCGGACCGACCAATATCGTCGCTGAGGGAGAAGTCTGCGACGAGGAGTTGGATGTGCTTTTATAACCTGTGTATAACCCGTGAACATGATCCGGGCGTGATGTGACGAACGAAAAAGCGCGCACCACGAAACCGATGTTTCGTGATGCGCGCCAAAAGGTGGATATTCTTATAAGGTGGATATTCTTATTTCGCTGTTTCGCGAGCGTCGGTAAACAGCTGACTCCAACTGCCGCGCGGGTACGCCTGCGCAGGATTTTCCCGGCGTTCCTGACGAAGATACAACCCGAGGAGCTGCTCCTGACGATTCTCGCACTGCTGTCTGTAATAGTTTTTCATGTTATTGAATAATGTCTGTTTCATGGATATTTTCCTCTCTTTCTGATTCTAGTGTTTTTTAGCAATGGTGTTTCGATTAAAAATATCGTATGACTAATTGAAGCCTTCGCTCTTTGCACTCCCGCGGTCAACCGCTCGCGGTATGCAAGGAAGGCCGATGAAATTCGTATTCACGCAGCGGTTCCCCCTTTCTTCCCGGCGCCCTTCTGGGCGAGGATCGTGATATATACAGAAGAAAACTTTCGAGGTCCGGTGCGGACCGCGGTTTTTCTGTTCATGGATTTGTGGGAGCTGTGGTCAAAGCAAAGGCAGCAAAACAGATTAGCAAGATGTTCGGTAATCATTTGTTGTTTTGATTCTTTATTTAACGTTTTTTCTTTGGAGCTCCGAATGCTTGCTCGCACTTATTTTTTTCACCGCTGCTGTCTTTTCGCTTATCTTGAAACATATTCTTATCAATGAATCTAAGGAGGAGATTCTCTTGACCTTCGGATTAGCTCGATTTTGCCGGTAATCCAAACATGGAGATATCTAAGTGGATTTTTGTATTCAAAAAGACTGCAGCCCCCATGGTGCGAAAACACCAAAAGACCACAGCCCGTTTTTACTGTGCATTTGCTTGTTTCATTTTGCCCGCGCTCGTCCGACGCGGCAAATGGTAAATCTATGCATGTCTCCTGACTCAGACCTCAGCACTTTACCTACCTTCCCAAATGTTCCGAACGTTCAGTGGTATTACAGATAAAGCTCCGTCAATACAGTGGCGGGACCGCGCAAGACTCTCACCTGCTTCCATCTTAGCCTCCTGCCCAGCCGCCCGCAGTCTGCAAAGCGCCGCGCAAGAAGAACATAAATTATCTTTTGTGATTCTGTTTTCACTCGTAAGTATAGCACAGGCCGGAAACAAATACAACCCCCTTGCCATGTATAACATGCAGTGTGCCGCTAAAAAACTGCATATTTTTGCGGAAATAAAACAAAAACGGGTATAAGGCATGTGTGAAAGGAAAATATCAAGTCGTTTTGTAATTTGCTGATGATTCGTTCACTTTTGCCAATACTAGCAAGGTAAAAGGGAGGTAATGCAAATGAATCAGAGAAACAGACGATATGGATATGTGCGTGTATCAACAAAAGAACAAAATGAGGACAGACAGCTGCTGGCGATGCAGCAGGTCGGCATTCCCGCGGCCTGCCTCTTTACAGACAAGCAGTCCGGCAAGGATTTTGACCGACCGGCCTATCGCAGGCTGCTGCATGTCCTGCGGGAAGGAGACATTCTGGTAGTCAAGAGCATCGACCGGCTCGGCAGGGATTACGAAGAGATCATCGAACAGTGGCGCTGCATCACCAAGGAAATCAAAGCAGACATCAAGGTGATCGATATGCCGCTGCTGGATACGACCCTGAGTAAAGATCTGCTCGGCACATTCATCGCAGATCTGGTGCTGCAGGTCTTGTCTTTTGCCGCCGAAAACGAGCGGGAAAACATCCGGCAGCGGCAGCGCGAAGGTATCGAAGCCGCCCGGGCGCGCGGCGTGCGTTTTGGCAGACCCTGTGTCGAAATCAGCCCGGAAGCTGCAGATGCGATTCTGCGATATAAGCAAAAAAAATTGCCCCTGCAACAGGCGCTTATACAAAGCGGGCTGAGCCAAGGAACCTTCTACCGGACCATGAAAGCAATGGAGTTTTGACTTTTCAAAAGGTACACTTTTTGGTAAGTCTCCGAAACTATTCATTTACATAGTTTTTATCTTTTGAACACCTATATCCTATCATATCAAAAACTAAAAAGCAATATATTTTGATAAAAATGTGTCGAACTTGTGAAAAAATGCTGTTGTCGTATTTTGTCGAATTCACTGCCAAAAAGTGTACCTTTTGGTAATCCTGTCGAAAAAAGACGAGAAATTGAGCAACACAAGCTCGCAGTATCAAGATATACTGGTAAAAAGAGGATAACTAACGGAAATGGTTGAGAGACCAACTGTACCAGCAACCGTAATGCCTGCATGACAGGACAAGTTCGGGAGACGAGTTATCGTTCAGATGGAAAAATCTCTTGGCAGTAGAATTTTGCATCAATGAAGAAAAGGTAAGAACGGCATATAGAGCATTCCAGTTACAGCGGCTTGCATGCTTGCCGATCGGCACTTTTCAAACTGTAGACAGAGCGCATAACGACATGCACCGCATACAGAAACATTGATGATCTGAATTTAGAGGAACTGCCAAAGACGGCAGTTTTTTTGTGCTCTTTCATCCTTTTAGGGCGATGCTGCGAAGGAAAGCACCGCCCTTAGAGCAGCAATACATAGCAGTGTGAAGTAATGCAGAGGCAAAACGAAACGATGCAGGCAAACACAAAAATGAATAATGAATCAATTACAGGCTTTTGTGGCAGTTTGAGCCTGAGATAAAACAGACATCCTTATATATCCTTACAGCGGGCGG
>ERZ825896.807-NODE-807-length-38428-cov-4.435436_pt1 | contig 38428 bp, 44 predicted proteins | sample MGYA00519858_ERZ825896 | MGnify/ENA primary metagenome ERZ825896 (study PRJEB31778, sample SAMEA3449214) | human gut metagenome | biome: human gut; feature: human-associated habitat; material: faeces | place: United Kingdom | collected 2010/2012 ...
TGGGACGACTACGACGACGGCTTCGATTGTCCTAACTGCGACCACTACCATTTTGGCAGCGATTATATGTGTGACTGCCTGTTCTGCACCATTGACTGTAACTATGAGTGCTGGGTTGAGACCCATTGTAACGACTGCGGTGTGTGCTTTGGAGACACGCCCTACTGGTGCGAGGAGTGCTACAAGTGCGCGGAGTGCATGGAGGAAAAGCACTGCTCCACCTGCGGAAAGTGCTACATCGGCGAGGATGACCAGCTGTGCGGCGAATGCCATAAGGGCCCCTGCTGCTCCATAACCATCTGCGACTCCTGCGGCTTCTGCGACGACTGCGCAAACGATGACAGCGACCCGATGCACTGCTCGCTGTGTAACAGCTGCTTCGGCGAGGTGGACGAGTGCGTGGACGACGATGATACCGGCGTCATCCACTGCGTCGATTGCCACACGGCCTGCGAGCAGTGCGAGGAATGCCTGCTGAACCAGGAGTCCTGCGAGGAGTGCGGCCTGTGCCTGGAGTGCTGCAGGGATAACTCCGAGGACGGCGGCTGCCCGGACGGCGAGACCTGCGTGGAAAGCGCCGAGTGGGATGAGCACATCTGCCCGGGCTGCGACGGCTGGGTCACGGATAAGGAGGACGAGGACGAGTTCTGCGAAATCTGTGAGCTGTGCAAGGAGTGCTGCGAGGGCAACTCCGACTGCTCCGAGGGGATGTGCGCAATGGATACGGACTACGCGGATCACTTCTGCGAGGACTGCGGCCTGTGCTTCCACGACAGCGATCCCTGCGAGGACGGCTGCGATCAGCGCTGCAAGGACTGCTGCCGGGACGCCGTGAGCGCTATGGGCTGCGATCATGACGAATGGTGCTTCAGCGACTCTGATTTTGAGGATCATCTGAAGGCGGAGCATTCCGGCGCTGGGCATACCCACATAGCCTCCGCCACCTGGTCAGCCGACGGAACGCAGCACTGGCACCCCTGCCGCTATTGCGACGGTGAAAAGCTGGCTGCCGCCAACCATGAATTTGACGCCAAGGGCGTGTGTAAGGTCTGCGGCTACATCAGCGGCAGCGCCATCGTCATCACCCGCCAGCCCAAGAGCGTCAAGTGCAAGACCTCTATCTACGACGATTATAAGGAAGAGCCGGAAAACGGCCTGCTGTTCTATGAAAATAACCAGGTCGCCTTCTCTGTCATGGCAAGAAGCCTGAAGGGCGACGAGTTGACCTATCAGTGGTACCGGAAGGATAATGAGAATCCCACGGCGGCGCCCTACAAGCTGCCGGAGGATAGGTATTACAAGGGTGTGACGACCCCCACGTTGGAGATGCCGGTTTCCACCCAGGCCTGCCAGGAGGACTACTCCTACTTCTGCGTCATCGGCAGAAAGGGCGATGCTTCGGACACCCTGAAAACGGCGGAGGCAAAGCTGACGGCCACCCATGCCTACAGCTATCAGCAGGCCGGCGTGCCTGTGCCCACGGACGACGGCGAGAGAACTCCGAAATACAATGTCACTTGGGTCGATACGAATGGGGTTACCCATGACGGTGTCGTGGGCGGCGACCCGAAGTGCGACGGCCACAAGCTCCCGTGCCTGTTTGAAGCAGGCGAATACGAAGCGCATTATATGACCACCGGCACCAAGGAGCGCATCTTCCCGCATAAATTTGCGTATGACAGAAGCTATGACGCAGTGGGCGGCGGCAAGGTCGATGTGCTCTACTGCACCGTCTGCGACTATCCCCTTTATGTGAAGAGCCATGTCCATGATTACGGCTGGAACTGGGACTGCACCGGCTTCGAAAATATCTATAAGTATACCTTCAACATCGGCGGCTCGACCAAGACGGTGGAGCAGCTCATCCTTGAGTCCGGCTATGCCCACCCCGAAAAGTGCAAGGTTCCCGGCTGCGAGGAGTTCATCATGGTTCCCCATAGCTGGGGCCGCTGGAATGTGGTTTTGTGCCCTGACACCGCAGGCGCCAAAGGCGGCATGGAGGCTGAATGCAGCATCTGCGAGTACACAAAGACGAAAGTCGATAAGGACGATAACAGCGGAGGAGTCACGCATTGGACTAAGGACAGCGCCCTCGTTACCGTAACGAACGGCCGCGCTACCCGTATGATCGTCGAGCCCGGCGACAAGATCAGGCTTTATCCCGAGGAGAGAACCGGTCAGAAAGCCATCGGCTGGAAGGTGGAGTATCTCCGCGAATACAATGAGTATGACATCATCAGCGGTACGGGATTACCTGTTCATAAGCAATGGAATACCGGCGATGCCAAGACTCTGTTCAAGCTGGTGACCAACGGCTCCGCGCTCGAGTGGGGCTGCACGATCCCGGCGTTCAGCGCCATGGGCGCGCCCGGCGGCGGCCAATTCTTCTTCGAGCCTGTCTATGAAGGCTGTGACCACAGCGGCGGCACCGCGGTGCTCAACGCGAAGGCGCAGGTCTGCGACCGCAAGGGCTACACCGGCGACACCGCCTGCGCAGACTGCGGCCATATCATCAGTGCCGGTTCGGATATCTACCCGCCTGCAAACGCCGGTCATACCGGTACACTGCAGCCTCTGTACTACTACGGCACGAGCAACTCGGCCACCACAGACGCGAGCCACGGAGGCAAACGCTATAACGCCAGATCGGGTGACTGCCGGCACCGCGCCTATGAGGGCGACTACCGCTGCACGGCTTGCGGCGGCACCGTAAAGGGCGAGACCGGCGAGTTCAGGCACAGCGGTCCGTTTGAGCTGCGGGATGTAAGAGCGGCAACCTGTACCGAGAAGGGCTATTCCGGCAACCGGTACTGCACCGAGTGCGACAGGATCGCTCAGAAGGGCAGCTCTACCCCGTCCCTCCACGAAATTGCCGGAAACTACCAGCTGATCAATGCGGTGAAGCCTACCTGCACCGCCGTGGGCTACAGCGGCGACTACCAGTGCACGGGCGACTGCGGACAGATCTTCCGCTACGGCCATGTCATTAATAAGCTCAGCCACGACTGGGACGGCGGCAAACCCGCAACACAGGGCAAGAGTGAAGGGATTCTCTACACCTGCCAGCGCGCCGACTGCGGTGAGACAAGGTTCGTAAGGAACCCTGCCGCGACCGAGTACACGCTCACGGTCATCAAGGGCACGGCCTCCGTTGCCGCAGGGACACCCATCACGGACAAGATCGCGCAGAACACCGTTGTGACCGTTACGGCGGACGCACCGGAGGCAGGCAAGGTCTTTGACAAGTGGGTCGTTCTGGAGGGCAATGTCACCCTGGCAGATGCCACCAAGGCAACCACCACCTTCACCATGCCCGGTAATGATGTGAAGATTGAGGCCACCTATAAGGATGCGCCTCCCAGCCATACCCACAGCTACGGCACCGAGTGGAAGTATGACGACACCAATCACTGGCATGAGTGCGAGTGCGGCGACAAGGCCGACACGGCAGCACACAGCTTCCAGTGGGTGATCGACAAGGCCGCTACCAAGAAGGCCACCGGCATCAAGCACGAGGAATGCACCGTTTGCGGCGCTAAGCGCAGCGAGAATACGGTCATCCCCAAGGATTCCGGTTCTCCCCAGACCGGTGACAGCAGCAACCTCATCGGTTGGCTGGCTGCTCTGTTCGTCAGCGGCGGCGTTCTGACCGTGCTGGGACTGAACGGCAAAAAGAGAAAGGAATCCGAAGCTGAATAAGCCGACGCTTCCGAAATCGAAATAACCTAAACACAATAGGCGGTGACGGATCATTCCGCCACCGCCTATTTCCCCGAAAGCGGACTTGGCAGCAAGTCCCTTTCCGAAAGGCGGTAAAGAAAGGCGCTTTGCCGTTTTTCGGAAAGAAATCGAATAAGGAGAAATCAAATGGACGAACAAGAAAAAGAACTTGAAGAAATACTCAGAACATTTGACAAAGCACCTTCGCCTTCGTCAGAAAGAAATAACCAAGCTCAAATGCGGCAGAATAATTTGCAGTCTCGTCAGGTTTCCCAAAATCCAATTGACGCCGAACGGACTGTCCGCACAACAAATCAAACTGCATACAAAAGACAACCTCAGTCAAGTAAAGGCAGGTATCTCTCGCCTAAACGCAAGGCAGCAATAAAGCGCAGAAAAAGGCAAAGAACGGTGATTGCCTCGTTATTGGCACTCATTTTCATAGTTATATTCATTGTGCTGATTTGTAAAGGCTGCGCAGGTGGTAAAAAAGACCTCTCTGTTTTACAGGGGACTTGGTATTACGACCAATACACAGAGTATGAGTTTGATGGCAAAGGCAACGGATGTATGTGTATTGATAAAACCAATCACTATGAATTTACATACGACATAGACGGAGACACACTCAAGGTGGATTACGCACTTGATTATGTGACCGACTGCGAATATACCTACACCGTTGACGGTGAAAAACTGACTCTTGTGGGCGGCAACGGCACCGCCGAGCCGGGAAAGGCTTATGAGCTGACAAAACAGGAATGAAGCGTGCTAAACGCAACAGAAGCTATTGGAGAAGTCTGTATGACAATCAAAAAAACCGTTCATATTCGACGGTACCTGCCCCTGCTGACAGAGACAATACTCTGTGGTCTGCAAGAATTGTTTTCATCAATGATAACATCAAGACCTTTGGCGAGGAGGGAGAACTGCGGCTTAATATAATATTTAGTATCCCCGATCCGTTCATCGTATTGGCGCACAGAACTGAATTCATTACTGACAGTCATTTTAAACCGATTGAAGAGGCAAAAACAGGAGGACTTATGAAAAAAATATTATGCGCAATTCTTATACTTACATTATTTATGGCGGAAGCAGTCACTGCTTACGCTGTTGGCCTGCAGGAACCGACGATTGAGGCACAAATGCCGGACTGCTACGGCATTGTAGGCGAGTCGGCAATCATGCTTTTCACCAATGCCGCTTCCCCCGACGGCGGAACGCTGGAATATCAGTGGTACAGTACGACCGTCAACGATATCGCAACAATCCAAGCCATTGACAACGAGACAGGCACAACTTTTGTTCCACCCCAGCAGGTTGGTGTTGTGTATTATTGCTATGCAGTCTGGAATATCAAATCCAGCACAAAAAGCAACCCGGTCTACAGCCGTTTGATCCGGGTGGAGTACACGGAAAACAAGCCGACCGTGGGAAGCATAGAGATACTGAGCACCCCCGACAAGGTGGTCTATACCTCCGGTGAACGCTTGGATCTGACCGGTCTGAAGGTACGGATTTGGACGTCTGAGGGCTACATAGATTCCGTGAACGGCGACAAACTGGAGATTACAAAGAATCCTCTGATCACCGTGGGTGAGCAGAAAATTAAAGTCGCCTATGGAGACGCTTTTGATATCTTTATCGTGACGGTCAAGGCAGCGCCTCATACTCATTCTTTCGGAGAATGGATGGTAACTACCGAGCCGAGCTGCACCGATCCGGGCATTCAGACAAGAGAATGCGATTGCGGGCAAACTGAGCGTGCCGAAATTCCCGCAACCGGACATCAGTGGGATGAAGGCAAGGTAACAAAGGAGCCGTCAGAAACTTCCGACGGAGAAAGGATCTTTACCTGTACGGTATGTAAGGCAACCGAGACGGAAGTTATCAAAGCCGGAGAGATCGTCAGCGAGCCTGCCGAAGATACGGATCCAACAGAAAACAGCGGGAGCACGATCTCAACCGGAGAAAGCGAAGCATCCGGCGAAAAACAGCCTTTGGGGGCGGAACCGTCTTCCGGCTTTTCTTGGTGGATCATTGTAATTGCAGCGCTTGTGGTTATCGGCGGCTCAGTTGCCGGAGTCATTATCGTTAAGAAAAAGAAAAACTGAACCAATGAGTAACAGAACAGCGTGGCGTTCTTATTCACACGACAGGAATTTTTGCTATAGTTAAGCCTCTATGAACACAAGAAAGCCTGCTTGGATCGATTCCTAAGCAGGCTTTCTTTATAATAGCTTTAATTTACTATGTATGTTCCCGAGCAGTTGACACCATAATTGGATGGAGCTCCAAGAAGCTCGTTATATGACGTCACGCTTAGCGTTTTAATGGCCGGTGTGTAGATAATGTTAATTTGATCACCGTAGACGTCTTTGCTGGTATACGAATAGAGTTTCTGATTGTCTTCCTCCGAGATAGTCACTTCATCTGAAATAGAATCCAAGATGCAGGAACTTCCGCCATACACACAGAATATAAATGAAATATGGTAGGATCCATCTCTGTTTTCGCCAACCTGAACTTCAATAGTCTTTCGGTGTCCCCATCCTTACAAACAAACGTGGTTCCTGAGTCTTCCCACCAGTTTGGATTGTCACTTTTATCTTTGTTTGATTTGCAAGCGGACATTGAGCAGATCATCAAGAACGCCAGTGTCAAGCAAAGTATTTTGTATAAACTATTTTTCATTAATCTTCCTCATTTATTTCATATTGAATGCCAACCACTTGGCGCCGTAGCTATCGAGCGAGAACTTGGTGCCATACTCATTCTCGACAAAGCGGTCCTTGACCTGATACCAGCCGCGCAGGTACTCGCGCATCTCTGGGTCTGGGGAAATAGGTTCCACCCACACTTGAGTCTGGGAGCACACCTCAGACTGAGTTAAAGCATCTGATTGCGGGATGGCGCCTTCAGCAAACCGTGGTGCAATGTCTCGGATTTCACCTGCAGCATCGAACGGGATATGTTCTCCTGTCGCAGCAATGAATTCCTGCGCAGATGAGCTGATTAAGAGCCAACCGTATTTATCTGACCAAACCGGCTTACCGTTAGAGACACGAAGCTGGTCATAGGGCAGTGGGAGAGTGGTCTCTGTATCTTGGCTACCTCCCCTTCCGAGAAGATAGTCTGTTGTGACACCGTAGAGATCTGCCATCTTTGCAAGATTATCGATCGTCGGCGATTTGCGCCCGGCTTCCCAGGAACTGAGTGTAGGTTGAGAGACGCCCAGCATCTTCGCAGCTGCGGTCAACTTTAATTTATTCTTTTTTCTGGCCTCCCTGAATTGCCTTGACATCTACTCACCACCTTTTTGAAATTCTGCTTCTTATTCTTCAGACTGAGATTTAATATACTTGCCGGTCTTCACACGAGCATCTGCAGGTTTCACCGCATCAGCCGGAATGAGCCATGTGTTACCGACCTTCTTGACACCGGGGATACGTCCCTCGGAGCAAAGGATCGCAACACGTCGATGTGACAGATTCCATTTTTCGCCGGCTTCGATTGTTGAGATGTAATCCACCGCAAATACTCCTTTCATTGATCACTGTTTAATATTATATTCATTTAGAGGAATAATATCAAGCCCTTTTCGTGAATTCACTATCTGGTTCACTCTGGTTTGTGGTTTCAGACTGGGTTAAATATAATGTCAATTATGTTTAAGTCGGCGGCGGGATGGATGAGAATGCATAGCTTCGGTTAAACATAATCAAATAAGTTTCGGGATAGAAACAGTTAAACATAATTATTTTGGTTGTAGCCAAGCCTCTTTGATCGTGTAATGAAAATAGGAGGCGATAGAAATGTTAGATCAATTCGCAAAGTATCTGCACAGTATCGGGAAGTCTCAGAATACTGTAAAAAATTACTGTGAGAAGATCCGGTTATATGATCAGTGGTGTATAGATAGTTTTGGCAGCAAACCGGGGCAGCTCTACCATGCGAACATTCTGGACTATAAGGCATATATGAGGACGGTTAAGAATTACAGCGCAAAGTCTGTTAATAACCATCTGTCTTCTCTGCGAGCCTTCAACGAGTTTCTTATTGCAATCGGTGCTCAGACTGAGATGGTGATACATAGAACGGATTTTATGAAGATCCAAGTCCAGTATGCAAATCCCTGCACAGTTGAGAAAAAGGATGTGGAAGCATTCCGTCAGCGTTTGCTTGAAAGTGGGAACAAGAGGGACTATGCCATTGTCACAATGTATACCTATACCGGTATTCGCAGAAGCGAATGTGTAAGTCTGCGGCTGGATCAAATAGATCTGATTGCTAAAGAGATTTATGTAATCGGTAAAGGCGACAAGCAACGGACTGTTTATCTCAATGATAAAACGGTTCATGCCATTCGTGAGTATCTAAAGGTGCGCCGGTCCGAGAGCCCGTATTTGTTCGTCAGCCGTCAAGCGGAGCAGCTCTCTCCGTCAAGGATCAATCAGATATTTAATCAGTATTCTGATGTTATCACGCCGAAGATGCTGCGCCATTATTTCTGCAGCAATGCTTTGGACAGCGGTGAATATAAAATACATGAAGTTGCTAACCAAGCAGGTCACAGCAATGTGCAGACCACTCTGATCTACAGCAACCCTTCTGCGAGAGCCATGAAAGAGAAAGCGAATAAACTGTGAGGTGTCAATGAAAAAGAGAATCGTATCTACCATACTGGTTTTAATTTTTTTGTCTATTGCGTTTTTTGCCGGATATCAAATTTATCGGGAATATGCCGAATATCATGAAGGCGCTGAGATCTATAGAGAGTTGGAAAAGTATGTAAAAACACCTGAGGGATCCGAACAGCAGAAGGCGGATGATTCAGAACCATTTGAGTCTGGCGGAGAGCCTGATAAGATAATAGACTGGCTCGTTGTTGACTTCAACGCATTAAAGGACATCAACCCGGATTGTGTAGCGTGGATTCAAATTGAAGAAACAGAAATAAATTACCCGGTTGTTCAAGGTGAGGATAATAGCTATTATCTGAAGCATTTGTTTGAAGGCAAGTGGAACAGTTCAGGCAGCATCTTTCTCGATTCCAGAGTTGCTGCAGATTTATCAGAACGGCACAGCATCATTTATGGACACCACATGAAAAACGGGACGATGTTTTCTGATCTGACCGAGTATAAGAAGCAGGAGTATTATGACGCTCATCCGGCAGGCTTCCTCATCACACCGGACGCAAATTACCAGATTGTGTTCTTTGCGGGTTATGTAGCTCGCGCCAACGATGATGCATGGGAAACGGAATATGAGTCTGATGAAGCATTCTCTGAATGGCTTTGCGATGCGATCAAAAAATCCTGCTTTGACAGTGATATATATCCTACAAACTCAGATCGTATCATTACATTGTCTACCTGCAGTTATGAATTTAAGAATGCGCGGTTTGTTCTTCACGGTGTTCTCCGATAAACAAATATATTACTGTCCTGACGGCGGTTTAATGAGTGTGGTTATCTACTCAAACGGAAAGCGGCATGATTTTAGTCATGCCGCTTTTTCAAAGGTCTTATTGGAACATGTCTCAAAAATGTTCTTCCATTGCGTTGTGTCAGTTTTTCAAACAGCCGATAGGAATCACATATACACCGTCATGACGGCGATAGGCGTAGTCTCCGGTTCCCGTTAACACCATAAGGAATGACGGCGCCTTCATTTTTCCGGTGTCGATTTTGTCCTGCATGGCCTTTAAGCTTTCTGCGCCTTCATCAATGAGCTTATCCCCGCCGAGCTTGATTTCGATAAGGCCGTATTTACCGTTTCTCAAATGAATGACGGCATCGCATTCCTGTCCGTCTTTATCGCGGTAGTGATAGACTTCTCCGTTTAAGGCATCCGCAAATACACGCAAATCTCTTACGCAGAGCGTTTCAAAGAGGAAACCGAAGGTTTTGAGATCGTTTACCAAATCGTTGGGTCCGATGCCCAAAGCTGCTGCAGCAATAGACGGGTCGATATAATATCGGGTATCAGACGAGCGAATCGCCGTCTTTGACCGCAGGTTCGGATTCCATGCGGGCATATCTTCTACGACGAAGATTTTGCGGAGAGCGTTGATATAGGAGGATACCGTTTCCTCACTTATAGGAAATTCATCATTTGCCGTAATATCCTGTGCGATTACGGTGTTAGGAACCTGACCGCCCTGGTTTCTTGCGTAGGAACGCATGAGCCGTTTCACTCGTTCCGGATTTTTCTGCACATTGTCTGCTCGGTTAATATCGGAGTGGACAACTGCGTCATAGTAATCCATTGCCTGATCAAGCGCAATCTCATCCCGCATATCAACCGCCTGCGGCCAGCCGCCACGACATACAAGGAATGCCAAACGGTCGATGCCGATATTTGAGTCGCCGTCAATGTCTTCTACACCGTTAAACAGGTCTTTCAGGCTGACTTCTCCGGTTGAATCCCCCGATTCATACAAACTCATTGGTCTCATAGTGAGCCAGGTGAAGCGGCCTGTACCGGAGTGGGTGATTTCTTTGGTATCGGCGGGAACAGCCGAACCGGTCAGTACAAACTGCCCAAGCTCGCCGCGATGGTCAACCTCAAAACGGATGGCATCCCATAGTTTGGGAGCAAGCTGCCATTCATCAATCAATCTCGGTGTCTCGCCCTTCAAAAGTCGCTTAGGGTTAAGCTCCGACATCGTAATGTTTTGTTCTTTCTTTTCCGGATCATCCATATATAGGATACTTGCAGCAAGCTGCTCGGCGGTCGTGGTTTTCCCGCACCACTTAGGACCTTCGATCAGAACAGCACCTTTGCCTTCCAGTTTTCGTTTCAGTATATCATCAGCAATTCTCTTTCTGTATTTCTTCATTCAGAACACCCCGATTCCAGTCTAATTACCTATAGTATACACCGTATTGATGAATTTATCAATACTTTTCCGTCAGTTGGCTTAATATTTTTCCGACACTTGGCGATAAATAAATCGGTTAGTTGGCGAAAAATGATTCCGGCTCATGTCAAAATAGTAAAGCTCCGACAAGTTCTTTTCAAAGACCTTGCAAAAAAGCGAAGTATCTGCTATAATATTTATATTAGTATCAGTGATTGCTTCTAAGCAGTTATAGTTTTTCGGGTTACATAGTGTCTGTAAGATTACTTACAGGCACTTTTTTTATGCTTTCTAACGGGAAGCACAAAGCAGAAACATACAGAGGGGGCTTTCCCTCTGTTTAACAACTTCATCATGGTCGCAAGGCAACAAGAGCACTCAGAGAATGCGTATTTGCATTTTTTGGGTGCTTTTTTTATATAGATCGGAGCCGAGAGGTTCCCCCAACCTTTTTTATCGGGGAGCCTTCGGGCTTGCCGTAGATATATAAATAAAACTTCAGAAAGGAGCTATAGAATGAGCGATATAAAGTTTCAAGCCCCAAACTGTCTGAGCTGCACTGCATGTAAAAGAGTCGGATACCTTGAGACCGCAACAGCCTACTGCACTGCCGGGAAAAAACCAAGAAGGCTTCCCAAAGCAGGAATAAAGCGTAAGGTTGCTGACTGGTGTCCCAAAAAGATTTCTCCTCCCCGTTGCCGAATTTTCGGTTTCATCGATGAGGAGCAGGAAAATCTTGATTTCCTGATGCATAGAGATTCCAGCAATATCATCAACGGCATTGCGTTTCCTTCTGCGTGGAGATACAAAGTTCGTTGTACTTATCCGTTGGATATGTCAGCAAAGCAGTTCTGCGAAGAGTTGAAGGAAAGATCCCTACAAGAAATTTTTTCAGACGTGGAGCTTTCTTATGGAGAAGTAATTGAAATTGATGACGGGTTCAAACCCTATTATTTCTATTTCTCGTATGAAGGCAAAATTGTTCCGGTCCACTTATTTGATGTGGAAAAAGCAAAAGAAGGAGAGTGATTATTTATGAGAATGTTATCTCGATTTTTAACTATCGCAATGTTGTGCATGGCAGCTATCATCCTGCCTCTTGGCGTTGCTACGCTGTTTATGGCGTTTGAACTCGGTCTGGTGTTTGACGGAATGAGCATTGCCCTTATGCTCTGCCTTTATGTTGCTTTCAGCATATATGAGGTGCGCGAGTCTATGAGGGAACTGCAATATGAGGTCGAAGATGCCGATGAAAAGTGACTATCGAAAAGAACTCATTGATGAAATAAGAACATTGGCTCAGTCAAGGGGATTAAACGCTGTGTTTACCACTTTTTTGGAACTTGTAGCTAATTCCATTGCTGCCCAAATGGATGTTATTACTTCTGCTAAGCGTGAGGCTCGATATGATGAACTTGCAAAAAAGCTCACACCGGAAGATCTAACATCCTATGCGCGCATGTTTTCCCTGCTTTGGCTTGAAATCAACAGACAAAGGGAAGATCCATGCGATGTGTTGGGGAATATCTACCATAAATTAAAACTCAATAGCGAGTGGAATGGTCAGTTCTTCACACCGGATAATATCTGCAGGATGATGGCTCAAATCATCAATCCGGTAGATGAATTTACCGATAAGGAGAAACCTGTCATGATCAATGAAATAATCTTACCGAGTTTGATACAAAGGACAGTAATAATTAAAAAGTGCGCCTTTGCGGTGTAAAAACAGTCGTTGCGGTGTAGAATCCGAAGCGGCTGTTTTTTATTGTAGCAGAGCGTATATACCACGCCGAACTATTGACAAATATATTGTCAAAGGCTATAATTTATACAAGAGGAGGGCGCACCTATGGATGAAATCATTCGTATGCAAGAATATTTACTTTTAATACGACGCACTGTTGGATGGACTGCCGAGGAGTTTGGTGAAAAAATCGGCGTCACCAGACAGACTATTAATAACATCGAAAGTGGTCGCAATAAGCTGACCAAAACACAATATATCGCCATGAGAAGTGTCCTCGATGCAGAAATGATTCAAAAGCCAGATGACACAGAAATGCTGAAAGTTCTTCTGGATGTCCTTGTGGATCACCCGGAGAACTACAGTGAAGACCACAGAAATGAACTCTTGGCCAAAGCAAACATGATGGCTCCTTCCATCCTAGCAGGCACTTCCACTCGTGCGGATGTGTCTAAGGAATGGATGAAAGTAGCCGGTGCTGTGGTTGGTGCCGGAGTTCTTATGGGACCTCTCGGAATCGGTGCAGGCATTGCTGCTGTGAATGTGTGGCTTGCTAAATCAATCGCCGACGGAAAAAAGAAGTCGAAAAAGGGCAAGGAGTAATCTTATGGGCGGATATGTGAAAAAGAAAAAAGACATGGTTTTTCAGAGTGTGGACTCTCTCCAGCAGATCGTAAATGTTGTAAATGAGGCCGCCGCTGCTGTGAACGACTCGAAACGAACAATCAAAGAAAGTGCAATCCCCGAAGTCCTTGCAGGTGCCCTTGGTGCTGGAATTGGCGGTGTAGGTTCCTTTGCTGCCCTCTATGGCCTGGGCGTTGTTGGTTTGTCCGCTGCCGGAATAACATCTGGACTGGCGGCTGCTGGTGCCGTGGTCGGCGGTGGTATGGTAGCTGGCATATTTGTTTTGGCCGCCCCTATCGCAGCGTTAGCAGCAGGAGGTGTTGGCGTTGCAGCACACCTCAAAAATAAACAGTTGCGACAGGAGAAGGAGCGTCTCTATAAAGAAGTTCTCGCTCGTCATGAAGCGATTATCAAGGCACTAAAAGATGAAGCAGACGCCACGCAGGAACGTCTGGATTATTTGCAGAGTTTGAATATACTGCTCCAGCAAGCCGTGAAGGATTTGGGCCACGACTTGGGGGTGGCTTAAAGGAGGGCTTCTATGGGAAAGCAAATCAAACTCCCCAATATTGACTTTGTCAAGGTTGGTAACACCCTTGTTGAGTCAGGCAAGACCGCAGGCGCATTTGTCAAAAACCATGCGACTGAATTTCTCGCAGGGGCTCTTGCTGGTGTAACCATTGATAACATTCGTATTCGTATGGGTCGTAAAAAGGACAAAAAAGCCTTTGAGGAAAATGCTCACAAACAACAGCAAGTTATCAGAAAACATGAAGCTGAAATCAATGTGCTGAAAGACAAGGCAGAACAGGGACAGGAAGCTCTACAAAAGGTTGACCAGTTGGAGCAAATCGTAAATAACCTAACGGAGGGAGGTGCTTCTGAATGAGCAAGTACAAGTATAGCGAAACCGAAAGGCAGATAAATTCTGTACTCAAGCACCACGATGAAGACCTCAAATCGATTCACTTTCCGTCTTTGTCTGAAGCGGATGCCACTGTAGCCAAAGCGGATGCCCTGCTTCGTAGGCTTGGATATCAGCCGGATGCGATCAAGGGCTTAGTGCCTGTACAACCCAGAAAAACAATGGTTATCCCTACTTGGGAGCAATGCTGCGCCGAAGCAGAAACACACGTAGGAACGGACTGCGAATTGGAGTCCCTTTTCACTGAGGAGGAACTCCGCAGTAACGAGCTTGCTATTAAACAACTCAACGAAGAATTTAATGCTGTACATCGGCTTGATGCCTTTGACATCAGCATCGCCGCTCTTGCCGGGTTGGTTGGTGCTGCAGTGGATATTCTTCTTGTCGGCATTCCGCAGAAAACCCCGGATGGGCTGAAAGGTGGTCCCCTTTCCAACTACGTTCGAGACTACTTCGATAAAAAATTCCCAGAAGAAGAAATGCAGAAACTTGCCAATTCAAAAGTCAGCAAGGTTCCTTATGATGCCCAGGATAATCGCCACACAACAATCCGTGTGGAAGGACTTTCTGCTTACTACCACAGACTGCTTCAATTGGGGCATGATCCTCTCCTCGGTTTCGTATTCGGTGTAGCGGATATTTTGACCGGCAGAATGACTACCATCGACAAAGCCGGAAATATCGTATCTCAGGTGATGGAGAATTATGCCGACCGCAAAGAATCAGATATCTTCGCAGCACTGGCAAAACAGGTCATTCATTTCAAATCGGACGTAACCACTTCTATGGGACTCCCTGTACCGCTGATGAGTCTCTTTAACCTTCTTCAATTTGGCAGCATCGGTGAAGAGGAACAAACCATAGCAGAAATCGTTCAAGGTATGTACTATGAGGGTTATGATTTCATCCACTTCTGCTCCATGTCCATTCCCGCAATGCTTGTAGAGGTTATTGTCCGTTTGGGTTATTCTATTAAGCGCATAAAGGAAGGACACGAAATAAAGGATGCTATTCCGTTTTCCTTAAACCGAGAGAAGCACCCTAAACTGGCAACAATGCTCTTCATTGCTCATGCCGGTGCTACGGCAGCAAATGCCGGAAAGGTATATTTTACGCACAACCCTGTTGCAATCAATTATCCTCAATGGATAGCCTTTGCTAAATACACCTATAGCCAACTCAAATGGGCACTGCTCGAAAGACCTGCCCTACGAGAAGCCTATGTGCGTGGTAAAATCAATGAAGAACTGGATGATGTCCTCTCGGAAGCCGAAGCAACCTTTGACCGATTCGCAAGAGATTACATCGTAGTATTCAACTGAAGAGGATGCTTATGGAAAAAGGATACTCCTCACCACCGCAATTGGTAGTGAGGAGTATCCTTTTTCCCCTTACGCTCGGATTTCCTGCCCATTCTTAAAGGTAAAAAGCACATCGTCCTTGCTGTAGACTGTTACATGATCCACCAGACCGCACCAGAGGACAGGGTCAAATTTTCCCATCAGGTCAGCTTGCGCCAGCGTGCCCAGAAAGGATTCAATCGCCGCCCGTCTGGATTTCTTATCAGCAATGGCGGTTTCGATTTCCTCAAGCCGTGCTTTTGCAATGTCGAAGCGGGCGGTAAGACTGTCATAGCGTTTCTGGTATTCCCTCTGGTCGAGCGCCACATGAGCGTTTTCGTAGATGCATTTCTGGATGAGGTCTGAGGCGACCATGAGTTCTTCCTGCAATTTTTCGGTTTCGGCTTCCAGTGCGGAGGTGTCGAAGGCAATGTCCAGCGAAGCCCGTAGAGGCGAGATAATTGCGGTCTTTTTGCCAATCAGCTTGTTCGCCGCTGAAATAAACATCGCTTTGATCTCATCCTCCGTCAAGTGCGGCGTGGAGCATTTTTCCTCGCCGTCATACTTGTGATTACACTGCCAGATTACTCTGCGATACTTACTGTTGGAATGCCAGACCTTGGAACCGTACCACTCTCCGCATTGTCCGCAGCGTATCTTGCCGGAGAAAAGGTGGACACCGCTATGCGGGCCCCGACCTTGCTTTCTGCGCTTCAGTTCCTGCTGAACCAGTTCAAACACCTCCGGCTGAATGATGGCCTCGTGATTTCCCTCCACATAGTACTGCGGGATTTCGCCCTCGTTGACCTTTTTCTTCTTGGTGAGGAAATCCACCGTATAGCTCTTTTGCAGGAGCGCATCGCCCTTGTACTTCTCGTTGGTGAGAATGCTACGAACTGCTCCTGCGTTCCATTTGTCTTTGCCGCCCGGCGACTTGATGCCGTCGGCGGTCAGCCTGGCGGCAATGCCGTGCGGCGTCATGCCTTGCAGGAACATACTGTAGATGCGGTGGATGATGACCGCCTCGTCCTTATTCAAGACGAGATTGCCATCGGGACCCCGGTCGTAGCCAAGAAACCGCTTGAAGGGTACGGTGACCTTGCCGTCTGCGAACCGCTTTCTCTGTCCCCAGGTGCAGTTCTCGGAAATGCTGCGGCTTTCTTCCTGCGCCAGCGAGGACATAATGGTGATAAGCAGTTCTCCCTTGCTGTCCAGCGTCCAGATGTTTTCCTTTTCAAAATAGATCTCCACGCCCTTTTCCTTTAGCTGGCGCACCGTGGTCAGGCTGTCTACCGTATTGCGGGCAAAGCGGCTGACCGATTTGGTAACGATAAGGTCTATCTTACCCGCCAGCGCATCCGCTACCATGCGTTTGAAGCCCTCGCGGTGCTTGGTATTCGTACCGGTTATACCTTCGTCCGTATATACGGAAACAAACTCCCAATCGTCCCGACTCTTGATATAGTTGGTATAATAGTCCACCTGGGCGCTGTAGCTGGTAAGCTGCTCCTCGCTGTCCGTGGAGACACGGGCATAGGCGGCGGTGCGGCGCTTTTTCCTTTCATTGATCGGCGTTGCCGTGAACCGGCTTATCGTCGCCGGTATCGTCGTTACTTTCGCCACGTTTTTCCCTCCATCTCTGTATCATTACTTCCCGCATATGCTGCTTGCGCTGCTCCGTATGCTTGGGCATTTTTCGCTTATTTTCCCATGCCGCTTCAAAGGTATGCCCGTCAAAGAAGCGGATGGAAAGTTGAAACTGAGCAACGATATGAATGCAGGCAATCTGCTCACGGAAAGCCGTTTCGTCAAATGATTCCAGCCCCATAGCGTCAGCGCAGAGGTTTTTAAGGACTTCCTCCTTGATGCTGGGGCTATTGCATTTTCCGCCTGACGCGCACCGCCATACGGAATCAAAGCTGCCGTCTTTGTGCCGTGAACGTTGCCTGCGGTAGTAGAGCGCGAACTGACACCTGAAGAAAAGCTAAACAAGGCTATGCAGGTTCCTTGCCCGATAACAAAGTTCGGCGGGAAAACGCTCGGTGAGGTCCTTCTGCTCGATCCAAACGCCATTCAGTGGTGTGCAACCAAATTTACCGGCAGTGAGGAGATCAAAGCAGCTGCTCAGTTGATTTGCGAATATGCTATGCAGCAAGCTACGGCGTAATGCGCCTTAAACATTTGGGGACGGTGATGGATTCACCGTCCCCAGAAAGGAGGCTGTATGGAAAAAATTCGTATGTGGGATGTTGTTTCGTTGCTCGGAATACCATATCCACCTTCGGGCAGAAGTTCATATTATGTGCAGTGCCCTTGCTGTGATGACAGTCCGCACAAGAAGCACCTGAATATCAATCTGAAAAAGGAAGTATTCCGTTGTCCGCGATGTGGTGTGTCCGGCGGTATATTTGATTTATACGCGCTCTATACCGGCACCCCACGAGATGAAGTACGGAAGGCAATAATCGAGAGAACCGGTATGGCGGATACACCCCACCGATTACAGCAGGCTGTTTCTGTAAAAGCGAAGAAAGAATGCCCGATTACAGATATCGAAGCAAGGCACGCAACCTACAGCGCATTGCTTTCAAAACTATCTTTGGCGCCTGACCATAAAGAAAATCTTCTGAACCGTGGCCTGTCCAGCGATGATATTAAGCGTTTGGAGTACAGAACTACGCCTGTGGCCGGTATGCTGCAAATTGCAAAGCAATTGCAGACAGACGGATTATACCTTGCCGGAGTCCCCGGATTTTACAGGGACGATAGCGGTTCTTGGACTTTTATTCATGAGAAGCGCGGTATACTGATCCCGGTTCGTGATATGTTTGGAAGAATACAGGGACTTCAGATTCGTCGTGACAATGTGCAGAAAAGAAAATTCCGCTGGGTATCCAGTACAGAGATGAACGATGGCTGTAAAGCGGAGGGTTGGACGCATCTGGCAGGCCCTGTACGCCCGTTGCTTGTACTGACGGAGGGACCGATGAAAGCGGATATAATAAACGCACTGACCGGATTGACAGTTTTAGCAGTTCCCGGCGTCAACACTTTGACGCAACTGGAAGCTACACTGACAGAGCTGCGCAGCGAAGGACTTGTAGAAGTCAAAACCGCTTTTGATATGGATTTTGCCAGTAACCATCATGTGCAGAACGGTTATAACAGCCTCCTGCAGTTGCTTGGCGACATGGGATTCCGTTATGGAACCTATTTATGGGATCCTGCATACAAGGGACTCGACGATTACATCTGGAAGTATCTTTTGGGGGAACAACCATCACAGTAAATGCGGAGGGAGCTTTGGCTTCCTCCGCTTACCTGTATAAAATGGATAAAACGACACATACTGATTTTAGCTAATTCTATTGACAAAATGGATAAAATCGAATATAATAATATTAGCTAAAACAAGGAGGCGATTATATGACAACAGCAACTGCAACGGAAATTCAGAATAATTTCGGAAAATATCTTCAGATGGTTCAGAGCTGCGGTGAGGTCATTGTGATGAAAAACGGTAAAGAGGTTGCACGACTGGTTTCTCATGATAAAAGCGTTTCTTTTTTAACCGATTCTCTGATCGGCGTCATGAAAGGCGATTATGATGACAGAGAGATGCGGAAGGAGCGTATGCAGAAATATGAAAGTGTTGATTGATACCAATATCATTCTGGATGTTCTCTGCAAGCGCCCAGACTTTTATGAGGATTCAGCCAGAATTTTCAAACTATGTGAGGTCAAGAAAATAGCCGGTTTAGTATCCGCCCTTTCCATACCGAATATCATATATATTTTGCGAAAAGAGCTGGATGCAGAGAAGACAAAAGAAATTCTCGATAATCTGATGCTGATTTTTACCGTAGTTGATCTGAAGGCGGACGATCTGAAAAAAGCAGCAGATATGAAATTCAGGGATTATGAAGACGCAGTGCAAAGCGCGTGTGCATCTCGAATTAAAGCAAACTATATTGTGACCAGAAACATAAAAGATTTTGCAGAAAGTAAAGTAACGGCAATAAAGCCGACAGAACTTTTGGACCGCATCTGATGTTGTTTCGGAATAGTTGGACGAGGCTTCGGCTTCGTCCTTTTTCTATGCTTATTTCTTTTTCAAATGCGTATTTCGGTTGTAAATGCGCACATTTATCCGTGTAATGATAATGAATAGTTTAAAGCTTATAATATAGGAGGTACTATGATGTTAATTGCAATTGATCACGGAAACTATGCTATCAAGACACCAAATCATTCTTTTGTGTCCGGACTTTCGGAACACACGGTTAAACCACCTATGACGGACGAGATCCTGGAGTATGATGGACGATACTGGACACACAGCGGAAAACGTCTGAGTTATATGCGCGATAAAACACAGGATGATCGTTATTTTGTTCTGACGCTGTTTGCTATTGCAAAGGAGTTGGAGAGCACCGGCAGATATACCCCGGTAGAGCGTATTCAGCTTGCTGTTGGATTACCGCCGGAACACTATGGTGTTCTCAAGGATAAGTTTGCCCGGTATTTCAAGCGTGACGGTGTTATCAAATTTGTGTATAAGGATAGACCATACAGCATCACAATAGATACGGTCATGGTCTTCCCACAGGCGTATGCGGCGGTAGTGCCCATGAGCAGCCTGGTTGTAAATACGCTTCGTGTATTTATTGTCGATATCGGTGGTTATACGACGGATGTGTTGCTTTTGAAGAATGGAAAACCCGATTTGCAGTTCTGCCGCTCTTTAGAAACCGGTATTATCACAATGAATAATGAGATCATCCGCAAAGTGAATGCTAAGCATGATATGCGTATTGAGGACGAACATATCAGCGCAGTCCTCAGTGGACAGGAAACTATCTTGCCGGATGAAGTCAAGGATACTATTCGCAGTGCTACATCTCTTCATGCAAAAGAAATATTGAATCAGCTCCGAGAGCTACAGGTGGACTTGCGATCTAATCCAGCGGTGTTCATTGGCGGTGGAAGCATTCTCCTCAGGCCATTTTTGGAAAATTCTCCTTTAGTAGCAAAGGCTGACTTTGTGGATTCGCCTAATGCAAATGCTCTGGGATATGAAATGCTGGGGAAAGTACAGATGTCTCACCGTCCTATGTGATAAAGGACGGAGGGATGTCTTGTGAAAAAAGATGGTAAGTATAGATTTACGTTACAGTTCGGTGCGGATAATGATGAGCAAATCCGCGTCGGTGAACTGTTAGAAAACTTAGGCAACAGAAAAAGTGCTGTAATTGTTTCGGCATTGAGTGATTATTTGAACGCTCATCCGGAGCTACAGTCCGGTAATAGCAAAATAGAGGTTAAGGTTACATCCACATTCAATCACGAGCAAATAACGCAGCTTATCAAAACCGTTGTAGAGGAGAAACTTTCTGAACTTCATATAACCGGGAACATGGTGGATGATGCTTCGATAAGTGGAACTTCCGAGGCGATGGAAGAAGATATAGCAATGATGTTGGAAAATTTAGAGGTGTTTAATTAGTTCTGAGTATTATCAAAGTATAAATAGAATTTTAAGCATTATAAACACAAAAAAGTCATAAATAATTGCTTAATTCCATTTATGGTTCGTATATGCCACTTCTACCTTCTTCAAAGTACAAGTGAAGTCCGCTAAAATAATAACATAAGGAGAAGATGGAACAGTGGACTACGGAATCATAGGTAAAAATATCAAGCATTATCGGTTGGCTCGGGGACTTCGTCAAGAGGATTTGGCGGAAAAGTGTGAATGCAGCAACAGCCATATTGGTCAGATCGAGAATGGTACGGGTGTTCCCAGTTTGGAGATGACTGTGCGCATTGCAAATGCTTTGTCTGTTACAGTCGATCAGTTGCTGAAAGAACAATATTCTGATCCTCAGAAGGTTTATTTAAGAGAAATTGCTGAGCGCATCGAAAAATATTCAGTAAAGCAGCGTATCATTGCCTGTGAGGCATTGATGAACTATATTGATTCGCTTGATAAATTTAATAAGTAATAGCGTTGTTATGAGACGGTGCTGTTTTGCACCTGACACTTTATCTATTCATGCACATTGAACGGCTGTACTACACTACGGTGTAGTATGGTCGTTTTTGTTATTTGACCGACAAAGGGGGTGATTCCGTTGGATTGAGTTAGCTGGATCTGATAACAAATAATTTATGAAAGGCATGCCATCAGGGCGTGTCTTTCTTTTATAATCTCTGCTTTGGTGGCGTGCCTCTGAGGAGGCATTTATTGTGAGCTACCAACACAGAGAATCCGAAAGGGATGAACTCAGAGCCAAATTCACAGCTTGGCTCGAAACCGTAGTTAAGCGTGCAAAAATTGACTATGTACGCAAATTGAGTCGGCAGCCGGATTACATTTCAATTGACGAGATTCCTGAATCATTTTTGGTGACGGAAAATTCTGAAGATGAATGGCTGCGCAAATTCAGAGAACCCACACCGTATGACTTTGAGGAGGAGCGGCTGGCAAAAGCTTTTATGGAACTTCCGCTGAAACGCCGCCGTGTTATGGAGCTTCTATTCTTTGAAGACATCAGCGAGGCAGAGATTGCAAAGAGACTGAATTGCTCTATTCAGTATGTACGCAATCAAAGGTGTATTGCATTGAAAAAGTTGCGTTCCCGCCTTTTAGAAGGTGGTGATGAGAATTGAAACCGGATGAATTCAGAAAGGTATTGGAGGGTGCTGTAACGGGTAATCATGCAGATGTGGAAACGCTGCTAAAACTGTATATGCCATTGATTGAGAAAAACAGCTACCTATATGGACGCCTTGATGAGGATCTCAAACAATACATAATGATACATATTGCTCTGAATATTTCAAAATTTAATATCTGAACAGAATCGGCCCCGGATATTCCGGGACCGATTTTTTTGAAAAAATTTTTATTTACGAGTGTATGGAAGAGAAAGACGATCCGTATTTGTCAGTGTAAAGATATCCCCATATCTTATTGTACCTTGATAATTGCATAGTCCGGAACCGGCACATTCCCGGTCTGCCGAGCGGCTATCCGTCTGTCTGGCAAACAGAACCATGAGTAATAATATGCGGGCAGCACCTGCATGACGCCATGACTCGGACTGGGGACAATGATACTTCCGTAACTCGCGGCCCGGCCACAATGAAGGCGGGGAGGTTAGATTCCTATGGAGCTGTTCGCTGCAGCCGCCGGTGGACATTAAAATTTATCTATTTAATTTATTTGTAAAAGGAGACGCTATGAGCAAGAAGGAAATTCCTATTTGGGAAAAAAGCAATTTGACGCTTGAGGAAGCTGCCGCTTATTCCGGCATAGGTATCAATAAGCTTCGGCAGTTGACTGATAAAGAAGACTGCGAATTTGTATTATGGGTTGGAACAAAACGGTTGATAAAGAGAAAAATGCTGGACGAGTATATTGAAAAGGCATATTCGATTTAATGGTGAAAATGTTCCAAAGGCAGTGAATATATTTATGAGACTTCAAGTAGCGTATTGCCGCCAAAAAATAACTTGAAAAATTGGCGTAAAACATGATATAATAAAGTGTCAAAATGTATTTTTCCTTTCTTGCCGCAAGAAAGGAGAACTTTATAATGACAACAAAAAAGAATAAAGGCGGAAAAAGACTCGATAAGGATCGTATCAAATTGCGTACCGGTGAATCGCAACGCAAGAATGGAACATATGATTATCGATGGACTACTCCGGACGGAAAACGTCACACGATTTATGCGACAACCTTAGATGAACTTCGTGAAAAGGAAGAAGCTGTGATCTGTGATAAGCGAGACGGAATCCGAGTGGAAACTAAGCGCATTACCGTGAACGATATGTTTGAACTGTGGTGTACACTCAAACGCGGTCTCAAGGATAACACCTTTCAGAATTACATTTATATGTATAATATGTTTGTAAGACCGGGATTTGGGCGATACAAAATCGCGGCAGTCAAGAAAACGGATGTCAAACGCTTCTACAATTCGATGGCTGACGAAAAGATTTTGAAGATTTCTACAATGGAGACTGTACACAATGTTCTGCACCAAGTCTTTGACATGGCAATGAACGATGGTATTATCCGGTTGAATCCAACGGAAGGTATGCTAAAAGAGTTGAAGCAAGCCCATAATTTTCATAGGGAAAAGCGGAAAGCTCTTACCATTCCCGAACAGGAATTATTCATTGATTTTCTGCAAAGAAATCCGATGTACAACCATTGGTATCCTGTGTTTGCAATTATGCTCGGTACGGGGATGCGTGTAGGCGAGATTGTAGGACTTCGCTGGTGCGATATCGATTTGGAAGAAGGCTTTATCAACATCAATCACACTTTGGTGTATTACAACAGAGGTGGCGAGAAAAAATGTTCTTTCGCTATCAATACTCCAAAGACAGCTGCTGGAGAGCGTACAATTCCCATGATGGATTTTGTAAAGGAAGCTTTTCTACAAGAAAAAAAGTTTCAAGAGGAAAACGGAATCAAGTGTTTAGTTTCTATTGACGGATATACGGATTTTATTTTCGTCAATCGTTATGGAGCTACACAACATCAAGGGACCCTCAATAAGGCTATCCGGCGTATAATTCGGGATTGTAATGATGAAGTCCTGACGCGGTATTGAGGCAAGGATGATCCAGTGTTACTACCTCCGTTCAGCTGCCATTCTCTGAGACACACGTTTACAACACGGCTATGCGAGGCTGGTGTGAATGTGAAGGTGATTCAAGATGTGCTGGGCCACGCCGATATTTCCACGACCATGGATATTTATGTGGATGTGACTAAGGAACTGAAACAGAAGGAATTCCATGATCTTGGAGATTATTTCGGTCAAAAATCGGGTTTACGCCAATTTACGCCAAATCTTACGCCGGCGGCAACATAACACATAAAGATTTGTGTAGACTTACATTCAGCGAGGTGTTTGAAAATGAACAACCGAATAGATTTTTGCACGCTTGTGCAGGCTGACATTATGGGAACGCTTGAAATCCCGACGATGAAACCGCTTGGCAGATAGAGGCAGAGGACGGGACGCATCGCTTTGGAGGAAATTTCCGTGGCGGACAACGGGAAAGGAATGGTCGAATGGCTCGTGAAATGTATCTCGTCGGCGTCGACGAATCGGAGCTTCAGCCGTCACCCAAGCCGGAACCTCCCAAAGGGTTCAAGGGCAAATGGGCGAACTACTGGTATCATTATAAATGGGTCACGCTGATTTCGCTCTTTGCGCTGGTGGTGCTGATTGTGATCTTGGTGCAGATGTTCAGCCGGGAGAAGGAGGATTACCGCCTTGCGCTCGTGACCGAGAAGATCGTGTCGACGACGGTGCTTGAGGAACTGGAAACCGAGCTGGCTTCTTATGGCAGGGATCTTAACGGCGACGGCAAGGTTGTGGTGTCGATTGAAAATCTGTATATCGGCGGACAGGACCAGATGAGCATGGCAAATCAGCAGAAATTTATTCTGTACCTGTCGGCCGGCGACCCGATGTTCTTTGCTTTCGATGACTATTCCTTCAAAAACCGAGTGGTAGAGTACCTGGAAAGCGATCCGGAGGAAGACATCGTGTTTTTCGACGAGCTGCCGTTTGCCAGCGAGGATATCCATCCGGAGGAAAACTACTGGGATTGGGTGAACGCGCCGTTTATCCAGGACGAAGACCGGCAGAAGCAGATTCCGAAGCATCTGTATTTCGGTGTGCGTCAGGCGGTGGGCATGGCAGGAGGCAAGGATGCCGTGCAGATCCACGATGACTGTTTGGAACTGCTCGAGGCTTTTGCGACCGGAAAGCCGCTGTCAGAAGAAACCGAATGATCTTTCCGGTAGTGCCGGAGGAATGAAGGAAAGGATTGACCGAATCTATGCGCAGTGATCTTATGAAAGAAGGCGCCTCCCGCGCGCCGCATCGTTCGTTGCTCAAAGCGTTGGGCATCACCGACCGGGAGATGAAGCGTCCCTTTGTCGCGGTGGTCAGCTCCAAGAGCGACTACATACCCGGCCATGCCCATCTAGATACCATCACCAAGGCGGTGGAAGCCGGTATCCGCAATGCCGGCGGCGTGCCGTTCACCTTCAACACCATCGGGGTGTGTGACGGCCTGTCGATGAACCACAAGGGCATGAAATACTCGCTGTGTTCCCGCGAGCTGATCGCGGATTCCATTGAGGTGATGCTCACCGCCCATCCGATGGATGCGGTGGTGTTTATCCCAAACTGCGACAAGGTTGTGCCGGGCATGCTGATGGCGGCCTGCCGAATGAACCTGCCTTCCATTTTTGTCAGCGGTGGCCCGATGATGCCGGGGCGCAACGGCGACAAGCGCATGGGGCTCAATGAGATGTTTGAGGCGGTGGGCAGCCATGCCACCGGCGCGCTCGACGATAAGGAGCTGCGCCATCTGGAAGAGGTTGCCTGTCCGGGCTGCGGTTCCTGCTCGGGGATGTATACCGCTAATTCCATGAACTGCCTGACCGAAGTGATCGGTATGGCGCTGCCGGGCAACGGCACCATTCCCGCCGTGCACGCGGCTCGCGTGCGGCTGGCCAAAGAGGCCGGTGAACGGGTGATGGAGCTGCTGGAAAAGGATATCCGGCCGAAGGATATCATGACCCCGCAAGCGTTTGAAAACGCGCTGCGCGCGGATATGGCGATCGGCTGCTCGAGCAATACCGTGCTGCATGTCATTGCGATTTCTTACGCGGCCGGGTGCCCGATTGACATCGCGCATATCGATGAGATCGGCCGCGCAACCCCGCAGATCTGTAAGCTCAATCCCGCCAGTCAGGTATTTATCACCGATCTCAATGAGGTCGGCGGCATTCAGGCGATGCTTAAGGAGCTGGATCGCGGCGGGCTGATCCACCGCGACATCCCGACCGTCAGCGGCACCGTTGGCGAGCGTATCGATGCGGCACCGGATGCCGACGGCGTGGTGATCCGTACTCTGGAGGATCCGTTCCGCAAGGACGGCGGCCTGGCGATCCTGTTCGGCAATCTGGCCGCGGAGGGTTCGGTGGTTAAGCAGGGCGCAGTAGCTCCTAAGATGATGAAGCACAGCGGCCCGGCCCGCGTGTTTGACAGCGAGGAAGAGGCCACGGCGGCGATTACCGCCGGTAAGGTACATCCCGGCGATGTGGTGGTTATTCGGTATGAAGGACCGAAGGGCGGCCCCGGCATGCGGGAGATGCTGACCCCGACGGCGCTGATTACCGGCATGGGGCTTGGTGAAAGCGTCGCACTGATCACCGACGGCCGGTTTTCCGGCGCCACACGCGGTGCATGCATCGGGCACGTGTCGCCGGAAGCAGCGGAAGGCGGCCTGATTGCGCTGGTGGAAGAGGGCGATATCGTCGATATCGATATCCCGGCGCGTTCCCTGCAGCTGAAGGTAGACGACCAGATTCTGCAGCAGCGCCGCGCGGCCTGGAAAGCGCCGGAGCGGGAGCTTTCCGGCTATGCCAAACGGTATGCGCAGCACGTCACGAGCGGTTCGACCGGTGCGGTCTTTGACGACCTGCTGGAGGAAAACCGGAAATAAGACTTGTATGTATCGCCCATCCGGCCATTTTCGGCTGTGGTGGGCGATGCTTTATCCGCCGGCTTTCCGGCGAGCGGAAAGGAGCGAAGAAAATATGAAGGAATGGGATGCCGGGCAGTATCTCCGCTTCAAGCAGGAGCGCACCCAACCGGCCATTGATCTGGCCGCGCGGATTCCACTGACAGGGCACCTCCGGATTCTGGATGCCGGCTGCGGACCGGGGAACAGCACCCGCGTTTTGGCACAGCGGTTTCCGCAGGCGGATATTCTCGGCGTGGATTCGTCGCCGGAGATGATCTGCCGCGCACAGCAAGATCACCCGGATCTGCGTTTTGCCCTGGGGGATATCGGCAGCGAAGATGGTCTGTGCGGCGGACCGTTTGACGTTATTTTCTCAAATGCCTGCCTGCAGTGGGTGGCGGAGCATACCCGGCTGCTCCCGCGCCTGCTGGCGCAGCTTTCTCCCGGAGGTGTGCTCGCGGTGCAGGTGCCGATGAACTATGAGGAACCGATCCATCGGATTCTCAGCGGTCTTGCATCCGATCCCGCATGGCAGAATAAGTTTGCACAACCGCGCCGCTTCTATACGCTGGCACCGGAGGGCTACTATGCGGTGCTGACCGCCGGCCACGCACAGGCCGAGCTGTGGCAGACCACCTATTTCCACGTGATGCCCTCCCACGAGAGTATCCTTGACTGGTATCGCGGCACTGGTATGCGGCCGTATCTCGAGCAGCTTTCCGCTGGGGACGGTGAACGCTTTTCGCAGCAGGTGCTCGAACGGGTGCGGGAGGCTTATCCTGTGCAGCCGGACGGAAAAATCCTGTTTCGGTTTCCGCGTCTGTTTTTCCTTGCAAAGGTATAAGCATATCCCAAAAGCAACCCCCCGGCCTGAATCCTACGATTCAGGCCGGGGGTTTTTCGGAATGGACAGCCGGGTTCTGCATACGCTACCGGACGATGAGCAGGATCAATGCACTGATCAGCCCGCCGGCGGCCGCAGAACCAAGCGACAGAAGAATCCGGTTGCGCAGCCGCTGCCGCCGGCCGAGCCGCATGCCGCTGTAACCGCACGCCGCGTGAACCATCCGCCGGGCCTCCTCACGCAGCCGGGATTCATCGTCGTCACGGTAGGAGGGCCGCACCACCAGCAGTGCCCGCTCAAAATAGGGGTTGCCCGTTTCGGTAACTTCGATGACCTGCCGGTTGATTCCCTTGATCATGCTCTCCGCTCCTTTGGCTTTCTTTTCGTCTTCAGTATGGGCGGAAAGGGAGCGGGTTATTCCGTGAACAGGAAAGAAGTTCCAGAGGATTGACAAGGGGATTTTACTACATGTAAAACAGCGGTAAAACAAAAACGGTGGAAAACTCGGTGGAAAGTGTGAAAAAAACGGCCAGCACCGCCCTTTTTATCTTCGTGGAAAATCGGAAAAGGTATTATTTTCCGTAAATTTCCAGATACGGATGGTTGAATCGGCTTTACCGGACAAAAAATTCCCCGCCGGTTTGGGCGGGGAATTGGAGGTTAACCATGGCACACGCATCCGGGCACTTTTCCACTTGTCGCTCGCGCTCTGCGTCCAAAATTGCACCGCAATTTGCGCCTTTTGGGTCGCAGAATTTTCAGGTGCAGGATTTTTGACTCTGCGCGGCATAAAACGCAGTCAATCCTTTCGGATTGACGAGGATTTTAACAATGCAGAGGCGGAAAGACTGCCGCGAAAATCGTGTTCGTACGCGTGCGCTATGGTTAAGATAAGCCGGCGCGAACACGACCCGATTTTGGGGCGGAAGGAAAAGTGCTGTCGCTGCCTTCTCCTGGAATGCAGCAGCATGCCGCGCTCATGCGTTTTACCCCGCCTTTCTTCCGCTCTCCCAAATTTTTCGGCCTCAGTTTTGGCACAAGGCGGGGTAAAGACACCATCACGACGTTTGGCTGCAGGCCAAACCCGATCGGGATACGGCCGCCGTATTCCGTGCGTTCAAGGACGAAAACACAGACGCAGACGGTCGACGGCCTGTTCCAGCGGAGACGGATCGGATTTGCGCCTGCTGATCTTATTTCGGCGTGCGTGAGGTCAGCCAGCCGATGGCGCGTTCGATAGAGTCCCGGGAATTTCCCCAGTCGGCGTCGTCTCCGCTGTTGCGGTAGTCAAACATTTTACAGAAATGCGATACATCGCCGCGCAGTTCGGTGAGCTCTTTCCGGCACAGCGTGGCAGCGGCCTTGGCAAAGTCGGGAGCATTTTTTTTGTTCATCTGGGCGGCGGCAGTGCTGACAAGAAGGGAAAAATGCGGCAGACACAGTCCGGTCTGCTGATCGAACAGCTGCCGGAAATCCCGCTCGGTTTCCCAGAGCCGGCAGACTGTGGCGAGCATACGGCTCATCGCCCAGTCGATTTTATCGCATACAAAGCAGGTGTCGGCGGCGCGCGACGCACTGGCAGCCTGCTTGCCGGCGGCTTTGCCCAAAAGCGGAAGCCCTTCAAATACCTGGTGTTCGATTTCGGCCAGATGGGTTTCCAGCATCAGCGCCACCCCTAGCCGGTTGCGCTTTTTGAGCAGCATCCGGTAGTGTTCGATGCAGAACCCTTTTTTGTTGGTTTCGATCCGCACGTCGGGTTCCATCATCGCCGCACCAGTGATGTAATCCACCACCCGGTCCTCCAGCGTATCCCGCAGCCGGCAGATCGGACAGCCGTCCCGCGGCTCGAACACCTCGCTTATCGGGATGCTGGTAATGTCTTCGCGCATATTGCCAACTCCTTTATTCAGAAGAAATGCCGCGCCCGTCCCGGACGGTCCGGCATTGCCTCAAAAATCCTTTTGTTCCAGTATACCATCCTGTGGTATACTTGTAAATGAGCGTTTTGAGTGCAGGCGGCCTGCCTGCAGAAAGGATGGCGGAAATATGGAGCAGCGGGAGATACCGGGGGGCGTGCTGCTGACCGGCGTAGAGGCGTTCAGTCTGGAAGATACGCTGGACTGCGGGCAATGCTTTGTGTTTTCCCGGCTGCCGGACGGCGGTTTTGCGGGTACGGCGGGCGGACATGCGGCCGTGCTGCGTCAGCAAGGGGATCGGGTGATGCTCGAAGGGGTAACACCCGGCGAATATACGGCGTTTTGGCGGCGGTATCTGGGGCTTGAGGAGGATTATGCTGCCATCCGTCAAAGTTTTATCGCGGATGAAGGTCTTGCACGCTGCGTGCGCTTTGCGCCCGGCATCCGGGTGCTGCGTCAGCCGGCTTGGGAGGCGCTGGTTTGTTTTATTCTCTCCCAAAACAATAACGTCAAGCGCATTCAGGGGATCGTTTCCCGGCTGTGCAGCGGATTTGGCCGACCGATCGGAGAGGCGCCGGATGGCCGTCTGCTGTATACCTTTCCGACGGCGGATGTGTTGGCCGGACTGGACGAGACGGCGCTTGCGCCGCTGCGCAGCGGCTGGCGCGCGGGCTATGTGCTGGATGCAGCGCGGCGGGTGGCGGATGGCCGGGTGGATCTGGAGAGGATTGCCGCGCTTCCGCTCGAAGAAGCACGGGATGCACTGCGCACCATCCGGGGCGTCGGCCCTAAAGTAGCCGACTGTGTGCTGCTTTACGGGATGGGACGCTATGAGGCGTTTCCGCTGGATGTGTGGATGAAGCGGGCGATGGCTGAGCTGTTTCCCGGCCGGACGCCTGCCGATTTCGGCCCTTACGCCGGCATTGCCCAGCAGTATATTTTCCACTACTGCCGCAGCCACCCGCTCGAGCTGCGCAAAAGCGGCTGAGGCGTGCTCCGTTGTCTTGCCTAAGTTTTTGAGAAAATCGGACGGAAACATTTCGCATCCGTCCCCTTTGACTTTGCGGCGTATTGGTGTATAATAACAAAAGAAAATCGTTTAGGAGGTTGAAAAACATGCCCCTCGTAAATACAAAGGAAATGTTTGAAAAGGCCTATGAAGGCGGCTATGCCATCGGCGCGTTCAACGTCAATGACATGGAAATCATGCAGGGGATCGTTGCGGCCTGCAAGGAGCTGAACTCTCCGGTTATCCTGCAGGTGTCCGGTTCGGCGCGCAAATACGCGCATCATGCGTATCTGTATCATATGGTGCAGGCGGCGATCGAAGAAACCGGCCTGCCGATCGCGCTGCATCTCGATCACGGCGCGAATTTTGAGCTTTGCAAGGACTGCATCGACGGCGGTTTTTCTTCGGTGATGATCGATGGATCCCATCTGCCGTATGAGGAGAATGTCGCGGAGACTCGCAAGGTTGTGGAATACGCCCATGCGCATGGCGTGACGGTAGAAGGCGAACTTGGCCAGCTGGCCGGTATTGAGGACGAAGTCAGCGTGGAAGCGGACAAGGCTAACTATACCGATCCGGAGCAGGTGCAGGATTTTGTGACCCGCACCGGTGTGGACTCCCTCGCGATCGCCATCGGCACCAGCCACGGTGCGTTTAAGTTCAAGCCCGGCCAGAAGCCGCAGCTGCGTTTTGATATTCTGCAGGAGGTCATGGACCGTCTGCCGAAATTCCCAATCGTGCTGCACGGCGCGTCTTCGGTCATGCCGGAATATGTTGCGCTGGTCAATCAGTTCGGCGGCCAGATGGCCGATGCGATCGGCATTCCGGAGGATATGCTCCGCAAGGCGGCGTCCATGGCGGTCTGCAAGATCAATGTGGACTCGGATCTGCGTCTGGCGATGACGGCCGGCGTACGCAAGCATCTTGCGGAGAATCCGACCCATTTTGATCCCCGTCAGTATCTTGGCGAAGGCCGCGAATTTATCACGGCGGTTGTCAAGCATAAGATCGAAACGGTTCTCGGCAGCGCGAACCGCGCCTGATTTTAGGCAAAAAGTCCCCGTCTGCTTATCCGGACGGGGACTTCTTCTTATCCGAATTGGAAAAGCATACGTTTAAAGACGCAATAGGATATACAGGCTTTTTGTGGGATATACCAAACAATAAAAAAACACAGCGCCTCAGAAAGGCACTGTGCACAGAGGAAAGTCCATTTTTTTGTTGCAAAAATATTCTTAAAACGTATGCATTTTGGCTGGCCGAAGGGAAAGGGGATGTTACCGAATGATGGTGAAAAAGCGATGGATGGCTGCCGCCGCTTTTGCGCTGGCGGCGGTGCTTCTTTCGTCTTCAGGCTGTGCGGACGATATTGTTTCAGAAAGTACGTCTGCTGCGTCGGAGACGACTTTGCCGACAACCCAATCGAGCACTGCCGCGACCACCACCGGTACGACTCTGCCGCCACCGGAGGAGGAATTTGAGCCGGGAGATATCCACAGCCGGTATGTATTTCTTTGGCGGCTGGAGGATTCAGCCATATTGTATGAGCGCGAGGCAGATACGCCGATGTATCCGGCTTCGATGACCAAGATGATGACCGTTTGGCTCGCGGTGCAGCGGCTTTCACCGGAGCAGCTGGTAACGGTTTCCGCGGATATTTTTCCGCCGCTGTATGAAGCGTCGAAGGCGGGATTCCAGCCGGGAGAGCAGGTGACGGTGGAGGACCTGCTGTACGGAACGATGCTGCCCTCCGGAGCGGAAGCGGCGGTGATGCTGGCTATTGCTATGGCCGGATCCGAGGCCGCCTTTGCGGAGCAGATGAATGCGGAGGCCCAGCGCCTCGGTATGGCAAGCACGCATTTTGTCAATTGTACCGGACTGCACGACGATGCACAGGTTTCCACAGCGCGTGATATGGCACTGCTGCTGCGCACTGCTTTGCAGGAGGAGACCTTTTATCGGATTTTCACTGCTGCGGAATACATCACATCGGCCACCCCGTATCACCCCGAAGGCATAACCCTTTCCAGTACGGTGCTGAAATGGTGGGATGCCGGGTGTATCGAGGATGGTGTGCTGCTGGGAGGGAAAACCGGTTTCACCGATGAGGCGGGGCTGTGTCTGGCCAGCGCGGCAGTCAAGCATGGCCGCCATTATCTGCTGATTACGGCCGGTGCTCCCGGCAGCTACCGCGAAGCGCCCAACCACTTTATTGATGCCGCGAATATTTTCGGAAGCTATCTTCGGTAAGATAGATGAAAAGCCCGGCCTGTGTCCACACAGGCCGGGCTTTCTATGCTTTCCCCAAAAAGGCGTTTACTCACGCCATTCGCGAGCGGGGGAGAAAAGGCCGAGTTCGCGGCTGCCCTCACCTCTATACTGCTGCAGCAGGAAGCGGCCGGCCAGTTCTGCATGAAGAATGCCGTTGTCCCCGCAGCCGAGCGCATACGCGATCCGGCTGGAATCCGGGCGGCGTCCGATAACCGGAAGATGGTCGGCGGTGTGGCCGTCCCGTACCGCAAAATGGAATTCGTCGGTGATGTCCCGGATGGCGGGGAACATTTCCCGCAGAGTGCGGGAAAGCAGTTCGTAGCGGCGGTGGGCTTTCGCAGAAAGATCCAGCACGCCGGCCAGCCTGCCGTGCTCGTCCATCAGCATGCTGTCCAGCCCGCCGATGAGAATACGGTTGTCGGCAGTCACCGTCAGGTAAAGCCTGGGGTCCTCTGCGCGGCGGATGATGCAGGGACCGCGCCAGCCGGAAAATTCGGCAATCGGCTCGGTGGCCACCATATAGGTGGTCCGGCAGCCTTCGATGCCGCCGCATTCCCGGCCGGTATCTACTCCGGTAGCCAGCACTACATAATCGGCATATACGGAATAGCCGGTGCTGCAGGAAAGGGTGATGGGTTTTTCGTCTTCAGAGCAGTTGGCTTCTTCCTCAATTGCGTGCACGCTGGTGTTTTCAAAAATGCGTGCGCCGTGCTGTTTGGCAGCGGCGGTGACGGCATGAACCAGGCGGAAGGGATCCGCCTGGGCAGCGGTTCCCTTGGAATAGACGCCGGCTTCAATCGGGAAGGTAAATTGCCGGCTGGCCTCATTGGGATCGAGCAGCTCCGCATCGATGCCGTTATGCATGCGCAGGGAATATTCCCGCCGGATATCCGCGGCGTTTTCGGCCTTTTCGGTATAGCGCAGGCAGTCCATCCGACGGAAACCGCAGTCGTCGCCGAGCGTGGAGCAGAGGGATTCTACATTATCAATGGATTCCCGCAGCAGGCCGGCCGCAATCATTGCCCGGTCCGCCCCGATGGCCTCCACCAGCGCGCCGAGCCCCTCTTCGCCGTCAATGCTCATGATACCTGCGGCCGCAGAGGTGGCGCCGTGCCCGACCGGGTCGGCGCTGAGCATTATCGTGTCGATGCCGGCTTCGGCAAAGCGCATGGCGGTCATCGCCGCGGTCAGCCCGCCGCCGACCACTGCGACGGTACAGGTCAGGTTTTCGCCCAGCCAGGGATACTGGGTGGGCACGTGGTCCAGCGAGGTCCACAGGGAGGCTTCTATGGTGTTTTTAATCATCTGCACACAGTCCTTTCCTATCGGGTCTATGATGCTTTATTCTGTGCAGATGTTTTTGCATTATGTGCCGGCAAAACAAAAAAGCAGGCCGGTTTCTGTCGGCCTGCGGGATTTTGTCCGATATTCCGGTACGGCGCCGCCGAAAAGCGGGAAGGACGGTCAGCCCTTGAGCCCCTTGGCCTGCCGGTCCATGTTTTCCACGACGATGTCATGGATGTCGCCGAGCGAGGCGCCGTATTCGAGCACCTTCCACGGGGTGTTGGTGTGGAAATGAATTTTGATAAGTTCCTCGTCGCCGACCACCAGCAGACAATCCCCTTCGATATTGGCCAGGATATAATCGTGAATGTCGTCCTCCGAGAGGTTTTCCCCCTCGATCAGCAATTGGGTGTCAAAAGTAAATTCTTCCATGTTCGCGGAACCGTTCCTTTCGCTTTCTATTATTGTGCAGAGGATTTGCCGGAAATATACTCCACGTCCAGGCGGACAACCGTCGTGTGTACGATGAGCTTATTCATATAGGTCGCCAGCTGCTCCTGCGTTTTCTGGGGAGCGTATTTCCGGCACAGCCGCTGCAGCGCCGCAATCCGTTCATCCTCGCCGTACACGATGTGAGCGGTGCCGAACGCCATCGCGCTTTCATAGCGTACCGAAAACACGTCGGGCAGCGTCTGCGCCGAGGCGACCGCCGTGAAGCATACGCGGGAATCGTGCTGGATATTGTCCAGTTTCTGCCCCTGTGCCGCACAGTGAAAATAAATCGCATTGCCCGAAAGTACGAAGGAGAGCGGGACGCCGTACGGCAGCCCGTCGTCACATATGGTGGACAGCACGCCGTATTCCGCTTTTTCGAGAATCTGCCGCGCCTGTGTATAGCTGACCTTGCGATTGGCCCTGTGCATGCCGCGCATGCGCATCACCGCCTTTCTTACACTGCTCTGTGATCTGTGTTCACAGTAGCATGCCGGCCGTCAAAAGTCAAGAGGAAGCCGGTCCGCTCTTCGCCGGCAGAAACGGAAAAGCCGGAGGCGCCGCTTGCCCGGCCGGCCTTGCTTATGGATTATCCGGACAGGTATACCGCGGCAGCCCCTTACTGTGCCGGCCGTATTCGATGGCTTCGGCGGGGCAGCGGCAGATGCAGGCCATGCAGTGGGTGCAGTTCTTCCCCCACACGGGCCGGCCGTTTTCCAGTGTGATATTGGTCAGTGGGCAGACGCGTACGCATTTGCCGCAGGCTATGCACGCATCGGTAACGGCAAATTTTTTCGCGTGTACGAAAAGCGGGTAGAATCCACGGTTGACAATGCCGCTGCACAGCTTATCGAGCAGCGTATACGGGGCCGGCCGATATCGCTCGCGGTTATGGATGAGCTGCGCGGCCTCATCAATGGCCTTTTTGGCCCGCCGCAGGATCGGTTTTGCCGCTTTTTCATCCGGCGTCTTAAACAGGGCAATATAGTTTTCCGGCATAACTACCGGAAGGCAGCCCATGCAGCTCAGCCCTTTTTCTGCGCACAGCTTTTCCGCATAGACTTCGGCACTGCCGATGTTTTCGCCGCAGGTCATGACAAACCAGATATCCCGGCTTCCGGTGAGAGGCGTCTTTTCCAGCCATTCCTGCACAAGGCGGGGAATCCGCCAGGCATAGGTGGGGGTGACCACCACCCACGGCTGATCGGAATGCAGCGGGGAAAAATTCTGATCGTGCAGCCGCTCAAACAGATCCAGCACTTCATCGTGCAATGCTTCGCCGATTCTGGAGGCGGCATATGCGCTGTTGCCGGTGCCCGAAAAGTAAACAATCATAAAATTCTTCCTTTCCCGCAGAGGGGCGTTTTATACCATTAGGAGGCCGGCGCGGCGGATTTACTTCGGCATGCGGCGGATTCCCGGTCAGGGCGCGGTATGCCAAGGAGACCTTTTACTGTATGGTTATGTGATCCACAGGTGGTCAATACCAATGCTGGTGTGTTTTTTAAGAAGATGGGACCAAGGGTGCCGATAGAGCACCTTCAGACACGTTTTCGTTTTTCCGCTGGACAGGCATGCCTGTTTTGTCCGATCAACGACTTATTATACCGGACAGCGGGAGGAAAAACAAGTCCGCCTGCCGGTGATGCACCGTTCCGGTTTCCGCAGCGGAGGGCGTCATGCGGGCCGACTGCATTTTTCCTCTTGTCAAATGGAGGAAAATAGTGTATAATAAATTCTGTCCCATATGGGACAAATACTGAAGTGCCTCGCGAATAGGGTGCGGGACTTCCGACAGTCGTATCGCTAGGATAACAGCGGGTAAAAAAACTGCCGGCGGTATGGGAAGTGCCGGAATGGGTGGCCGCAGGTTTTGCGGACAAAAAGCCGCGGCGCGCGGTGTATGACCTTTTTGGACGGCGGAAAAGAGGTTGGAGCAGGATGGAGGAAAAAACAGAAAAGCCTGTGCCATTTTTTCTTCTGGAAGGACTGACACGGGCGGAAAAAGCGCTGGTGTTTTCGCAGATGGAGCGTGTCTGCTTTGCCAGGGGAGAAACCATCTACTCCCGTGATCGGTTCCGTCGGGCTCTTGGTGTGGTGCTGGAGGGCAGTGTGCGGGTGTACCGAGCGAGCGAAGACGGACGCCGGGTGCTGATGAACCGGCTCGAAGCGGGCGGGGTATTCGGTGCGGCGGCGCTGTACGGCGAGTATGCGGAATACGTCACCGAAATCGAGGCGGCGACGCGCGCGCAGGTCGGTTTCCTTGCACAGGAGCAGGTGAGCGCGCTGATGCAGCGGAATTACCGCGCTGCCGAAAACTATATCCGTTTTCTCTCCGAGCGCGTCCGGTTCCTCAACCACAAGATCGCCGGATTTACCGGCGGGCAGGCGGACTGCCGGGTGGTGGTGTGGCTGCTTGAGCACGCGCAGGGGGCGGAAGTCTGTCTGCCCCGCAGCATGACTGAATGGGCGCAGTCGCTGAATATCGGACGGTCCAGCCTGTACCGTTCGCTTGATGCGCTCACCGAAGCCGGTTTGATCCGGCGCACCGGGCGGCAGGTCGTTTTGGCCGACCGCACAGGTTTATATAAGCTGACAAGGCCCGCCGATTCGGCGGACAGCCAGAAATAACGCCGGCGATCCGCCGGCAGGCAGAAAGGAAAAACTATATGAAACCCAGTGTCAAGCGTATTCTCAGCAGCCTGGCGGCTGCAGCAATGGCGGCCGTGCTGCTGGCCGGATGTTCTTCCGACGGATCCTCTTCGGAATCGTCTTCCGATTCTCCGGTATCCGGGGGGGCAAGCGCGGCTGAAAAGGTCAGCGTTAAAGTTACCGGTCTGAAGGGACCGACGGGTGTCGGGCTGGTCAATCTGTGGAAGTCCCAGGACGACGGTGCGGCAAAGAATGACTACGCTTTCTATCTGGCCGAAGCGCCGGAGGACGCCAAAAACCGTCTGGTGACCGGAGACGCGGATATCGCGGCGGTGCCCACCAATGTGGCTGCGGCGCTGTACAAGGCCACGGGAGGTAAGGTCAAGCTGCTGGCGGTCAACACCCTCGGCGTGCTGCAGATCGTGGAAAAGGGCGACACCATCCAGTCGGTTGCCGATCTGCGGGGTAAAACCATCTACACCACCGGTCAGGGCGCTAATCCGGAGTATGTGCTCAATTATGTTCTGGAGAAAAACGGCATCGATCCAGCCAGGGACGTCACCATTGAGTTTGTCTCCACCAACGACGAGCTCGCGACCCTTCTGGCCACCGATGAAAACGTCAAGGTGGCGATGATCCCCGAGCCCTCGGCGACCACCGTGAAAGCCAAGGACGACAGTCTGCGCACCGCGCTGGATATGACCAAGGCGTGGGACGAGGCATCCGGCGGAGCCAGCCGGCTGATGATGGGCTGTGTGGCGGTACGCACCGAATTTGCCGAAGCGCATCCGGAGGCGGTCAAGGCGTTTCTGGAGGAGTACGAGGCTTCGCTGAAGAAGGCGCGGGAGGATATGGAAACCACCGCGCAGCTGTGCGAAACCTATGGCGTGATCCCAAAGGCGGCGGTGGCGCTCAAGGCACTGCCGGGCTGCAACCTCACCTTTGCAGCGGGTGAAGAAATGAAGGCACAGATTTCGGGCTACTATCAGGTGCTGTTCGACGCGAACCCGAAATCAATCGGAGGAGAGCTGCCGGATGACGGCTTCTACTACATGGCGGAATAAGGGGAAACATGTACTGGCCGGCATCGGCGCGGCGGTTTTCTGGCTTTTTGTCTGGCAGGGGATCAGCCTGCTGGTTGCGCAGGAGCTGCTGGTGCCGG
>ERZ825896.810-NODE-810-length-38346-cov-3.860359_pt1 | contig 38346 bp, 30 predicted proteins | sample MGYA00519858_ERZ825896 | MGnify/ENA primary metagenome ERZ825896 (study PRJEB31778, sample SAMEA3449214) | human gut metagenome | biome: human gut; feature: human-associated habitat; material: faeces | place: United Kingdom | collected 2010/2012 ...
TTGCAGCTTTTGCCCGCGTTCGTGCAAAATTTGAGCCCGTATCTGCCCATCACGCATGCGGTCGATGCGATGCGCGCTGCGATGTTCGGTGTGTACAACGGTGATTTCTGGATGCATTTGGGCGTGCTACTGCTCTTCACCGTGCCATTCGTCATTCTTGGTTTGGTGCTGCGCAATCCGTTCATCAAGATTGTCTCGAAGTTCGTAGAGAAGGTCGAAAGCACAAAGGTCATGTAGGGCGCCAGGCGTGGCGCCCGCGCTCCTTACTCTTCCACCACCAGGGGAACGAACTCGAATTTCAAGCAGTCGACGAGCCCCCTGTTCGTCAGGCGGAGCTCCGGTATGCAGGCCAGGGGAAGCAAGGCCATGGTCATGAAGGGGGAGACCATGGTGCAACCCATGTCTTCCCATGCCTGCTCGAGTCCGTCGACTTCAAGGGCCACTTCTTCAAGCGGCTTGTCGCTCATAAGCCCTGCAATGGGCAGCTTCACCAGTCCGAGGACCTTGCCGTCGCGTACGGCCACCGCCCCGCCTCCGCATTCGACGAGCGTGTTGGCCGCAAGGGCCATGTCTTCGTCGTTGCTTCCTACGACGAGCAGATTATGCGCATCGTGCGCGACGGTCTGGGCGAGTGCGCCGGTGATGCCGAATCCTGATACGAAGCCGCATCCGTGCGTCCCCGTTTCGTGATGGCGCTCGAAGACGAAGGCCTTGAGAACGTCTTGATCGGGGTCGCTTTCGAGAAGGCCGTTGTGCAGGGGAACCGTGCGGCGGGTTTCACGGTCGTCTACGCGGCCGCTTGTCATTTCCGCGACGCGCACGCGCGCCGAATTGCCCTCGAGCGCATTGCCGTGCGCATCCACGGCAGGAATGGCGAAAGACTGCGGCGTGATTTCGTGTCCGATGCGAACGGTGTCTGTCATCCATGAGGGATAGTCGTAGGCGGGAGCATCGAACGTCGCCGCGCCGTCGATCGCCGCGACGTCTCCGTCGATCATAGTGAGCGACACGTTGAAATTGGCCAGATTGTCGAAAAGAACCAGGTCGGCGCATTTTCCCGGCGCGATCGATCCGAGTTCGTGGTCCATATGGAAGCAGGTTGCGGTATTGATGGTTACCATCTGCAAAGCGACTAGCGGGTTGATTCCTTCCTCGACGGTGCGACGCAGGATGTGGTCGATATGTCCGGCGCGTGCGAGGGTGTTCGGGTGGGTGTCGTCGGAAACCAGGCAGCAAAGGCGCGTATCCAGGTCGGTTTCCTTGATGGCATGTGCAAGCCTGGACAGGTCACGCCATGCGGAACCTTCGCGGAACTGGGCGTACATGCCAAGACGAATTTTAGCGAGCGCGTCTTCGGGGCGGGTCGACTCGTGGCAACAGCGGACTCCGCTGGAGATATAGGCGTTGAGGCCTCGGTCGGTTTCCGGGACGGAATAATGGCCGGTCACGCATCCGTCGGATTTCAGAGTGGCGGCAATTTCCTCAAGAGGTTGGTCTGCTCCGGCCAAAACTCCAGGGAAGTTCATCATCTCGCCGAGACCCACGACGCAATCCCAGGCCATGGTTTCCGCCACATCGTCGGCGTCGATGCGGCTTCCTGTATCTTCGAATCCCGGCACGGCTGGAACGCACGACGGCGTGGTAACCATTGCCTTAAGCGGCGTGCGGCGTACGTCTTTGACCATTTCCTTGACGCCTTGCAGCCCTACGACGTTCGCCACTTCGTGGGGGTCCCAGTAAATGCCTACGGTTCCATGTGCCACAACGGCGCGAGCATACTGGGCGGCTCCCATCATGGAAGACTCGACATGAATGTGGCCGTCGAGAAATCCGGGGGAGAGATACATCCCGGATGCGTCGATAACCCTCGTTGACGCGCCGATGCAGTGGTTGGCGTCTCCGACGTAGGCTATGCGGCCGCATGCGATAGCCACATCCGCGCCTTCCTGTATTTCGCGCGTGTTCACGTTGACGAGCTTTGCGTTGCGTATGACCGTTTCGGCGGGTTCTCGTCCCTGGGCAACGGCGATGAGCGTCTTGCTGCACTCCCAAAGCGCAGTCTTGCAGAATCGGTTGATCATCTTGGCTCCAAACTCTTCAGGTTGTTCGCGCGAATGCGGAAAGCGCATGTCCGTGCCCAGCGTTGCGTGCTAGGCGATCGGTGGCAAAGCAAGCTAGCCGATGACGCGCATGATGACGAACAACAGCGCCGCTATGACAACCGCCGCGAGAAACAGGGGAACGTTCGACCCTCTTTCTTTCTTCGGGGCGTCGGGCCGTTTGGGGAAAGTGCCCGTGCTGATATATTCGTCGTCGTATTCGAAATCATGAGTATCGACATGCTTCATGAATTGCGCTCCTTTGCAGGAAGTGATTTCTTGCAGTGTACGCGATGGGGCGTCTGTGAGAAAAAGCTCGATGATTTCTTCGCAGAGAATGCGGCAGAAAGCACGAGCAACATGCTCCTGCGCCGAAGGACGGGTTTGCTTCGGGCAAAACGGGGCGCATCGTTCTCGTGCGCAACGAAAAAACGCGCCGATTACCATCGGCGCGTTTCAGGGGGACGGGGATTCGGCTTCTATTCGACGCAATCGAGCGCGGACGAGGCAGATACGGGCTTGCGCGCTATTTCGCAGCGAGCGATTCGCACGAATTCCGCAATGTAGCGGGCGAAGATGTAAAGAACCATGATGCAAGCCAGGACGACTTCCGCATAAGCGAGCAGGTGAAGCTCGGCGGGAAACGCAGCGCCGGAATTCGCCAGCAGCGTGAGGGTGCGATCGAGGGCGGTTGCGGTGATGACGAAGGGAAAGGTCATGGCCGCGTAGCTGGGGTAGAACTTCAAGCGAAGGAAGTGGGGAAGGCGCACAAGCACCACGACGAGCAGCACCTGGGCGAGCACCGCTAGCACGCAGGCAAATGCCGCGTTGGGGGCTGGCTCGACGGCGAGATATCCGGCGAGCGAAAGGCTCATGGGGGCAGTATAGATGCAGAACAGAGGACGTGCTCCTTCTTCGACCGGATGCTTGACGTAGCGTGCGGTGACCAGGACCAGAAGCGCGATGTAGGCGGCAAAGCCGAACCAGAAGATAAACTGCCCGAGGGTTTCAAGTCCGTAGGCGGGCGAAGAGACGGAAGCCACGATGATGCCTACGTAGCAGATGAAATACGTGGGGTAGACGTTTTTAAGCTGGAATTGCATCAGGTGGCGCATCGTGAACCAAACGATGAGCACGGCATGAAGCAGAACGGCTATGCTCCAGACGAGGAATGCCGGTACATAGGCAAAGGGAACAACGTATGTGGTCAGCTGCATCAGAGCCATTAGAAAGGTGGCGCTCACGCTTGCAAGGATGGGGTTGTCGAAATCCTTTCGAACGGACGATGCATCCACGAAAAGACGGCCGAGCAGAAGAGAAAGCATCAGTGCGGCGCTTATGCCGCAGGCTATGTATGCAGCCATGGAAAACTGCTTCAGCAGAATACCGAGCGCGGCAAGGCCGAGCGCAACGCCGCCGGTGGGAATGGGCACTTTTGCCAAGAATTCACGCATGAAAGGCTCCTTTGTCTCGGGTCGTTCTTGATTGATGGTCTTAAACGTTTTGTCCGGCCCCTTGTTTTCTGTGCAACCTATGGTGCGCCTTCCATTCAATAAAGTAAACTAATGAAAATTTATGATACCATCATAATAGCTTATGGTAAGCCACGCCGACCAGGAGGGGTTCCTCTTGTCTCGGAGTGGTGATGAGCGCTGTCGAGGCTGAGAAAGCGGAGAAGGGGGGGCGATGCTCGATTTTCGCGTGAAGACGTTTTTATCCGTGTGCCGTCTGCTGAACTATACCCATGCGGCTCGCGAGCTGAATCTCACCCAGTCGGCGGTATCCCAGCACATGGCCGCCTTGGAGAAGCATTATGGTGCGAAGCTCGTATCGTTTGCGGGCAAAAGCATGAGCCTCACGGAGGAAGGCGTGGAGCTGCAGCGTGTGTTCCAATCGCTTGCGCACGACGAGCTGCTTCTCGAGCGCCGCATTCGGGCGATTTCCTCCCAAAGCGTTCTTCGGCTGAACGTGGGAGCAACGCTTACGGCGGGCGAGTATCTGGTCGCTCCTCCGCTGGCGCGCTATATGGCGGCGCATCCCGAAATGAAGGCTTCGATCGTTTCTCGCAGCACGGCCGAGCTGCTCGATCTCATGGCAAAAGGAGAGATAGACTGCGCATTCGTGGAGGGCTTTTTCGAGAAAAGCGAGCTTTCTTGGGATGTGCTGTGCGTGCAGGAGCTCGTGTGCGTGTGTTCTCCGAATTCCTCGTTGGCGTCAAGGACGTGCAGCATGGAAGAGGTTCTTTCGGCGCCGCTTATCGTGCGAGAGCGCGAATCCGGATCGCGGGCCGTGCTCGAGCACGCGCTTCATCAGCGCAATTTCAGCATCGATTCGTTTGCCGAGGTCATGGAGGCGTCGAGCATCAATATGATCAAGTCGTTCGTTGAAGAGGGGCTGGGCGTCTCGTTCGTCTACGATGCGGCCGTGCGGTCGGATATACGCAAAGGAAGGCTGGGCGAGGTTTTTATCGAGGGCGTCTCCATCCATCATGATATCTCGTTCATCCGACCGAAAGACAGCCGTTTCGAGGAAGCGTTCCGTGCCTTGTTCGAAGGCGTCAAGGAGGAGTTCGACCGGCTTGCATGACGATTCGTCGTCCCATTTCTTCTATGTGCTTTCTCTAGAATGCTTGTCTTGTCATCTGTCTTGTCAGATAAAAGGATGCAAAGCATAGAGCGGATTGAAGGCGGAGCGAACGAAGCGCGCCCAGACAGGTCGCGTAAGCGCAGGTGCGCCGAAAGCGGCATATAGCCCTGGCGTTCGGGAATACGGAAGGAAGCAACGTGGACAAGCGGACGCTCGTATCGGAGATACGAGAGCTCAAGAAGCAGAGGAATGCGGTTATTCTCGCACATTACTACACATCGCCCGAAGTGCAGGATGTGGCCGATTACGTGGGTGATTCGTTTGGTCTTTCCAAAATGGCAGCAGAGCTCGATTGCGATACGCTGGTGTTTTGCGGCGTGCGTTTCATGGGGGAAAGCGCGAAGCTGCTCAGCCCCGAAAAGACGGTCCTGCTTCCCGCCCCCGAGGCCGATTGTCCCATGGCCCATATGGTCGAAGACGGGTTTATCGAGCGCCTCCGCGAAACCTACGATGACCTCGCGGTGGTGTGCTACGTCAACTCCACGGCGCGCATCAAGGCGCTTTCCGACGTGTGCGTGACGTCTTCGAACGCGCTTGCGGTCGCGTCCTCTCTGACTGAGCGTACCATTGCCTTCGTTCCCGATCGCCACTTGGGAAGGCATATCGCAGAAATGCTTCCGGAGAAGCGCTTCATCTTGAATTCTGGTTGTTGTCCCGTGCACGACGCTATGCTTGCGGACGAAATCAGGGCTCTGAAAGCGCAACATCCCGAGGCGAAGGTGCTTGTGCATCCCGAATGCAACGAAGCGGTCATGGCCTTGGCGGACTACGCCGGATCGACGGCGGGCATCATCGACTATGCCGTTCGCGACAAGGCCGAGGAATATATTATTGGAACCGTCGGCGGCGTGCTTCACCAGATACGGCGCAAAACCGAAGGAAGCGGGAAGCGGTTCTTTCTTCCCGCCACGAAACCGACGTGTGCGGACATGGACCTGGTAACGCTTGAAAACGTGCGCGACTGCCTGGCCGCCGACGCGGGCAGCGTGTACGAAGTACCGTCTGCTCCCGATTGGGAAAGAACGCGTGCTCGCGCCTCCCTGGTCCGCATGCTTGAGCTTTCCGAATAAGGAGGACCGGTGGTTTCGAGGAAAAACGTCGGGGTTTCCGAAGAAGCTGGCGCGGGGCTTGGTCCCATCGGTGCCGCCTCGGATTCCTGCGAGCGCTTCGACGTAGTGATTGTCGGTTGCGGATCGAGCGGCCTGTATACGGCGCTCAATCTTCCTGCGGAGATGAGCGTGCTCGTGCTTGCGAAAACGGAGGCGTCGCGCTGCGATTCCATGCTTGCGCAGGGAGGGATCTGTGTCTTGCTCGACGAAGACGACTACGATTCCTTCTATGAAGACACCATGCGCGCCGGCCATTATGAGAACCGCCCTAAAAGCGTGGATATCATGATTCGCTCAAGCCGCGCCGTTATAGATTCTCTCATTGGTCTGGGTGTCGCCTTCGAACGTACGCCTGAAGGCGATTTGGCCTACACGCGTGAGGGCGGCCATACGCGCGCCCGCATCTGCTATCACGCGGACACGACGGGTCGAGAGATTACGCAGACTTTGCTCTCGGTGGTCGAGAAGCTTGCCAACGTCGAGATTCGCGAACATGCGTGTATGGTCGATCTGGTCGAGGAGGATGGCGCATGCGCCGGCGTGGCAATCGAGGGCGAAAACGGCGCGTGCACCGTCGTCCGGTCTTCGTTCGTCGTCTTCGCAACGGGCGGGATAGGCGGCCTGTACGAGCATTCGACCAATTATCCCGAGATCACGGGGGATGCGTGCCGTATAGCGCGCGACCACGGTATAGAGCTCGAGCATATGGACTACGTGCAGATTCACCCGACAAGTCTCTACACCGGTCGTCCTGGTCGGGCCTTTCTCATATCCGAATCGGCGCGCGGGGAAGGTGCGGTGCTGCTTAATGCTGCCGGTGAGCGCTTTACCGACGAACTTCAGCCGCGAGATGTGGTGTCTGCTGCGATTTTTTCCATGATGGAGGAGGAACGCTCCGACCATGTATGGCTTTCGTTTGCCCCCGTGCCCGAGAAGACGGTTGCCGGGCATTTCAAGGCCATTCGCGAGCAATGCGCGAAGGAGGGCTACGATATCCTGAAAGAGCCCGTTCCCGTGGTTCCCGCTCAGCATTATTTTATGGGCGGCATTCGCGTTGACACATGGTCGCGCACGAGTATGCCGCGCCTGTTCGCCGTGGGAGAAACTAGCTGTAACGGCGTGCATGGCAAGAACAGGTTGGCCAGCAACAGCCTGCTCGAAGCGCTTGTGTTCGCGCAGCGGGCAGCGAGGGAGATAGAGAAGGAAGCGGGCAGGCTGCAAGAAACGACCGGATCGAGCGGGTTGCGAGGACGTTCGAAGCAAGCGAATTGTGCATAAGGAGGAATGGATGAGCTCGCTTTCGCTGCATTTTCTCATCGACGAACATATCAAGTACGCTCTTGCCGAGGACATGAACGCGGGAGACGTCAGCACGGATTGCGTCATGCCGAATGGATGTGCCGGTCGTGCGCAACTTCTGTGCAAGCAGGATGGCATTATCGCGGGTCTGGACGTGTTCGCCCGTGTGTTCGAGATCCTCGATCCCTGCGCGCGCTTCGAAGCGCGCGTTTCGGACGGAGATGCCGTCCGTGAAGGCCAGCTTCTCGGCGTGGTGCGCGGAGATGTGCGCGCCATTCTTTCGGGCGAGCGCACGGCGCTCAACTATCTGCAGCGTATGAGCGGTATAGCGACGTATACGAACAAAGCCGCGAAGCTTCTCGAGGGCAGCGCCACGACATTGGTGGATACGCGCAAGACCACACCGGGGATGCGTCTGTTCGAAAAAGAGGCCGCTCGCCTGGGAGGCGCGGTCAACCATCGCTACAACCTGACCGACGGGGTCATGCTCAAGGACAACCACATCGCGGCGGCGGGGGGAATCGCGAAGGCGGTGGCCTGCGCTCGCGCGAGAGCGCCGTTCGTCCGCAAGATAGAGGTGGAGACGGAAACGCTCGAGCAGGTGCAAGAGGCGCTCGATGCCGGTGCCGACATCATCATGCTCGACAACATGGACCGCGAGACGATGGCTGCAGCCGTTGCGCTCATCGGCGGCCGTGCCCAGACCGAATGCTCGGGCAACATCACCTTGGAGAATGTCGCGTCTATAACCGACCTGGGTGTCGATTTCGTTTCGTGCGGAGCTTTGACCCATTCTGCCGGCATTCTCGATTTGAGCCTGAAACGCCTGACGGTCGATGGCGCTTCGGACGAGAGAGGGCTGCGATGAGGGGCGAAGAACGCAGGGCGTTTCTCTTGAAGTCTCTGCAAGAGGCGTGCGGTCCCTTGACGGGGTCCGATCTTGCGCGCATGTTCGGCGTGAGCCGTCAGGTCGTCGTGCAGGACATAGCGCTGCTTCGGGGGCAAGGCGTCGATATAACGGCAACGCGGTCGGGCTATTTGCTGCCGTCGTCTTTCGACGGAGGGGTAGTGCGCCTGGTGAAGGTGCGTCATACGCCCGAGCAGGCGGAAGAGGAGATGCTTGCGGTTGTTGACTTGGGCGGCGCGCTGCTCGACGTCGCGGTGAACCATCGCGCGTACGGAAAGCTCACGGCGGCGCTCGATGTCAGGAGCCGGCGCGATGTGGCCCGTTTCATGGACGATATTCGTTCGGGAAAGTCTTCGCCTCTGTGCGCCGTGACGTCGGGGTATCACTTTCATCATATTGCCGCTTACGGACCGGACGCCGCTTCCGTTCTTGACGAAATAGAGAAGGTTCTGGGCGAAAAGGGGTTTCTTGCGGAGATGCTGCCTTACGAGGTGGGGCGAATATAGGAATCGAGTCGATTGGCCTGTTTCTTATTCGCACCGGCCCTTCTACGGTCTCTCTGGACGAGCATGTTAGAATAGCGCGTTGTTTTGCCCGCGGCTTAGCCGCATCGTACATATAAGGGAGGGATCGTGCAAGAATCCAACAGTCGCCGATCGACGGGACTGAGCCGCGCTCAGATGCTCATGCTCGGCGGAATGCTTTTTTCCATGTTCTTCGGAGCGGGCAACCTCATCCTGCCTCCGCTTCTCGGTCTTCAAGCGGGAACCGACGCCGTTTTCGGCATGGTCGGCTTTCTTATTGCGGGAATCGGCCTTCCGGTGCTCGGCATCATTGCCGTGGCGCTGGTGGGCGATATCCGCCAGCTCGCAGGCCGCGTCCATCCTGTGTTCGCCTCGGTCTTCATCGCCTTGGTGTACTTGACCATCGGCCCGTTTTTGGCCATTCCCCGCACGTCTTCGACGGCGTACGAGATGGTCAAGCCGCTTATTCCGCAAGGCGGGGACTCTCTTGTCGTGGTGACGTTGTTCTCGGTCGTTTTTTTCGCCGTGGCTTTCGCCTTGGCGATTCGTCCCGGCATGCTTTCTCGCATTCTCGGCAGGTTCTGCGCCCCTGCGCTTATCGTTTTGATTGCGCTCGTTGTCGGTGCAGCGTTATTCGGGGGGTTGGAAAACACTCCTGCGCCAGTGGCTCCGTATGATGAAAACGCCGTGTCGGGAGGCTTCCTTGTAGGTTATCAGACCATGGACCTCCTTGCGGCCTTGTGCTTCGGTATCGTCGTAGCCACCAATGTAAGGGCTCAAGGCGTGACGGAGTCGGGCAAGGTTGCCGGCTCCATTTCGGCGGCCGGCGTCATTGCAGGCATTCTGATGACGCTGGTTTATTGCGGGTTGGCGTTCGTGGGTGTTGCCATGGCGCCTTCCATGCCTGGAGCGGCCAACGGCGCCGAGATTCTTGCTGCTTCGGCTGCGTTGCATTTCGGGGAGGCCGGCTCCGTCATCGTTGCGGCTATTTTCCTTCTGGCCTGCCTCAATGTATGCACGGGTCTTATTTCCTGCTGCGCCGAGTATTTCTCTGAAGTGTGTCCGCGTGTTCCGCTGCCGGCGTGGGCGGCAATCTTCGCCGTTTTCAGCTGCGGCGTCTCACTGCTCGGTCTTGATGCAATCCTGGCATTTTCTGGTCCGTTGCTTGGAGCCTTGTATCCGCCTGCCATCGTGCTTATGGCGTTCGGTCTCTTTCACGGTGTCTGCGACAAGTATCCGCGCATTTGGCCCTGGACGGTGTTCGCCACGGCGGCGGCAAGCGTCATCGTGGCTCTGCGTGACGCTTTCGCCCCTGATGCGTGGGTTTTCCTTGACGCGCTTCCCGGTGCCGACCTGGGCTTAGGCTGGCTGACGGTGGCTCTCGTTGCCGCCATTGCCGGCGTGGTGCATTCGGTGCTGCGGCAGCGCAAGCCGGCCGAGGCGAAGGCTGAGTAGCGCAAAATCACGGCGCGGGCTCGTTTTCAGAGCTGCGATGCAGCGACCTGCGTGAACTTGCGTCTTTGCTTTTCTCGCCCCCTTTTCTCCTCATGTTCTATGACAATGGGAAGAAAAGGGGGCGTTCTATTTTCCAGGCAAGACGATATTCGGTGAACGGCCATTCCTGCAAGGTAAACCCCCTCCAGCCGAACTTTACTTCGATTTTGCAGAAGCTTTAACACCTCATGTCAAAAAAGGCATAACCTTATTTTTCGTGTTCTGCAAACCTGAATTCGTATGTTTCACAGCGTTTGGCAACGCGACTGTTTTCGGCCGACCTGTCGGTCCTCGGTCGGCCGCTTCGTCAAGGGCTCAATCGAAGGGGGATTAAGAAAATCCATGGACATCGCAACACTGGTCGTCGTGATTCTGGTCATCGCAACGGCGCTGATTTTCGATTTCACGAACGGATTTCATGACACGGCGAACGCCATGGCAACCTCTATTGCCACGGGCGCGCTGAAGCCGAAGACGGCGGTCATCGCCGCTGGCACGCTCAATCTGATTGGCGCGTTTCTTTCTACCGAGGTTGCAAAGACCATCTCGGGAGGCATCATTAACGAGCAGCAGGTATTTATAGGCCCAGAATTCATATTCGCCGGTCTTGTAGGCGCCATCGTCTGGAATCTTCTCACCTGGCTTGTCGGCTTGCCTTCTAGTTCTTCGCATGCCCTGTTCGGCGGCCTCGTGGGCGCCGTTATCGTTGGCGCCGGCGTAGAAGGCGTCAATTTCGGAGCAGTGGTTGCGAAAGTGCTCGTTCCTGCGCTTATTTCTCCCGTTGTTGCAGGTTTGGCGGCATTTATGGCGATAAAAGTGATATTCGCCATCGTAAGAAAGCTCGATGAAAAACAAGTAGAGTCGGGGTTCAGGCACGGACAGACGGTTACGGCGTGCCTGGTTGCTCTTTCCCACGGTACGAACGATGCGCAAAAGACCATGGGCATTATCACCCTGACGCTTATTGCCGTGGGGGCTCAGGCTTCCGGCACCGGTCCTCAGCTCTGGGTCGTCGCTGTCTGCGGCCTGGCCATCGCCCTCGGTACCTACATGGGCGGCTGGCGTGTCATCCGCACGTTGGGCAAGGGTCTGACCGAAATCAACACGCCGCAAGGATTCGCCGCCGAAGCCGCTTCTGCGACGACCATCCTCGCTTCGTCTCATCTGGGCTTCGCTCTTTCCACGACGCAGGTATGCTCCGGCTCCATCATCGGCACGGGTCTTGGCAAAAAGGGCGGATCGGTGAACTGGAGTGTTGCCGGGCGCATGCTCATCGCATGGCTTGTGACGTTTCCAGCGGCAGGCCTCGTCGGCGCCGTGGCCTGCGCTATCGCGAAAACGGGTCTTGGCGGAACGATTGCAGTGGCGATTATCGCGGTCATCGTTGCGTTTGTCATCTTCCGCCTGTCGAAGCGCAATCCGGTGAATTCTGCAAACGTGAACGATTGTGCCGAAGTCAAGATTAACGCGACTTCGAATTCGTCTCACGCGGTCGCGTAGGAGGGACAGCCATGATTGCACATGAGATAGCCAATTTCATCACCGTGCTCGCAACGGCGGTGATTATCGCGTCCACCATCGGGGGGTTGTACGCATCGGGATTGCGTCTTTGGGTCGCTGGCGAGGTTGATGCCGAGGGCAATGCCCATCTTCTGCACCGCATAGGGTCGGTCGTCTGCTTCGCGGGTTGTGTCTTTATCGTCCTGTTTGCTCTTTGGCTTATGATTCCGATTTTCCACTAGGCGCACCGAGCGTCAGGTGCATCATGCGCCAAACGCATCGATCGCCAAATGCATCGAGTATCGAACGTACCATGCACCGAAATCGCGCGAAACAGAAGGGAAGTTCAATATCCATGGCACGCATTCTAGTTGGTATTGACGGCAGTCCGCGTGGCGAGCGCGCTCTCGAGTGGGCGGCGCGCAGAGCGGAGCGCGACGGGTCGAGCTTGACGTTGGTTACCGTTTCCGACCCGCGGCTTTTGCGCGGAGCCGGTCTACTCGAAGCCGATGTGGAGGTTTTCGCCCAGCAGCTTCTTTCCGAGGCGAAGGACTATGTGGCTCAGAATCATCCGTCCGTTTCGGCGGAGTCGATTGTTGCGAAGGGTGTGGTGGTAGACGCCCTTGTGGAGCAGGCGCAAGGGCATGACCTGGTTGTCTTGGGGTCGCATCACGGGGCGACGGTGGGCGAGACAATCGGCGGGGCGAAGGGCCTGCGTGTTTCGGTTTGCCTTGACGTTCCTACGGTCATCGTTCCTGCCGATTGGCACTTCGACGAGGAAAAGCATGGCGTTCTTGTGGGGTTCGATCCGGAGGGATTCGGCGAAGAGGCGCTTCGTTTCGGCATCGGAGAGGCGGTGGCTTTGAGGTGGCCGCTTCGTCTGGTGACTGCCTGGGGGCTGCCGGCGTGGATATCTCGCCCCGCCGAGATGATGGGAGGCGGTCTGTCTCCGATCGGGGAGCAGTATCAGCGCGTGCTTGACGAGCATGTCGAGAGAATCGCCGCGCAACATGGTGGGCTTGAGGTTTCCGGCAAAGCTGTCGAAGGACCGTTTCCTTCTCGCGTGCTGATCGATAGCGCGAAGGAGAACGGGATGCTTGTCATGGGCACCCATTCGCGCAAGGCTTTGGGACGCGCTGTGTTCGGCTCTGTCACGCACAGCGTGCTGCTCAATCTTGTCGTTCCCACGGTTATCGTTCCGCGCGTGTAGCCTGAAGATGAGCGCCCCCCTCAGGTTGACGAACCGATTCCCGTTTCCAATCCGCGGAAACGGGAATCGGTTCAACCTGAGGGGGCTTTTGATTGCGGGCTCGTGCAGTTATACCAGAGCCCGCATGACATGCTAAGATCCTGCGCGGCGGACGCGTGCCTGCCTTTAGACCAGCTTGCCTTTGCAGTGGTCAATCATGTGCTGGACGATTTGCGCAGTCCAGTCGGTGAGGTCTTTCTTGCGCGGAACAAGCGCGCCGTCGACCATTTCGTCATAGGCAACCTTGACGCGCTGATAGCGTGTGACAACGGATACTTCGTCGCGCGTCAGGCAGCCTTCTTCGGTCTTGAAGGCGCCGAGGCCCAGTAGAAGCTTCGGGTTGTACATGACCTGTGGATTTTCTTTTTCATCGAGATAGACGATGATCGCTTTTGCGGCGCCGATTTGATTTGCGGCAAGGCATGCTGCGCTGTCGATGGACGCGAGCGTGTCAAGGAGGTCCGCCGCAACGTCGGCGTCTTGCGCCGTTGCGGCGACGCAAGGCTGGGAGAGCAGCGCTTCATCGTGTACGAGTTCTTTAATCATGAATGCTCCTGAGGGTGGTAACGCCGCAGATTGCCGATGTGGGGCATATGCGGCATTGCGATGGATACAAGATGCGATCGTCGAATCGCTTTCGCAGGCAATGGTACCATGAGGGGCGGAGGTGCGGCATGTTCAAAGAGCTCGATATAGCAGGCAAGCAGATTCGCGTGTATCCAGCGAAAAAGCCTCATGCTCCGGCGGTGTATCTCAATACGATTGAGCCGGACTGTTCCGAGGTGCGTCGTCGTTGCTTTGGCGAAGGGTGTCCTGATTTCACTTTCGTTTCCGTGTCGGGTCTGCGGTGGAATGATGAATTGACGCCGTGGCCTCACGATTGCATCACGCGTTCCGACGCGCCTTATGCGGGGGAGGCCCAAGGCTATCTTCGCGAATTGACGGAGGAGATTATGCCTGCTGTTGAACAGGAGGTAGGAGGCAAGCCCTCGTACTCTGCGCTGGCAGGGTACTCGCTTGGCGGGCTTTTCGCTCTATGGGCTTCGTTTCATACCGATGCATTCAGCAGGGTGGTCAGTGCCTCGGGCTCCTTGTGGTATCCGGGCTTCGTCGAATATGCACGCGCCCATCCATTTTCCAGCGCCTTGAGCTGTGTGTATTTGTCTCTTGGCAAAAAGGAGCATCGCACGCCCAATAGGCTTTTACGCAATGTGCAGGCCAATACGCAGGACATTCTCGAATTGTGCCGCAATCGCGGCGTGCTTGCCAGGCTCGACATGAACCCCGGGAATCACTTCCAAGATGTTCAGGAGAGGACGGCCAAAGGGATAGCCTGGGCTCTTCGGCAGGGCTGATTCCAGTGTACGACCTTATTCGTGCCGCTCTCCGACGAAAAATATAGAGTTCAATTTATATCTTGAGAAATTGAACTTAAATGACATAGAATTGAACCTGTTATTGAAATTGAACTCCAAAGGAGGCTTTTATGCCAAATGGTTCATTTTCGGATAGGCTCAAACAGTCTATGGAGTCGGCCGGCATCAAGCAGGCCGATTTGATTCGTCTTGCCGAAAACCAAGGTAAGAAACTTGGGAAATCTCAGGTCAGTCAATACGTCTCAGGAAAAACCATTCCGCGTAAAGATGTGCTGGACGTCTTAGCTCTTGTTCTTGGCGTCGATCGGGACTGGCTGCTCGGTGGAGCAGGGGAGCAGGCAACGGCTGTACGTTCGCAAGGTGTTGTCGCTCAAGGGCAGGAGACGCACGTTTGCACGAATGCGGCGCCAGATGCTCTTTCTGCCGAGTCTGATTTACAGAAACGCTCATCCGACGACGCCCCGTCTCCGTCGCCGTCGTCTCATGGGATAAGTTTGCAGGAGGCCGCATCGCGCACAATCGATCAGAGGAGTACCGTCATGGGTATGCGTGAGTTCAAGAAATCATCCAAGCTCGACAACGTTTTGTACGACGTGCGCGGCCCGGTGGCTGACGAGGCCGCCCGCATGGAGGGCAATGGCCAGCATATTCTCAAATTGAACATTGGCAATCCTGCTCCCTTCGGATTCCGCACGCCGTTCGAGGTGGTGCAGGATATGCGTCAGCAGCTTCCCGAATGCGAAGGCTACTCCGATTCGCGCGGCCTGTTTTCCGCGCGCAAGGCCATCATGCAGTATGCTCAGATTAAGCATATTCCCAACGTTGGCATGGACGATATCTACACGGGAAACGGCGTATCGGAGCTGATCAATCTCTGCATGCAGGCCCTACTCGATAGCGGGGACGAGGTTCTCATTCCTTCGCCCGACTATCCTCTTTGGACGGCATGTGTCACGCTTTCGGGCGGCACGCCTGTACATTACATTTGCGACGAGGAGGCCGAATGGTATCCCGATATCGCCGATATCGAGAGCAAGGTCACGCCGCGCACCAAGGCCATCGTCATCATCAATCCGAATAACCCCACGGGTGCGGTGTATCCGCGCGAAGTGCTGCAGGAAATCGTCGAGGTGGCGCGCAGGCATCAGCTCATCATTTTCTCCGACGAAATCTACGACCGCTTGTGCATGGACGGCGTCGAGCATGTCTCCATTGCAGAACTTGCCCCCGATCTGCCGTGCGTGACGTTCAGCGGGCTTTCGAAGTCGCATATGATTGCGGGCTACCGTATTGGCTGGATGATTTTCTCGGGCGAAAAGAAGTGCATCAAAGATTTCATGCTTGGTGTCAACATGCTTTCCAACATGCGCTTGTGCTCCAACGTCCCGGCGCAGTCCATCGTTCAGACGGCGCTTGGCGGGCATCAGAGCGTTAAGGATTACGTTGTTCCAGGTGGGCGCGTGTATGAACAGCGCAACTTCGTATACGAGGCATTGTGCAACATGGAAGGCGTCTCGGTAGTGAAGCCCAAAGCGGCGTTTTACATCTTCCCCAAGCTTGACGTGAAGAAATTTGGCATTACCGACGATGAGCAATTTGCGCTCGATCTGCTTCATCAGAAGAAGATTTTGATTACGCGCGGCGGTGGTTTCAACTGGCATAAGCCCGACCATTTCCGCATTGTGTATCTGCCGCGCATAGAGGTGCTGTCCCAGGCTATGGAAGAGCTGGGAGATTTCCTGGAGCATTACCATCAGTAGCACTTCGGCTTGCTGTCGAATACTGTGCCGTCGGGCATTGCCTCTTTGATGTGTATTGAGCTGTTCGTTTCGTATGCGGCGGCTCGGCTGAAAAAAGCCTCCCATTTCTCGTGTTCAAGGAATGGGAGGCGCTTTATTGCGGCGGGCTTCGGTCCGTCGTTCTATGCGGCGTTATTCAAACTCGATCGTACCGCAGGGCTTCGGGGTGAGGTCGTACAGGACGCGGCAGATGCCATCGACTTCGGAGGCGATGCGGTCGCCGATCTTCTTGAGCAGCGCCCAATCGAGCTCGGGCACCTCGGCGGTCATGGCGTCAACGGTGTTGACGGCGCGGATGAACGCCGGCCACTCGTAGAGGCGCTTGTCGTCCTTCACGCCGGTGACGCGGAAGTCCGGCACGGACACGAAGTACTGCCAAACCTTGCCCTCAAGGCCGGCGCTGGCGAACTCCTCGCGCAGGATGGCGTCGGCCTCGCGCAGGGCTTCCAGACGATCGCGGGTGATGGCGCCAAGGCAGCGCACGCCCAGGCCGGGGCCCGGGAAGGGCTGGCGTTCGACCATGTTCTCGGGCAGGCCGAGCTCGCGACCGATGACACGCACCTCGTCTTTGAAGAGCAGCTTGACGGGCTCGCAGAGTTCGAACTGCAGGTCGTCAGGCAGGCCGCCTACGTTGTGGTGCGCCTTCACGCCGTCGGACTCGAGGATATCGGGATAGATGGTGCCCTGTGCGAGGAAGCTGACGCTGTCCCCGACCTTGCGGGCTTCTTCTTCGAACACGCGGATGAACTCGGCACCGATGATCTTGCGCTTGGCCTCGGGTTCGGCCACGCCGTCGAGCAGGCTAAGGAAGCGATCGGTGGCGTCGACATAGACGAGATTGGCGTCGAGCTGGTTCTTGAAGACGTCTACGACCTGCTCGCTTTCGCCTTTGCGCATGAGGCCGTGGTTTACATGGACGCAGATGAGCTGCTTGCCGATGGCCTTGATGAGCAGCGCCGCGACAACGGAGGAGTCAACGCCGCCGGAAAGTGCCAAAAGTACGTTTTTGTCGCCAACCTGGGCGCGGACCTCTTCGATCTTCTCATCGATGAAAGCCTGGGCAAGTTCGGGCGTAGTGATGCGCTCCATGTTTTCGGGACGCTTGTTCGGATCCATCCGAGCTCCTTTCGGTGTTATGAACGCACGCGCGGTGCACGCTGCGTCTGTCTTTTGCAAGCGCTGCGAGCGATATGGCAGCGCGGCTCAATGATATGTGCGTATTGTACCGATTGCATGACGAGGGTAGCGAAGAAACCGAAGGGAAATGCAATGATATCCATACGTTGTGCGCAATGACGGCCGGAGGGGGATTACGCTTCCTTGCCGATCTCAATCAGGATATCAATCGTCATCTCGAGGCTGTCGAGAATGCAGAGGTCGCATCCTCGAAGGGGCGCTTCGCCTTCGATGTTCTTGATCTCTTCGCAAATGGTCGACCCGACGCGGGCGCGGAAATTGTCGACAAGTTTGTGGGCCCATGCGTACGTATCCTGCTTGCTCGTGGGGTTGTCCGAGCCGTTGCTGCATGCAAGCCCTATGATGACCTCCCCGCCGGAGATGGCGCCGCACGTCTCCGTGAAGCCTCCCATGCCGCCGCCGAGCGCTTCGGTGGCGCGGAAGACAAAATCTTCGTCGGCTCCGACGAATGGGGCGAGCGTGCAGGCGACGCATTGGGCGCAGTTGAAATTGCGGCCGTGCATTGCAAGCGCGCGGTCGGCGAGAGCCTTTCGGTCGAATGCTTCTTCGGTCCAAGATGCCTTGTCGAAAGCAAGTTCTGACTGCTTCATGATGTCTCCTTTCGAATGCGGTAGATGAATCATAGCCCAGGCAACTGGATGCTCATAGCCCGTTCAGACGGTTGCCGGCGTTCCGGGCGAGCGGTTGCTGGCGCGGCGCGAAGGTTTGATTCATAGCTTTCACTGCCAAATTCGTGAAAAATTAATTGACAAATCCTATGGGGTAAAGTCTAATGCGCTTGCGAGAAAACAAGGGGAATGTTTTCTTTGCAACCTTATTGAAGGGTGTCAACAGAAAGGGTATTGCCATGGGCGATAACGTGGTATTGGCCAGGAACACTGAGAAGGCGCCGAAGTGCCCGATGTGCTCTCAGACCGTAGCGTTCTCTCATTACAACAACCTCTCGGCTCAGCTGCCTGTCGATCCTAAGACCGGCGCGATCGTCGAAGGCGGCGTCAAGGAGCAGGCTGAGCAGTGCTTCCGCAACATCAAGGAAATCGTTGCGAGCATCGGTCACAACCTGAACGACGTCGTTCGTATCACCATTTTCGTCAAGGACATCATGGATCTTGATGTTGTCGAGAAGGCTTACAAGTCCTTCTTCACCACCTACGTACCCACCCGCACCGTCGTTGCTGTCAACGACCTGCCCATGGGTGCGCTCGTCCAGGTTGAGGCTCTCCTCACCAACGGCGAAGGCACCATTCCGAACGAGCCCCAGGCTGGCGACTTGCTCAAGTACGTCAACAACACCCATAACGCTCCGTTCGACGCAATGTCCAGCCAGTCTGTGGCATTCTCCCACTACAACAACATCACGGCGCAGTTGCCTATCGACCCTGTGAGCAACCAGGTAGTTATGGGCGGCGTCCAGGAGCAGACCGCGCAGTGCCTCAAGAACATCAAGGCCGTCCTCACCGCTATGGACGTTCCCTTCGACGACATCGTCAAAGTCAATGTCTTCCTGAAGGACCTCGGCGACGTTGAGGCTATGAACGAAATCTACAAGCGCTTCTTCCCCGATTCGGGTATTGCTCGCGCGGTCAACTACCTCCCGGCCCGCACTGTGGTCGAGGTTGCCGACCTGCCCATGCATGCGCTCGTTCAGATCGAGGCCGTGTGCTCTCACGGTGACGGCACGCCTCCGCAGGCTGTCGAGGATCGTCACGGTTTGATCGTCGAGGCGAACAATATCGCGAATGCTCCCAAGGATGCACTGTCTTCCCAGACCGTTGCCTTCTCCCACTACAACAACATTTCCGCTCAGCTCGGCATCGACCCCGCAACGGGTGCTTTGGTCGAGGGCGGCGTGAAGGCCGAGACCGAGCAGTGCCTCAAGAACATCAAGGCCATCATCGAGAGCGTTGACCATGTGATGGAAGATGCCGTCAAGGTCAACATCTTCGTGAAGGATATGGCGGACATGGATGCTGTCAACGAGGTTTATGCCCAGTTCTTCCCTGAGGGAACCCCTGCCCGTCGTGTCGTCGGCGTTGCTAACCTTCCCATGGGTGCGGCTATTCAGATCGACGCCATCTTCGGCAACTTCGAAGGCACCCCGCCGATCGCATAGGTCTATGCCGCCTGTGCAGCAGCGCGTCGCGTCGTGCGGCCTTTCGTGGGCGGTTCGCCTGAATGCAAACGTGTGCGACGTAACGTGTTTTGGGTGTGAATAAAGCTTCAAAAGGAGGTGGGTTTATCCCGCCTCCTTTTTGTTGTCTGCCGGCTTACTCCCCGGCGTTTTTCGTGATAGTGGCGTTCTTTCTTTTGATATCACGATTCGTTCATGGCTCCCGCGCCTCTCGGGCGCTTCTGGGAGGTTTCCGTATTGCATCGAAGGAGATGAATATGAAGATGAAGACTGCGGCTCGTACCGTTTCGTCGTTCATGGTTGCCTTGCTTGCGAGCATGCTGTGCGCCTTCGGGCTGTTTGCCATGGCGGGCTGCTCTGCCGAAGAAGCGGCCGATACGGCTGTTCAGGAAGTCCTAGGCGGTTCGGAGGGATCTTCGGATGCGGGCGATAACGAATCTCAGGACAACGAAGACGACGGCAAGAGCGACAACGACAATGCCGACGATACCAATGACGACAACGAAGACGATGGCAATGACGGAGACGATGGCTGATCGGATAGCGACGACTAGCCATCGAACGGAAAAGCCGTCCTGTCGATTCTGCCTGGATATCGGCGCAGTTCGCAGGGTGGCATTTGCATCAATATGGAAAATACCAATTCAAGATACTTCTATACACCGTACAGTCTATTCATTGTAAGGGTGTGATGTGAGGTGCCAGCCGTTGCAATGGGGGCAGTGGTAACATTGCAGCCCCGTTGTGCCGTGGTCTGCGCATGAGGCAATGGCATCAAGCGCTTCGTAGCGCGTGACATAGCGATTCTTCGATTCGCATGCTTTCTTGCGCAAGGCTGCTTCTTTTTCCTGCGAGCGCTTGGCATTGCGTTGCTCCTCGCGGGCGAAGATGTCGTCCATGCCGCCGCCGAGGCTTGCTTTGAATTCGGCGGTTTCTTTCGCCCAGGCGGAGCGTTTTCTGCTTCCCATGATAGTGTTCGCTTTCTGTGACGTGGTTTCCAATATCGGCTGCAGCGTTTGCAAGGCGTTCGGGGCTTGATCGCGACGCCGTTAGCCATTTCGCCCGCCGTGCTTCGCATGCTAGCTCGATCGCGGGGGAGGCACGATGCAATCGTAGCGGACGGCTTTTCCGGCAAGGGAATAGCTCGGTTTTCTATTGGCGAGGTACGGCCCCTTCGGTGGCCTTTTAATCACTGTCTTGCGCGGATGCACGCTCAATGCCGCATCGAGCATTTCCTCCTGGTTGCTGCACGGGCGCTCAAGATGGTGCAGAAGTTGGAATTTCTTCTTTACGGCTGCGCTTTTGGTCCGCGCGGGAAACATGGGGTCGAGATAGACTACGTCGGGCAGCTGGTCGGCATTGTCGCTTTTGGCCAACTGGGCAAGAGCTTCCACGCTGTCGCCCTCGTGAAAATGCATGCGATTTACGATTTTCGCAAGCTCGGGATGCTCTTGTGCGCGCAGCAAGGCGTCTTGCAGAAGCGCTGCGATGACGGAGTCGCTTTCGTAAAGATCAACCTCGAAGCCCGCTGCCGCAAGGAGAAAGGAGTCTTCCCCAAGGCCTGCAGTTGCATCGAAGGCTTTCGGGTTTGAGACGCCTTTAATTTTTGCCGCCCGAACCAGAAGTTCGTTTTGCAGTTTTCCAGGACGCAGGCGGGGAAGCATTGTGGAGAAGTCGGCATGCAACGTCATGCCGTCTCCGACAAGCGAGAGGCCATCTTCGCCAACATGCAGCGCAAGTGGCGTTTGGGACGCTTCGTGTTTGCTGCATGCGGTCTGTGTGCCAAGATGTTCGGCTAGATGCAAAGCTCGGGTGCGGTCTTGCTCTCGCTCTGCGAAAACGGTCACGTTCATAACGGGCTCCTAACGGTTTAGGCCTCCCATTATAAGGACAATGCTCTCGGGCTGCTCGCTAGACGCAAGCGTCCTGTAACGGGCGCTTGCGCGTATCCCTATGATTGGCTGGCGTGCTTTTCCATGTCTTGCGGCGATTTGATGACGAACGCGAGCACAAGTGCTGCGGCCGCTACGGCTAAAAATGCCCAGAATGCCGGACCGTATGATCCCGTGGAGGTTTGGAGCGTGGCGAGCACGAGCGGCCCTGCCGATGCCGAGGCGATCATCTGCAGCGTGGCGACGGCGTAGTTGATGCCGAAGAACTTCGGTCCGAAGAAGCTGCTGCTGACAACGGCCATGGTGGCCATGTTTCCGCCGTACACCAGCCCGAGCAGCATGAAACCGGCCACAATGAGCGGGAAGCTGCTCAGCATAATGGCCACGCCGCATAAAAGCATGGATAGCGCAAAGCCGACGGACACCCATAAAAACGAGATGCGATAGCCGAATTTATCCCATACGAGACCGCACATCAGTCGTCCGAAACCGTTGCACAAAGAGATGCCTCCCATGGCGGCCGTTGCCATCATGGCGCTTGCGGCGGCGTCCATTCCTGTTGCGGAAAGCACTTCTTCGGCAGCGGGTACCGCCTGGCTGATAAGGCCAAGACCACCGCTGCTCACAAGGATCAGCCAGAGAAACGCCAACTGGAACGAACGCGTTTTGACCATCTCCAGAGCGGAGTAGTCGCGTTTTTGATTGCCGGATTCGTCGGCTGCTTTCGCAACATGCATGCTTGCGACGAATTCCGCAGGAGGCAGTTTCACAATGAAGGCCACGGCAAGCATGACGATGCCGAAAACAACGCCTAGGATCAAAAACGTGGTTTGCCAGGAAAATTGGCCGAGAAGAACCGTGACCAGAGGGCTTAAGAGCATGGCGCCCATGCCGAAGCCCATGAGCATGCCGCCCGATGCGATGCCCTGCTTGTCCGGATACCATTTGACGGCGACGCTCATGACGCAATCGGTGCCGACGCCCACGCCGAAGCCGACGATGATGCCGTAGGTGATGTAAATCCAGAGCAGCGTGGTGGTTTGCGCGGCGGCGATGAATCCGCCGGCGATGATAATCGCCGTTGCCACCATGACGATGCGAGGGCTGAAGCGTTGCTCGATGATGCCGGCAACGACCATGCCTACGCTGAAAGAAATCATGGAGAGTGTGAAAATGAGCGATGTCTGGGCTCGCTCCCAGCCGAAATCGGTCTCGATAGGCTCTACGAAAAGAGACCATGCATAGATGAGGCCTATAAAAAGCAGCGCCACGAAAGCCGTGGCGATGTAGATGAAACGATGGTGCTTCCCCTGTGCAGCCATAGTTGCCACCTTCCCCTCGGTTATTACGCATCTTGAGAGGATTCGTGGCGTTTGTCAATGCGGACGGCTGTCTCCTATCGGGGGCAGGGCCGCCTCGATTGCGCGAAGCGGCCCTGTAGCGGTTATTTTTCCTTCACCATAGAGAGCGATATCTTGCCCCGCTCTTTGTCGATTTTCTCGATCCAGACGGTGACGGTGTCGCCGACGGAAACGATTTCGCTCGGATGCTTGACGAAGCGGTTCGACAGCTTGGATATGTGCACCAAGCCATCCTGCTTCACGCCGATATCGACGAAGGCGCCGAAATCGACCACGTTGCGCACGGTGCCGGTCAGCTCCATGCCGACGTTTAAGTCGTCAAGGCTCGTTACCGATCTGCTGAACACGACCTCGGGTGCATCGTCGCGCGGGTCGCGACCGGGCTTTTCGAGCTCGGCGATGATATCGTGCAGAGTGGGGACGCCGCATCCAAGCTCAGCCGCCAAAGTTGCGACGTTTCCAACGCGTTCGGTGATGTCTGGGACGCCTCCTGCGGCGAGGGTCGAGGGTTTGACGCCTGCGCGCTTGAGCAGCTCGGTTGCAACCGCATAGCTTTCGGGATGGACGCTTGTGGCGTCGAGGGGGTTGGCGCCGTCCGAGATGCGGAGGAACCCTGCGCAATTGAGGAACGCTTTAGGTCCGAGCTTGGGGACGTTCTTCAGCTGTTTGCGGTCGGTGAAGGCGCCGTTTTCCTCGCGGTAGGCGACGATATTTTTCGCGACAGCGGGCGAGATGCCCGAAACGTAGCCGAGCAGACTTGCGCTTGCGGTGTTCAAGTCCACTCCGACGCGGTTCACGACGCGCTCCACCACATCGCCGAGCGCACGGCCGAGTTCTGCCTGGTTCAGGTCGTGCTGGTATTGCCCCACGCCGATTGACTGGGGCGGAATCTTCACCAGTTCGGCCAGGGGGTCTTGCAGGCGGCGACCCAGGCTCATGGCTCCGCGCGTGGTGACGTCGAGGTCGGGGTATTCCTCGCTGGCGAGCTTGGACGCGGAATAAACCGATGCTCCCGCTTCGTTTACGATGGTGTAGCGCAGCTCGGCGGGCGATTGCGCGATGAATTCCGACACCACCTCTTCGGTTTCGCGGCTTGCTGTGCCGTTGCCGATGACGATGGTGTTGATGCGGTGGCGTTTGACCAGGGAATCGAGCGTTCTCTTCGTCCCTTCGATGTCGCGGCGCGGAGGGGTGGGATAGACCGTGGTGTAATCGAGCAGCTTGCCGAACTCGTCGAGTACGGCCACTTTGCAGCCCGTGCGGTATCCGGGGTCGAGCGCGATGATGCGCGCGCCTTTCACGGGGCGCTGCTGAAGAAGGCTCTCGGTGTTTTTGGCGAAGACGCGTATGGCGTCGGCTTGCGCCCGTTCGGTAAGCTCGCTGCGCAGCTCGCGTTCGAGCGAAGGAGCTATGAGGCGTTTGTAGCTGTCCGCGATTGCCTCGTCGAGAGCCTCGGCGAAGACCCCGTTGCGTCGGACGATGCAACGGCCCAGTTGGTCGATCGCGGCATCTTGGTCCGTGCGCATGCGAACGCGAAGCTTGCCCTCCTTTTCGCCTCGGTTGATGGCGAGCACGCGATGGTTCGGTATGCGCTGCGCAGACTCGGAAAAATCGTAGTAGGGTTCGTAGACGCTCTTTTCCTCGCCGTCGGTGGCTTCCACGGCCATCGTTGCAGTCTTTTTCGTGAAGGCGCGCAGCGCAGCGGTATGTTCTGCGTCGTCCGCGATGACTTCGGCCACGATGTCCTTGGCACCTTGCAGGGCCGCTTCGGCCGTGGCGAAGCCCCCTTCGGCGTTGACGAATTCGGCGGCCGTTTCAAGCGGGCTTTTTCCCGTTTTCGCCTGGTTCAGGATAAGGTTGGCCAACGGTTCGAGCCCCGCTTCGCGCGCTTTCGATGCGCGGGTCGCTCGCTTCTTCTTGAAAGGCTTGTACAAGTCTTCCACGCGTTGCATGACGGTGGCGCCTTCGATGGATGCACGCAGCTCATCGGTGAGCTTTCCCTGCTCTTCAATGGAGTTGAGGATTTCGGCCTTGCGCGCTTCCAGGTTGCGAAGGTACGTCAGGCGTTCTTCGAGGGTTCGAAGCTGCGTATCGTCCAGGCCTCCTGTGGCCTCTTTGCGGTATCGGGCTATGAAGGGAATGGTGCTGCCTTCGTCTATCAGCTTGATGACAGATTCGATCTGTGCGGGGGAGACGGAAAGCTCCTGCGCGATGGTGCGGTTGATGTCCAGCATATATGCTCCGGCTTCTCTTGGTGCCTGCGCCGTTTGGCTTTTGCATGCGCCGCTTGGCAGCGTCTCGGGCGACGTTGCCTATGCGGCGGTACCATAGAATAGAACGTGTTCTATCCGAGCTGAAGGAGATGCGCAATGGATACAGCGGAAAAGCGGTATTTAGAGCTTCTTTCCCGATCGTTTCCCTCTGCCGCGAAGGCGTCGGCGGAAATCATCAATCTAAGCGCCGTGCTGAATCTTCCAAAGGGAACCGAGTTTTTCGCTTCCGACATCCATGGGGAATACGAAGCCTTCTCGCACATTCTCCGCAACGGGTCGGGCTCTATTCGCCTGAAAATAGAGGACGTATTCGGCGATACGCTGAGCGCGGAGGAGAAGCGCTCCCTCGCTTCGTTGATCTATTATCCGCGCGAACGCATGGAGCTGGTATTGTCCCAGGTGGAAGACCATGAGAAGTGGTTCGCGACCGTGCTTCCCCAGCTGGTGTCGGTCTGCAAGCGTTCTGCGCAGAAGTACACGCGGTCAAAGGTTCGCCGTGCGCTTCCTGAGGATTTCGCCTACATCATCGAAGAGCTGATGACCGAAGATCGCTACGGCGTGGACAAACAGGCGTATTATGCGGCCATCATTCATGCGGTGATCGGGACAGATCGCGGCGCCGCCCTCATCGAGGCGCTCTGCCTTTTGATTCAACGCCTGGTGATCGATCATCTGCACATTGTCGGCGACATCTACGACCGCGGTCCGTATCCGCATACCATCATGGATACGCTCATGGATTATCATTCGCTCGATATCCAATGGGGCAACCACGACATCGTCTGGATGGGCGCGTCTCTCGGCCAGCGCGGCTGCATCGCCCATGTGGTTCGCAATTGCGCGCGATACGGTAACCTCTCCATTCTCGAAGACGCCTACGGCATCAACATCCTGCCGCTTGCATCGTTCGCGCAGACCGCCTACGCTGACGATCCCTGCGTGGCGTTCGGCCTGAAGGGCAATCCCGGCCTCTCTGCGCAGGAGACGGAGCTTAACGTCAAAATCCAGAAGGCCATGGCCATTATTCAGTTCAAGGTGGAAGCGCAGCTTATCGACGAAAACCCTGGATTCGGGCTTGAAGACCGCAAGCTTTTGCACAGGATTGACCATGAGAAAGGCACGGTCGTCGTCGACGGCATCGAATACGAACTGACCGACACCGTGTTCCCCACGGTCGACCCGAACGACCCGTATCGTCTCACTCCCGAAGAGGAAGAAGTTATGCAGCGTCTCGAGCAGGCGTTCGTGAACTGCGAAAAGCTCCAGTGCCATATGCGGTTCTTCCTTGAGGCGGGAAGTCTGTACAAGGTGCATAACGGCAACCTGCTTTTCCATGCGTGCGTGCCGCTTAACGCTGACGGGTCCCTCATGGAGACGGAGGTCTTTGGAGAGAAATACAAGGGCCGTGCGCTTTACGACGTCATGGAGCGCTATGTGCGCGCGGGATTTTTCGATTCCGATCCCGAAATGCGCAAACGCGGACGAGACCTCATGTGGTACTTGTGGCTTGGCCAGGGATCTCCGTTGTTTGCGAAGAGCAAGATGGCGACGTTCGAGCTGTATCTGATCGCCGACAAAGCTGCTCGCAAAGAGGTGAAGAATCCGTTCTATACGTTCTTGAACGATGAAGCCGTGATGGCGGGCATTTTCGAGGATTTCGGGCTCGACCCCAAGACGTCGCGCATCGTATGCGGTCATGTGCCGGTGAAGGTGAAAGACGGCGAAGACCCGGTGAAGTGCGGCGGGCGCGTGCTGACCATCGACGGCGGTTTCTCGAAAGCCTATCAGCCCACCACGGGTATTGCGGGATACACGCTCATTTCCAATTCCTACGACATCATCCTGGCGGCGCACGAGCCGTTGGAGTCGACGAAGGCCGCCGTGGCGAAAGAGCTCGACATATTCTCTTCTACGCGCGTGGTCGAAAGCATGAAGAAGCGCACGCTAGTCGCCGATACCGACAAGGGCAAAGAGCTTAAAGCCCAAATTGCCGATTTGGGTGCGCTGCTTGAAGCCTATCGCCATGGAGAAATAGCCGAGAAGGAGTAGCTGTCGTAGAGGTCGTTTTGCCGATGCCGCACCTTCTTGTCGCGTGAAGGCGAGGAGAGATAGGCAGCGAATGCGGATGGGCGCCGTTCGTTTGAACGGCTTCTTAGGCGGGGGTGCGGTTCTCGATGAGCCGCATCCCGTTCTTTATTTCGACGATGCGAAGCTGTCGTCCACGGTTATCTTACAAGCGGCGTGCGGCTCGCGCTCTTGCACGATTTCGGATACGCGGCGCACGAGCTCTTCGTTGCCGAGGGCGAGGCCGGGCGGTCTGAGCACGTCGAAGATGACGTTGGTATGCGTAGGGCCGGGAACGATGCGCAGGTCGTGGATGGTTAGGCGCGGGTCTATGCGTCGGATGTTTTCCACGATCCATCTGCGCAGATTGCCGACGGCCTCATCCGATGTGACGATGGGGTCGTAGTGCAAGACCAGAAGAATGTTCTCTTCTTCGCGAAATGCCTCTTCTATGTTGTCGATGATGTCGTGGCTTTTGAGCGGGTCCATTTCGGCGGCCATCTCCACGTGGGCGCTTGCGAAGCGTCGGCCGGGACCGTAATCGTGGACGATGAGATCGTGCGTGTCGAGCACGCCGGGATAGCTGGTTATCTTGCGGTAGATATGCTGGACGAATTCGGGGTCGGGAGCTTTTCCGAGCAGGGGGTCTATCGTATCGCGGACAAGTTCGGCGCCGCTATAGATAATGAAGGCGCCTACGGCGAGGCCCGCCCAGCCGTCGAGGTTGATGCCGAGGAATTCGGAGGCAAGGGTGGCGGCGAGCACGGCAGCGGTCGCTATGACGTCGTTGCGCGAGTCGGCGGCGGTGGCCATGAGCGTGCTTGAGTTGATTCGCGCGCCGATGCGTTTGTTGAACAGGGCCATCCAAAGTTTCACGAGGATGGAAAGTGCAAGAACCGCCACGATGGCGATGCTGAATTCAACGGGTTCGGGCGAGAGTATCTTCTCGAACGAGGAGCGAACAAGCTCTACGCCGATGATGAGGATGAGCACGGCGACGGCAAGGCCCGAGAGATACTCGAAGCGTCCGTGGCCGTAGGGGTGCTCGGCATCCGCCGGCTTGCTAGCGAGCTTGAAGCCGAGAAGCGAGATGATGTTGCTCGATGCGTCGGAGAGGTTGTTGAGCGCGTCGGCCACGATCGCCACCGACCCCGCGACGGCTCCTATGGCGCCTTTTGCCGCGCAAAGGACGATGTTGCACACAATGCAGACAATGCTTGCGAACGTGCCATATGCCGTGCGGACACGGGGGTTTTCCACGTCATCGTGGTTTTTGACGAATTTTCTAACGAGCCATTCGGTCATGAGAACCTCTTTGTTTCAAGTGAGTTATCACACTATAGCCCAATTCGCGTGGTGCCGTGCGTGTGCATAAACGAAACGACCCGCGCAGTGACGGGTCGCTTCGGTCGATTCAGTGGTGGATAGGCTATGTTCTAGGCTTCGGCCGCTTCTTTGTTGAAAGGCTCGAGGTCTTTGACGCTTTTTCCGATTTTCTTCTTCAAAACGATCAGCACGCCTATGGTGAGCGCGGCGCCAAGCGGTAGGCAGATGAAGGCGTTCTGCACGAAGCCTGCAATGACGAACATCACGAAAGAGACGCAAGCCATAGTGATGACGTAGGGCAGCTGCGTGGAGACGTGCTCGACATGGAGCATGTTCGCGCCAGCGGACGACATGACCGTGGTGTCGGAAATGGGCGAGCAGTGGTCGCCTGCGACAGCGCCTGCCAAGCATGCGGAGATGCCGATGATCAGCAGGGTGGGGTCGTTGGCGAAAATCGGCATCACGATGGGAATCAGGATGCCGAAGGTGCCCCAGCTGGTACCCGTGGAAAAGCCCAGGAAGACGGCAACTAGGAAGATGACGGCGGGCAGCAGGTTGAACAGCCCCGGAGCGGCTCCTTCGACCAAGCCGGCGACAAAGACGTCGGCGCCCAGAAGCGACGTCATGTTTTTTAGGGTGACGGCGAAGGTGAGCACCAAAATGGCGGGAACCATGGCGTTGAAGCCTGCAACGAACGCCTCGGAAGCGGTTTTCAAGTTGAGCACGCGACGGGCGATCAGGTACAGGAAGGTGAAGGTGACGGCAATCAGGGAACCCCACGGAAGAGCCGCGAAGGCGTCGGTGTTGCCGAAGGCCTCGATGACGTTGCCGTTGGCGTCGCCGCCGAAGAAGCCGCCCACGTAAAGCATGGCGCCGATGCAGCAGACGATCAGCACGAGGATGGGAAGCAGCATATCCCACAGGCTTGCCTTCGGATTGCCGACGGGTTTTTCTTCCTCGAGGGAGCCGAGCCTACCGTCGCGATAGGCTTCGAGTTCAGCTTTCGCCATCGGGCCATAGTCGAAGTTCAGGAAGATGAGGCCGATCACGAAGACAATCATGAGCAGCGAATAGAAGTTAAACGGAATGGCCTGGATGAACAGCTCGATGCCGTTGACGCCAAGGTCTTGCGCAACGCCGGAAACGGCGGCAGCCCAGGAAGAGACCGGTGCAATCATGCAGATGGGTGCAGCGGTTGCGTCAATAATGAAAGCGAGCTTTGCGCGGGAGACGTTCTTGCTGTCGGTAAGCGGGCGCATGACGGAGCCTACGGTCAGGCAGTTGAAGTAGTCGTCCACGAAGATGAGGCAGCCCAGGATGAAGGCGGAAATCTGCACGCCGACGCGAGATTTCACATGGGTGCCTGCCCAGCGGCCGAACGCCGCGGCGCCGCCGGCTGTGTTGACCAAGGCGACGAGCATGCCAAGTACGACAAGGAAGATGAAGATGCCGGCGTTATCGGCGACGGCGGGCACGAGTCCCTCGCCGACAATGGTATCGAGCGTGGTCACGGGATTGAATCCTGCGACGAGCAGTGCGCCCATGACGATGCCGACGAACAAAGATACGTACACTTCTTTGGTGACGAGCGCCAAGACGATGGCGATGATTGCCGGAGCGAGAGCCCAGGCTGAGTTGACGAATTCCACGTCCGTTCCTTTCTGCATCAAGCTTGGGACATGGTTGGGCGTCAAAAAAAGCAGGCCTTTTTAGGCGTGCGTTGGCTCTCGACCATGGCAGCTCTCCGCGTTGTGCGACAGTGCGCAGCGTGTTTCGCTGCGCCCCAGGATCGACCGGTGAGGCTTCGGCCGTCCTTCGGCGCCGTTCCCTTTCGCCTTGCGCTTTGCCTCAGCGTTGATGCAAGGTTACTGATGAAAGGCGCACCTCTACCTGGTCGCGTATAATACCAGATTTTTCGTGCAGTTGCTCAAAAACGTGCGAGCGGTCGCACGCCATCGGCGCCGGCTCGTCGACGTACGAGCTTTCGCTTCCGCGCACGGGCGTACGTGCTTGCCTCGATGCTATGCCTCGGGCTCGAATTGCCAGATGGAGAAGTGCTGCGGGCAATCGTAGACGTGAAACGACCGCCCTGTTGCAGTCTGGTACGACTGAAACTCGCCCTGGCGAAGAAGGCTCCAGCCGCTTCTTCCAATATAGGAGTAGGTTTCTCCGTTGTCGGACATATGGACAAGCGTGAGCGGTCGTCGTGCTTCCGCTTCGACTTTCATGATGAACTGCATGAGCACGTTGGTGTCGAAGGGATTGAAAAGATACACGTGCGTGAACGCATCTAGCGGCATTTCGAGCGCATTGTCGCACAACACGTCGACGTTTTCGAAGCGTCGGGTCCAGGTGCGAGCGCATGCGGCGATGTCGGGGTCGAGCTCTACGCCCGTGGCTTTTCCGGGAAGGTTCGACTGAATGAAAAACGACAGGACGCGCCCTGTGCCGCAACCGACGTCGAGAAGGTGCGAATTGTCGAAGAACTCCAGGTTGGAAAAAAGGTCTTCCAGAATGAAATACGGAGTCGGGGTGGGGTCGTGGGCGCCTTGCTTTGCGAAGCGCGTCGTTCCAGGTTCGGCGAGCGAACGGCCGCACAGGGCGATGTCCCGCTGCTCGTCCGCAGCGAAAAGCTGGTCTTTGTTGGAGATGTCGAGATGCTTCGAGGAGACGGTTCGATTATGCACGGCTGCGCCCATGGCCCTCTTTCTAGGTCGGTCTTTGCTGCGGTCATAGTGTAGCCATCCGTTCTATAAAAGTCATGGCAAGGCGAACTCGCGGCAAGGGCCGCTTGGTCTAGCGGTTTGCCGCCAGCGTTTTGATGCGCACGGTGAAATACCAGACATGGAACGCCCAGACAGCGGCGAGGACGAGCTGGGCGGCAAGGAGGCCTTGCATCATAAAACAGCCGATCCCCATGAGCAGGGTGAGGCTCGCCATGACTGCAATCTTGCTTTTGAGCGTGAGCGCCTTCGTTCTCAGGAACGGCTCGAGATGCTTACGGTGCAGGCTTGTTTTCTGGAACCAGCGATGCAGGCGGTTGGAGCTGCGCGCAAAACAGAAAAGCGTTGCGATGTAGAGCGGGACGGTGGGAAGCATCGGCAGCGCTAAGCCTACCGTGCCTAGCGAGAGACAGACGCATCCGAGGGCAATCCAACCGCAGTTTTTCGCTCGTTTCATCCGATTCCTTTCGAATATCCGACAGGTTCCCGGTCGTTTTCTTGAAAGTTACCCTAAGGTAATAATATGTTACATTAAGCTAACTTTAATGCCGTTATTCGTCAATACCGTTTTGAAGGAGACCGATGTTCGACAAACGATTACTTGCGCTCGTGGATGGATCGGGGCGCATGATTGCCGCTATCGTCGGCTTGAAATGGCTTGCCCTCGTGGCCAATATCGTGGTTTTCGCATCCCTTGGATTGTTTATCCAGCAAGCTTTGGCGGAAGCCTACGTTATCCCCTCGGCCGCCCCCCGATGTTCTGGCCGGGCTTGGGCTGTCCGGTCAAACCCTTCTTCTCCTGTGCGTCGCGAGCATCGTCGTTCGCGTCGCGACCTCCATCGCCGCACAGCGTGTGGGCGCCGAGGTTTCCGGCAGGACGAAAAAGCTCATCCGCGGCAAGGTGTACGACAAGCTCGTTAAAATGGGGCCCTCGTACACGGAGCACGTCGCGAGCAGCCAGGCCGTGCAGATAGGCGTCGAAGGGGTCGAACAGCTCGAGGTGTATTTCGGCTCGTACCTTCCGCAATTCTTCTACGCGCTTCTTGCGCCTCTTACGCTGTTTGCTTTCCTCGCGCCTTTCTCTCTTTCCGCCGCGCTCGTGCTGCTTGTGTGCGTGCCTCTTATCCCTGCTTCCATAGTGATGTTTCAGAAAATGGCGAAGCGGGTCATGCGAAACTACTGGGGGAGCTATCTCGATCTGGGCGGAAGCTTCCTCGAGAATATCCAGGGCCTTACCACGCTCAAGATCTATCAGGCGGATGAAGCCCGCCATAAGCTGATGAACAAGCAGGCCGAGGGCTTTCGCCGCGCAACGATGCGCGTGCTTCGCCTGCAGTTGAACTCCATCACGATCATGGACGTGCTGGCATACGGCGGCGCGGCGGTGGGCATATGCCTGGCGTTGCACCAGTTCCTCCATGGTAATTTGAGTTTTGCCGCCGCGTTCTCCATCGTATTCCTTTCTGCCGAGTTCTTCCTGCCCATGCGCGCCCTCGGGTCTCTTTTCCACACAGCCATGAACGGCATGGCGGCGGCGGACAGGATGTTCGATCTGCTGGGAATCGAAGAGCCCGAAGAAGGAGGCGTAAGCCTTGCAGGGCGTACGCCCCAAATCCGTTGCGAGAATCTTTCGTATTCCTACGACGGAACGCGCAAGATTCTCGACAGTGTGGATTTTCACGTCGAGGCGGGGCAGCTTGTCGCCGTCGTGGGAGAAAGCGGATCGGGCAAATCCACGCTTGCGGGCGTGCTCGCCGGCCGCAACGCCCGTTTCGAAGGAGACGTTCAGGTGTGCGACGTGCCGCTTCAAAAGGCCGATCGCGCTTCCTTGGCGCAAACGCTCACTTCGGTCGGGTTCGATGGCGTGCTGTTCAAAGGCACGCTTCGGGATAACCTGCTCATGGGCAATCCGCACGCTTCCGACGAAGAGGCCAGGCGGGTTCTTGTCGAGGTGGGCGCTTGGGATTTCGTGCAGGCGAAAGGCGGCCTCGACATGCATGCGGCCGAGGGCGCGTCTAATCTTTCGGGCGGCCAGCGCCAGCGCATCTGCCTGGCGCGCGCCTTGCTCCACGATGCGGAAATCTACGTGTTCGACGAAGTGACCTCGAGCATTGACGCGCAAAGCGAGGCCGCCATTCTTCGGGTAATTTATGACCTGGCCGAGCGCGGGAAGACGGTCGTGATGATCTCCCACCGTTTGAGCAGCGTGGAGCGGGCCGATGCGATTTATGTGATGCAGGACGGCCGCGTTGTGCAGCATGGCCCTCATACGCAGCTCATGGAAGAGGGCGGCGTGTATCGCCGTATGGTTGAGCAGCAGCGCGAGCTTGAACGTTTTGCCCAGGACAAAGGCGTCGGCGACGTGTCTTCCCACGACGAAGCACCCGGGCGCTGCGAATCGGAGCTCGAAGCGAGCCCTTCTTGCCTCCAAGAGGCGAAGGGGAATACCCAGGACATGTCGGCTTTGGGCGTCGTTTCTCGCATGATTGGGCTTATCGCGCCTCTTGCCCCGTTCATGGTTTTGGCAGTGCTGCTCGGCGTAGCGGGGTTCGTTGCCTCGATGCTCGGCACGGTCATAGGCGCATGGGGTATGGGCCTTGCGTTCGCCGGGGCCGATACGGTCTTTCCTGCGTTTGTGGCAGGCATAGCCGTCGCATCGCTTCTGCGCGGCCCGCTTCATTACGGCGAGCAGATCTGCAACCACTACATCGCCTTCAAGCTGTTGGCGCTTATTCGCGACAAGGTGTTCGCGGCGCTGCGCCGCCTTGCCCCGGCGAAGCTCGAAGGACGAGACAAGGGCGATCTGATGTCGCTCGTCACTGCGGATATCGAGCTGCTTGAGGTGTTCTACGCACATACCGTCTCTCCCGTTCTGATAGCGGCGGTGATGGCCGCAGGGATGGCGGTTGCGCTTGGGCTCCAGTCGCTGTGGTTCGCCGTGCTCGCGGTGGCGCTTTATGCGGCAATAGCTCTGGTCGTTCCTTTTGCGGGGTCTCGTCTGTGTTCGAGGCTGGGCCGCGAGCAACGCGATTCCGTCGGATCTATGAACGCCTTCATGCTTGAAAGCCTGCGAGGGATCAACGAGACGATTCAATACGGATGCCAGGCGTCGCGCGCCGAAATGCTGGATGCGCGCATGGACGCATTGCATGCGATCAGCGTGAAGCTGCGCATGAGGAGCGCCGTGAGTGATGCGATGACCGACGTGCTGGTTATCGGGGGGGATGTGGCATGCGCCCTGGTCGGATGTGCCCTTCTTGCCGCAGGCGCGATCGATGCGCCGCAGTTCATGATTGCCCAGGCGCTTCTGATGTCGGGGTTTGGGCCGTTCATCGCCGTTTCGAGGCTAGGAACCACGCTGCAGCAGACGCTGGCGTCGGGCGAGCGTGTGATAGGGCTTGTCGACGAGGCCCCTCAGACCGAGGAAGTGCGCGACGGCGTTGTGCTGAATGGCTTCCATGGCGCCCAGACGAACAATGTTACGTTCGGGTATGGCGAAAAGCCGGTGTTCGAGAACGTGACGATGCGCGTGGCGCCGGGCAGCATCGTTCAGATTTGCGGCCGAAGCGGCACGGGCAAGTCGACGCTGTGCAAATTGCTGATGAGATTTTGGGATCCGAAGCAGGGCTTCGTGGCGATAAACGGGCAGGACGTAAAGCGGGTGAACACGAGCTCGCTGCGCGTCACGCAGTCCTATATGACGCAAGATACACATTTGTTCGCAGGAACGCTTCGCGATAACATCGCCCTGGTCAAGCCGGGTGCGACGGATGAGGAGATTCTCGAAGCGTGCCGCAAGGCCGACATCGACGAGCTTATAGCGCGCCTTTCGGACGGGCTCGATACGCAAGCGGGGGAGCTAGGGTCTGCGCTTTCGGGCGGCGAGCGCCAGCGCATCGGCTTGGCGCGCGTCTTTTTGCACGATGCGCCTTTCGTGCTGCTGGACGAACCGACGTCGAATCTCGACAGCCTGAGCGAAGCCCAGGTGCTCAACGCCCTTCATCGCCATCGTGAAGGCAAGACCATGGTGCTCGTGAGCCACCGCGCCTCCACGTCGTCTTTGGCAGACGAATGCTACATGCTCGAGCGCTAGGGAGCAGCGGTAAACGGTTCTACTTCGGGCGGGTACGGATGATGCGCTCTGGCGATGCGGGAGAAGTCTCGAAGCCGACATCTTCGTATGCCGCAGCGCAGATGCCGCAAGGGGAGGATTGCGCGCTTCATCTGCCGAAAGGGTGATTTGTTTTATTGACAGAGGCGTAGCGGCGGCAGTACTTTGGCTCTATGGATCAACGTAGTGCCGTCTTTCGTAAAGAAAGAGGCGTTGCCCGAAACGAAAAGAGGGTGATCGATGAAGCATGTCAAGGTGAAACGCGGCAGAGCGTTTTCGCTGGCGCTTGCGGCGTCGCTGACGGCGGCGCTTGGCGTTCCCGCGATCGCGCTGGCCGCAGAAGACGTCGACCCGGCGGTTCAAGTCGTTGAGGCGCAAGGCGCATCCGCAGCATCTTTCGACCAGAATGGCCTTGAACGCTCGGGCGAAGTTGCGGCGACGGTGGGCGGCGTTGAGTATGCGACGCTCAACGAGGCACTTGCGGCTGCTAAAGACGGCCAGACGGTCAAGGTGCTGGCAAACACGACCATGACCACAGGTCGCGTGGAAGGCGTCTCCATCACGCTGGACCTTAACGGCTGCGCCGTCGAGGCGGACAATCGCGCGTTTAATGTGGTCAAGGGCGGCAGGCTCACGCTCGACGATACTGCGGGCGGCGGCGTGCTCAAGGTCAACAAGGTCGGCAGCACGCTTTCGCTGGGCATCGTGACTGGGTCCAAAGGCTCGGTGGTCATGAAGGGCGGCACGCTCGAAGTGCCCGAGTACGGTATCTATACCACTAACGACGACACGGGCGCCTATGTTTCCATGCAAGGTGGTCTCATCAAGGCAGACTATGGCATTTGCTCCATTGGCAATGGCACCGAGCATAGCGCGAAGGTCGAAGTTTCCGGCGGAGAGATTCGGGCAGGCATTTTTGGCTTTGGTACCAACGGCTCGAACGGCAACGGTGGCGTCGATTTCGTCATGACCGGCGGCACCATCACGTCCGTTGCCGAGGATGCACCTGCGCTCTATCTGCCCGCGTATTACAGCACCGCCACTATTACGGGCGGGACTATTACCGGCGGTACCGGTATCGAGATCCGCGCCGGTGAGCTTTCCGTCTCCGGCGATGCTCGGATTTCGGGGGTCGGCCCGCTGGAGTCCAACCCCAATGGCAGCGGCAGCACATCGTCCGGAGCGGGTATCGCGGTTGCTCAGCACGCCACGAAACAGCCCATCAACGTTACTATCTCCGATAATGCGAAGGTTGTCGGAACCGTCGCTTTGCATGAGAGCAACCCGCAAAAGAACGATTCCGAAGCAATCGAGCAGGTCAAGATTGCCGTCACGGGTGGCGCACTCGAGACCAGTGCGCCCGATGCGGCACAGGCGGTCTATAGCGAAGACTGCACCGGGTTCGTTACGGGTGGCGTGTTTAACACCGAGCTTCCCGGTGCTGTTTTGGCCGATGACAGCGCCATGCTGGTGAACGAAGAGGGGTCCGCTTCTGTCATGAGCGAGGCCGACGCCGTCGCAGGAGCGGGTGCGTTCGTCGAGAAGGACGGCAAGAAGGTCTACTACACCACGTCTGCCGCTGCGGAAAACGCCAACCCCGGTGCGTCTGAGAACATCGAGGTTTTCGCCGTGGAAGTGAACGGCCAGAAGTTCGCCACGCTTAAAGAGGGTATTGCGGCTGCCAAAAACGGCGGCACGGTTACCCTTCTGAGCGATTTGGGCTCCGATCAGGTTTCCGCGGACAAGGACAAGTACATCAACATCACCGAGTCCGGTACCAAGGTGACTATTGACTTGGCCGGCCATGCCATCACGCTCGACAACGCAGATACCATTTCGGTTTCTGCGCCTGACGTGACCCTTACGGTGAAGAACGGAACAATCGTCAACACCAACAAGGACAGCTACGGCCTGTACACCTACGCCACCAACGATAACATCACCGTGGCGCTGGAAGATCTTACGCTTCAAACGGTTGACCAGGCCATTGGCGTGCAGGGGCTCAATTCTAACCAGAACGTGACGCTCAAGAACTGCAATATCACGTGCGAGACCACCGCAGTGTACTGGCCGCCGAAGTCCGGCACGCTGACTATCGAGGACACCTCCATCGAGGCAAAGAGCGGCGTCACCATTAAGGGTGGCTCGGTTGTCGTGAAGGGCGATACCCATATTAAGGCTACCGGCGAGAAGAAAATCCCCGAGGACTACTACGACGGCAGCCCCTCTGGCAATCTGATTTCGACCGGTGCCGCCATCTATGTGGAAAGCGGCTACAACGATCGCGACATCTCTCTGGATATCCAGGGCGGCACCTTCGAGAGCGAAAAGGGCGCAACCGTCTTGTACTTCGCCAAGGAAGGCGAAAGCACTACGGTCAGCCGCGATATTGCCATCTCCGGCGGCACGTTTGTGGGCGAGCCTCCCGCTGCCGAATTCATCGTTGCCGGCGTTGGCCTGCAGCTCGACAAGGACGGCAACATGGTTGCCGTGAGCGCGCAGCTGGTTCCGAATGCCGATAAGGTCGTCGACGGCGTGTATGTCTACGATGTGGCATCGGGCAAGGAAATCACCGAAGCCGACCTTCTGGCTTTGATGGGCATGAACGTGGATGTCGAGAAGAGCGGTTACACCATCAAGGTGGATGCTGCTAACCTCGCGGCTCTGAACAAGGCTATCGGCGCGAAGGATACGTCTGCGACGTTCGACTTCGCTTACGCGGCGGTCAAGGACGGCGCGCAGGTTCTTGTCGACGGCGACGCCGTGGATTCCGTGACTGTTACGGTGAAGCTGACCGACTCCTCGAAGCCGGCCGGCGGCAACGGCGACGGGTCTGCGGCTGCTCCCGGCAACGACGATGGACCCACGGCCACTCCCAGCAACGGCGATGCGAATGCGCCTTCGAAGAACAAGGCCTCTAAGGGCTCCATGCCCGCCACGGCCGATGGCTCCGCTGGTATTGCCGGCGCGGCTGTCCTGGTCGGCACTGCGGCGGCAGCGGCCGGTGCAGTGGCGTTGAAGCGTCGCGAACGGCAGTAAACGCAGGTCAGTTGACCGAGTTTTGCGAACGACGCTTCGCAACGGAGCTTCGCCATAGGCGGAAAAGCCGTTGCGCGGCAAACGTGTCGTGAAACCTACCGCGCAGCGAAGCGTGCTACGAAGCGAAAGGCCCGATCGAATTGAGCTGCGCCCCAAAACTGCAAAGGACCCTGTTTCCTGAACGGCAAAAGAAGTGAATCAAGCGGCCCGGCTGAGCCTGCACTCGA
>ERZ825896.831-NODE-831-length-37802-cov-17.626195_pt1 | contig 37802 bp, 35 predicted proteins | sample MGYA00519858_ERZ825896 | MGnify/ENA primary metagenome ERZ825896 (study PRJEB31778, sample SAMEA3449214) | human gut metagenome | biome: human gut; feature: human-associated habitat; material: faeces | place: United Kingdom | collected 2010/2012 ...
AAGTATACTCCCTTTGGTGGCAATTTTAAATACACTATCTTATTTGACGCTTACGTTGTATCTCCATAAACAACCTTTCCTTTGTGATAAAATTCCCCATCAGTAAACACTGATGGGGAACATTTACGAACTATACTATTTTTATCCCACCTGCATAGCAAGTGGCTTCATTTACGAACTGAATTATTTATACCCCGCACCATCAGCAAGCGGCATACATTTACTTCTACCCTTAGAATATACAGTATCTTTAAAATAATCAACCTGTTTTTTCAAATTCATCTGATTTTTTCCCTGCATCATCACCGTATACATTTCTCACCCTATTTTAATCGGATGTCGAATAACAGTTTTCCATTTATCCGGTGCTACTTTTCTTGCATCTGACAAGTAAATTTCATGATGTAATCGACTTACACTTATGTCATTTACATAACCGCTCTGCTCTATATATTCATCCATTAACGCCACCGTTTTCGGTTCATCATCAAATGCACCTATGTGCATGATTTGAACACACAAGCCCTCATCAATGGACAAAAATTCTGCCATTGAACAATCGAGTTTTTTCTTTTTGAATGCGGTTTCTACCGCCCACTCAAAATCCTTTTGCGTAATAAAGTCAGGCAAACGAATGACAGAAATCCAGTTAAATGTAGATTTATCAGCATAGTCTATACCATGAACATTATCCTGCCACCAAAATCCTTCCAACGGGGGAACAACATAATCAAAGAAGCCCTCAATTTTATGCTCTGTTTTATAGCTCATTTTCAGAGTGTAAGCAACGGCATACAGCACACTGATTGCCCGTTGATAGGCACCGTCAACCTCATTAGGATTGCCTTTTCCTCGTATAGCAATATAGTTAGCCCTCGGAACAGTAACAATCTCTGGTTTACTCTTCGGCATATAAAACTCCTTGTATTCTTTTTTGAAATCAAAAGCCATAATTTTCTCCTTGTCAAGAATATTCGCAATCCGCTTCGCTACTTGCTCATATAAAAGCGGCACTGCGTGCCTTACGAGGTATGGGGCTTGAACCCCACACCTCGTACAAGAAAACCCACCGCCTAAAGGCAGTGGTTTTTCTTGTCCTTTTATAAATCTCTATTTATTCTAATTTACAAGTAGATCGTACCACATATATACTGACACCCTGTGTCAAGATTTATATTTTTCATAAATTTCTTTTGCCTGCTTTGCTACGATAGCTTTGAGATACAAGGGCTCTACAATATCCACCTGTGTTCCGAATGACAACAAGTACCCGATTAACCATTCATCTTCTGGCATTTCAACAGATACGATTACTATTCTAGCGTCATCTCAATACATTTCCACTTCTCACTCATAATCTCATATTCTTCAACAAATCCATTTTCCACAAAACCAACTCCCTTATAACAATGAAATGCAGACAGATTATTTTCGAACACTCCTAAACCAAGTTTCTTAGCCCCATAGATTTCTTTTGCAAACTTGATAGCTAACTTAAGCATCTCTTTTCCATACCCCCTGCCACGTACTTCTGGACTTACAATAACGAAACCGAAACGAAGTTCGTTAATATCTCCACTTGGTCTTCGAAGTGAGAAAAATCCTACTATATTATTCTCTTCCAAAGCAGTAAATGGAAATAATCCATCATTATTGTCCCTATCTGCAAATAACTTTAGCAACTTTTCTTCTGTTAATGGATATTCACCCATAATCCCTGCACACCATTTATAAAAAGATTCTTCATCTTTACACCAGTCTTTGATCACCAACGCATCATTATTTCTAAAAGGTCTTATTCTTAAATTAGTCATTTATATCCTTCCTCCTTACAATTTTATATCTATACATCATAAATATATATTAGCACATAATGTCCCCATAACAGTGGACACGAAGATTTGTATAGTCCTTCTTTTTAGACACCTACATTAAAGCATTCCCAGATAACGGACACTACACAAATAAGTCCTCTGATAATAAACACTGTTCCACTGTGAACCCTTTTTCTTTGACATGAACCTCTGACCTATGGTATTCTAGCTCCAGTCAACAGAAGGTCTTATATGAGCAGAAAATTATTCACAGAAGAACAACTACAGTTACTCCGTTAAAATCCATATATCTATAGTTTGACAAACACCATAATCACATTCACAAAAGAATTCACGGAAATTTATATGGATACCTACAAAGCAGGCGTTCCAAGTATCAGAAACATGGTGTATTTCATGAAGGTTATCATTACAGGTCCCCTTATCTAATTCGTAAACAATTCGTCCTCTGACAAATGCTTTTAATAACCTGTACCTTTATTTACTTTCTAAACTTAACAATAATTTTTCCTGCTTTTGTATGGTGTTTGCCTGAAACATTTCCTTAAAGGGGATTGAAATTCCAAAATTCTCGCTAATTGCATACTGAACCTGCCCCAACTTTAGTGAGTCGCCACCTAGTAAATAAAAGTTATCATTTACATTTATAGTTTCTATACCTAGTACTTTTTGCCATATATTCTGCAATACTAACTGTGTACTGTTCATTGGTCTACCTTCTTGAACCTTCTCTTGTTTAATAAGCATTTTAGATAAAACACCTCTATCAATCTTGTGATTGCTATTCATTAGCAATTCGTCCATTTTCATAATTATTTGAGGAACCATATAATTAGGCAAAAAATTACCTATTAAATTGCTTATTTCATCAGATGATATTTCTGATGCCGAAACATAAAATAAACATAAACGTTCAGAATTCACAACTGCGCAACATCTTTCTATTCTTTTTTCATGAGTTAACACAACCGATTCAATCTCATTCAATTCAATTCTGTAACCAAATAATTTTACTTGACTATCTTTTCTTCCTAAAAACTCAATTATTCCTTCTTTAGTTAACACTCCGTAATCTCCAGTTCTATATAGTCTTCCAAACTTGCTTTTCACAAAACTATTGGCAGTAAGTTCTTCTTCGTTAATATATCCTTTAGCTACTCCCTTTCCTCCAATAAATATTTCTCCAATCACTCCAATCGGAAGTTCCTCCAGCTCATTACTTAATATGTATATTTTCTGATTTGCCAACGGATATCCATATGGAATACTCTTCCATGATTTGTTAATTTTATGAATAGGATAATATATAGACCAAATTGATGCTTCAGTTGCTCCACCTAAACTAATAGTCTGACAATTTGTAAAAATTTCCTTCACTCTTTCAGGCAACGATAACGGAATCCAATCACCGCTCAATAATGCAAGTCTCAGCTTATCAGGCACAAATCGATTTCTTCTTTGCAGTTCACATATAAAACTGTCTAAAATACATGGAACTGAATTCCATACAGTGATTCCTTCTTCTGTAAATACTTTATACATTTCTTCAAAATCGAGAATCTGATGAAGTATAACAAGAGTTGCACCTGCGGTGAATGTACCAAAAATATCAAATACAGACAAGTCAAAACTCATAGATGAAATACCGAGTATTTTGTCATTCTCATCAATTGAGAATTTCCCATTTATATCCAAAATTGTATTACATACTGCCTCATGTGTTATTTGGACACCTTTAGGATTTCCTGTACTACCAGAAGTATATATAATATAAGCCAAATCTTCTGGATTAATTACTTTTTTCATAGTCTGTTGATTTAACTTATATTCCATTTTTCCTCTAATAAATAATTCACATCCACTTTTGTTTTTTATATATTGAACTCGTTCTTCCGGAACATCTGGTGCTATGGCAACGTATGCACAACCAGCCTTCAATATTCCTAGAATATTAATTACCGTCTGCATACATCTATCCACAATTATACCTATTATACACTTTCCATTAACAGTTTTTTGTATATATGCAGCAACTTCTTCCGCTTTTTTGTTCAAATCTTTATATGTTATTTTTTGATTATGATCAACAATCGCAACATGGTCTGGTACACATTCTACAGATTTTTGAAACAAATCTACAAGAGTTGTTCCTCTTTGTTCTTTATCTGTAGCATTATATTTTTTATGAAACACTCTTTCATTCTCACTTAATGCAAATATTTCCTTATAACTCCAACTATTATTTAACAATTTTAATATACTATCCAAAAATTGATTAAACATTTCCTGCATGACTGTCGTTTCAAACAAATCGTCTACATAATCCCATGATATCAGTATTCCATTTTTTGTTCGAATTATCTGACAGTCAAGAGACACTTGCGATGTTTGACTTGAACTATATACTAGTTCACCTGGCTCTTCATAGGAATCCTGTAGCATACATGTAAATACTATTGAGGAAAGTAATCTATTCATTTCACCCTTTTCACTACGAAGCAGTCTACTAAATTCCATTCCACTAAATAAGCGATGCTGCAAACATCGATATAAGTTATCTTGAACTTCATCCGCACATTTCCAGAAATCAGTTACATCCTGAAATTCAAACTCATAAAGCATTGTCGTAATAAAATTACCAATAATTTCATTAATTTCGTAATGAAAAGGAAGACGATTACTTATCGTTAAATTTATTGGAAAATTTTTGTTATTTCCCCATCGTGCCAAGACTAATCCAAAAGATGTTAACAACATAGTTGATAATGATATTTGATTTCTTTTAGATATTTTCTGTAGTTGCTGATATTTCTCCTCTTCAATTTGATTTATTATTCTCGTATAGTGTGGCTTAGTTATCTCGCAAATGTTACCCTTTTTTGGCAATTGTAATTCATCAGGATAGTCACGCAGCTGTGCCATCCAAAACTCACGATCTTTTACATATTGTCTTGATGTGTGAATATTATGTATGTCATTAACATACTGCTGAAATGAATATTCAAATTTATGACATTTTTCCTCCAAATGTTCATAGTAGTACAAAACATCTTTCCAAAATAAATTCAAACTGAATGCATCCATTATTATAAAATCAAATCCCACACATATATAATTGTAACTGTCAAATTTAAATGCCACTAAATCAAATAATGGCCATTTATAAATGTCTATTATCTTTTGTTCCATCTGTGCACGAACAGAATCGATTTTTTTCTTCCGATTCTGTTCATCTAATCTCGTCACATCGATAACAGGAATTTTGTAAGGATCAACATTACTTAGAACTTTTTGCATTCCATCATCAGTAATTACCGTCCGCAATGCCTCATGTTTACAGACAGTTTTATATAACGCAATTTCTAATCGTTTCAAATCCATTGATGTCTTATACTCGTAATATCCATGAGTTGATACATTGCCTAATTCATATACATCTTGTCTACCTATCAAATATGACTTTTGTATTTCTGTTAATTGATATATTTTATCCATATTTTTAGCATTCTCCAAATTAACTTCTCCTTAAACAATTTGAACATATGATAACATTTGCTATTTATTAGCAATACTTTTACGGATAATCTCTGTTGCCTCATGCAAAGATGCCGCACTCATAATTTCTTTCAATTCTACATTAATATCAAACATTTCATTTATCTTGAATACAAATTGAAGCATAACAAGAGAATCTGATACAAACTCATCAAAATATGAATCACATTTAGCATTTTTCATTATAAGTACTTTCTTCCAAACCTCTTGTATTTTACAATACAACTTATCTTCCTCTTCTTTATCTCTCTGAGCAAACTTAGATTTCATGAGGCGATTCATTTCATCAATTATATCATCATATTTTCCGCCAACATATTCTTTTTGAAAATCTGCACGTTTTAACTTACCTGTTCCTGTTCTTGGCAATTCAGAAATAGGAATAAATGCATCAAATGTAATGGATACTTGTTTTTTCAGCTCTTGTTTTAATGAATATGCCAAATCAATAAATTCCTCTATTGATTTGTTATATTTAATAAACACATAGTTATGTGGACGATTACATAAATCAAATACTTGGACTGCAACAACATTTGATTTGATTTCCTCGCAAATACTTCCAATCAGTAGTTCCAAATCCAATGGAAAATAATTTTGACCATTAACGATAATCATATCCTTTTTTCTGCCTGTTACAATCAGTTCTCCATTTGATAGATATCCCATATCACCAGAGCCTAAAAATCCATCCACCAAATTCTTATCTTCTTCATCTTCTATATTTAAATATTTTTTAAATAAACTCTTTCCTTTGAAATAAAGTTCTCCTATTTCATTATCCTTTAATATTTCGCCAGCATCATTCATAACTCTGACTTCCAAACCTTCAATCGGCTTACCCATACTGACAAATTTAACCGAATTTGCTGTATCATCAAGAAGCTGCGCATACCCATCTTTATAGAACTTATCACGCTCAAGATAATCTACACGATATTTATTTTTATAACTTGCCATTGTTAAGCCCAATCCGCCTTCTGACATTCCATATAAAGGTCTTATTGCACTTTCACTAAAGCCTGTAACACTGAATATATCAAGAAAATGCTTCACCACATCTGCATTTACTGGTTCTCCAGCGATATAATAATGTTTTACTGTCGATAAATCTAATGACTCAATATCTTCTTTATTTATCGAATTAACAAAAATTTCCAAAGCAAAATTCATACCTGATAAAATAGTCAGCTTGTAATCTTCTACCCGTTTTAAATATCCCAACGAATCCTTAATGAATATGCTTGCGGGCATTAAATAATGGTCACAACAACATGCAATTGGCATTAAATGGAATCCAAAGAAGCCAAACGCATGTGTTATGGGTAGGAAACTGAGCATTCTATCTTGACTTCCATGATTATTTCTCTCAATACATCTAATTACCGACTCTAAAACAGAACCTTGTGTATGTAATACACCTTTCGATAATTTTGTACTACCCGATGAATATAAAACTAAAGCATCATCATCTATGCAAATAACAGGTAATTTGTACTTTTCACAATCAACTTTTCTAGTGCAAATTTCCTCATAGGATAAAATTATCGTATTTGTTGTATCCTTTAATAATTTATTATATTCAGTACAATATGCTTGTTCAGTAAAAAGATATAAGTGGTCCACCTTTTCACATATTTTCATCTGCTTTTCCAGTACAAGTTTATTCGCACTTTCTCCTCTTGAAAAAATTAATTTCATAGGAACAGCTCCACAATACATGCAAGCCCAAAACATTTTTATATAATATTCAATAGTTGCAAACTGAAACAACACACGATCTCCTTTTTTTAAACCCAAATCCATCAATGAATAAGCTATTCTAAGAGACTCATCATTCAATTCTGAATAACTCATAGAACTTTCATGGCCTTTTTCATTAATAAATGTGACTTTTCTAACCTCACTCTTTGAAAATTCTGCTGCATTCTGTAACATTTCAACCAAATTGTTAAACATTTATTTTCGTCTCCTCCATATTATTATTGGCATTCTTCAAATGCCAAAACAAATTGATTTTTCTTGTTCCGACTTAATTGAAAAGAAATTTGTATCCTCACAACGCATCCTAATCCATTGATGATTTTCCTAATGCTTCCTCTCAATTGCCTATAATTTTATTTATTTCTCTCTGTATGACTTTCAGCATTTTTTGCATACTATTGTCGTGGTCATTCCAAAAAAAATGCCCACCTTCAAAATATTCAATCACAAAGTTTTTCGCAGTATAGTAATATTTCCATTCCTCATTACATACTGCAAACGGATCTTCTGTTCCACACAAAATACAACAATTTGTATATTGATTAACAATACCTGGTTTATGATTTCTCTGTTTAGCCCGGTATTCACTCACTAAGTCTACTTTTTGCAAAATATTACTGTTCACCAGATCAATAGTTTCATTCAATTCTACATTATTAGTTCGTCCAACCAGATTCAGTTTTCTGACATCGAAATTTACATCTGTATGCAAAGGACTACATCCAGACATAATTACCAGTTTTAATTTATCAGTTTGAAATCTCTTCGACAGTTCATATGTAATATAAGCTCCAAAACTGTGACCAAATAGAATAATTGGTATGCTATCATTATATTCAACTGTTATTTTTTTGTAAACCTCTGTCACATATTCATCAATACTTGCCAGAATGTTTTCATTTAATTTTGTCAAATCTCCAGATAATTCAATAGGAATTATTTCTATACCTTTGATCTCCTTAAATAATCTAACATAATCCCAAACATTTCCTCCTGCATGTGCCAAAACAAACATTTTAATCTTTTCCAACATCGTTCTATACCTCTGTTTTTTTGTATTCTGATAATTGTTCCATTATTAATACCTCTATTTTCTTTGCCTCTTCCAATTTTTCATAAACTTTTGAACATTCTATACACTGCTTCAAATTCATCCGCATAAAATTTATATTAATTGTTCTCCATACATTTCCCAATTCGTAGAAATACTCTGCCAAATCAAAAGAATTTTTACTCTTTTTATTTTCATAAGTTAATAAAAGACCACAAATTGCATTTCGATTATTGGCTATATTTTTACATTTCAAGATTAAATCACTAAGTTCTGGCTCATTTTCACCATAAAACAATTCATCAATTTCCTTAATTTGTTTTATACGATTAATGATATTCTTATAGAATTGCTCAATTTCGTCTATTGTTCCACCGTAATTATTTGATAAGATTTTATAAATTTCTGAAATATCAAATCTCTTTTCCTGTGATATTTCTCTAATTTCAGTTACTGAATATACGCTATTTTCAACCTTTTTTGCTAGTATTTCATATATATAATTTTCTTGATAAAAAGGATCATAACATTGATACATATCAGTTTCATGACAATAATTCTTAATAATTAACGTATGTGGCAAATGATGTTTTTGATATGCAAAATTCCAACTACAATCAAACCCGTCCATCTGGATCACAAGCTCCTCATTATTAAACAGTCCTTGACAAATCTTCTCTGTTGCCGCTTTATTTGACAGGATATTATATTTCATCTCAATTCCATACCATTCTTTCATTATATGTACAATTATATTTGGTTCAGGAATATTAATATCACACCATAAAACACCTGTATTTTTTTTCAAATTCACTTCCCAAAACAATGCACAGATAAGCATAACATCCCTATTGTATTTTCGCTTACATATACTATAAATTGCTCTCTGATAACAGTCTAAACTGCTTTCAAAACTACTTATTATTTTATTTTTTTTTATTTCTTCCAAGCAAATCTCCTAACCATTATTTCTTACTATTTATAAAACTAGCTATATCACTAACAGAAACAATTCCACCATACAAGTCTGTGATATCTAAATCAAAATCCAATATATCAGAAATCTCTGCACAAAGAACTACAGCCGATAATGAATGTCCTCCCAACAAAAAAAAGCTCTTATCCTTTGGTACATCCTCAATTTCCAAAACTTCACAAAAGATTTGCTTAACAATCTTTTCTGTTTCTGTAAGTTCTTCCTTAATATCCACCAGACTCATACTACTATTGTAGCACAGCATATTATGTAAATCACTATATTTTATTTTTCCGTTAATGGTTTGAGGTATCTGTTCTACTTTAATAATACTATTTGGCATCATATATACAGGATATTTGTTAAGTAAATAATTTCTAATTTCATCCTCCAAATTATTTTCTTTTGTTGTGTATAAAAGAGAATATTCAAGAGTATCATTCTTTTCATAAAACAAGCACGCAACCAACTCAACGCCCTTGCACTTTCTTGCTTGAGCTTCAATTTCCGCCATATTAATTCTATAACCTCTCGACTTTATTGTTCTGTCTTTTCTACCAATTAGGTGAAACGAACCATCAAATGCCAAATAAGCATAATCACCTGTCAAATAATATTTTTCATCACTATCCTCTTCAACTATGCTACGTTTACTGTTTTTTAATACATATCCATTGGATAATAAGATTCCAGAAACCGCCACTTCTCCTTCTACACCAAATGGCTGAACTTTTCCATATTTATCCAATATCTGTATCTTTGTGCCTTTTATAGGTTTTTCTTCTTCTACACTATTGTCTTTTCCAATTTTTTGAACAAGAATTGTCGAAGATGTTTCTGTCGAACCATAAGTATTATATAGTATAGCATTATTAAAATTCTCATAAAATTCATACACAAGTGTTTCATCAAGTTTATCACTTCCAGAAAATATATTTCTTATACTATCTAATAATACATTTCTTCTTTTTTTTGCACTCAAAATCAAACGTAATAAAGATGGCGATAATGTTAAATATGATATTTTCTCTTTCTCTATTGCATCAATCAAACAATCTTCATTCAACACTTCAAATCGGTTTAACATAATGGTTGTATTTTTAGTAATTAAACCAATATAAATTTCAAAAATATGAGTAACCAATGAACAAGATCTAAAACTTCCTATCACATCATGTTCCTGTAATGGATAATCCTCTATCTGCGAGAAAATACGGTTGCAAAAACTCTCTCTATTAATTTCAACATATTTTTCTTTACCACTTGAGCCTGAAGTTCGGATAATACATGCTGCAATCTGCTTTTTTTCTATCTTATTAACATTTTTATAAATACCAAAAGAACAATACTCTTCCACTTTGGTAAAATTCAGATTTACAATTTCAATGGAAGATATAATATATTCTATTTCCAACTCATTTGAAATTTCATAAATACTATCAACGGATCTTTGTGTATCACAAGGAACATACGTCACCCTATTTTGATACAAGGCAAACATATAATATAAATAATTTAAACTTTTTTCTCCATAAAGTAGTACTCTTGAACCTTCTTCGATTGATAACTGCTTTATTTTCATTGAAACACTATCTATCTTTTTATCAAGTTCTCCAAACGTAATATATTCATCAATAGTTTTATAAGCAACCCTATTTTCCTTTCCTTTCATCTCATTTCGAAGCCATGATAAAAGATTGTTTTCCTGATACTTTGGCAATACATTCGAACGTTCTAGGTGTTTGAGTGCATTCATACAACTAACACTTAATATATCTATATCCTTAATAAGCTTGTTACTTTCAAATACTATCTGACATATTATTTTTTCATAACTCTCTAAGAACTGATTAATTGTATAATCACTAAACAAATCGGTTAAGTACGAAATTCTCACATATATTTTTCCATCCTGTTCATTTCCGTACATCTCCAAATCATATTTTTTATATCCAATATCAATTTCTTCAAAATTCAAGGAAATATTCGAATCAATCGGGAAATTCACTTTTGGAAAATTAAGCATATCAAACATTACTTGAAATACTGGTGAATAACTTGTATCACGTTCGATTTTCAAATCTTCAACGGTCCAAATAAATGGATAATCTGAATTATCAATACCGTTATTCAGCGTTTCCTGTACTTTTTGTACTATATCTTGTAAAGTGTCATTTCCCATACTTCGTAATCTCAACGGTAACATATTTAAGCAATATCCATATAACTCCTCCCTTTGTCTTGTCTTTCTACAAGCATAAGGAGTACCAATTATTATCTCTTCTTGATTGCTATATTTTGATAGTAACATATAATACCCTGCTAATAATACCGTGAACAATGTGACATTTTGCTTCACACAAAACTGTTTAATTTTCCTAGAAGTCTCATCATTAAATGTTAATCCTTGTGACTTCCCGCGATAAGTTGGTATCTGCGGTCTAGGATAATCCATAGCTATATCAAGAATAGGTAACTCTCCAGCTAAATTAGACATCCAATACTCATGTTCTTTTGATAGTGTTTTTCTAGTTATATTTTTTCTCTGCCACTCAGCAAAATCATGAAATTGATATTTCTTTTCACATACAAACTCAAGTTTATCAACCTTTTTATATGCTTCAACAAACTCTTGAATCAATTGTCTTGTAGCCCATGCGTCCATAATGATTTCATGCATCGTTACAACAATTACATATTGGTTATTCGGCATATAGAAAATTATAAATTTAATCATAACCTCCTTTTCCAAATCAAATGGAGTTGAGGCAATTTTGTATGCAATTTCCCTCATTTTTGACTCTGCAACTTCCAATTCCAAATCTGTTAAATCAACACACCTATAATTACTATATACAAATTCTTCAACATATTGTTTTACTTCTCTATCTTTTTCAATGAAGCGTGTCCTTAAAACAGCGTTGTTGCACACAAGATAATTGATTGTCCTATTAATTTTTTCATAATCAGACTCACCAAAAATATTCAATAACCCTTGGAATGTATAAAATGGACTTTCCTTAGATAACTTCCATAAAAACCATTGTCCTTTCTGTCCATATGTCGCCTCAAAATAATTATTTTTTTCAGATACGTCAAATTCTATATCTTTTTCTTCTTTATTTTCTTGCTTCTTTGCTTCTATCAGAATACATACTTCCTCAAGAGTTTTTGCTCTTAAAAAATCAGTGTATGACAAACTAACTTTAAACTTATCTTTAATTCTTGTAATAACCTGAATTGCAGTTAATGAATCCCCCCCCAATTCCAAAAAACTATCTTTTCGACCAATCGGACTAATATTTAATATCTCCGTCCATATTTTTGCCATTGCTTTTTCATCGTTTGTTTGTAAGTTTTCATAAGTCGTACTAACAATATTTCGTTTCATACTTGGTTCAGGCAATTTTGCATAATTAATCTTACCATTTGAGGTAACAGGCATCTCTTCTATGCATATATACTGTTCTGGCACCATAAAAAATGGCAATCTCCCCTCTAACCATTGTTTTAATTCCATAACATCCACATTTCTACAAACTATGTATGCAACCAAAATTTCCTGCTCTTTCATTTTTCTATTATTATCTTCATTATGTAGATAATACACAAAACTGTTATTTACTGTTCTCTTTACCACGCAACAATTATTAACATTTTCATAAGAACGTATAACTTCTTCAATTTCTTCAACTTCAATTCGATATCCATTCAACTTGATTTGCCGATCTACTCGTTCCCAAAACACATAATTTTCTTCATCGTTTAGTGATACAATGTCACCTGTTTTATATGCTTTTTTTCTTTCACCATCTATCATTATATATACAAACGACTCTACTGTTTTTTTAGCATTGTTTACATATCCATTACCCAAACAGGTTCCACATATATATAACTCGCCTTTTTCTCCTTGCTCTGCAACTTCAACTTCACCATTTTCCATTCTACTTTTAATTATATACAATTCTGTGTTACGAATAACTTTCCCGATTGGTACCTTCTTTTCTGTTATTGCAATATTTCTTGGTACAACATAATGAGTCACATCATCAGAGCATTCTGTTGGTCCATATGCATTTACCAAAATTGCAGGTTCATTCAATGCATACCATTTACAACAAAGCGATACTGGCAAAACCTCTCCTGTCAGTAATATGTACTGTAATGTATTCAACTTTAACATGCCCTCTTTGTCATTTGATATCATTGTAATAATCTCAGAAAAAAGTGTTGGTACCATTTCAAGTATATTAATATTATTATCATTAATATATTTAATCATAAATGTAATATCCCTAACATGTTCTTTTGTAATAATATGTACTTCTCCACCTACTAACAAAGCTGAAAGAAATTGCCATACAGATATGTCAAAGCACTGGGATGCTATTTCGATAATTTTAGTATCTGATGACAAACCTAATAATTCTATCTTGCTCTGCAAATGATTCATCATACCTTCATGTTTTACTATTGCTCCTTTTGGCTTTCCTGTTGTTCCTGATGTAAATATAATATATGCATCTTCTTGAGATAATACGTCAAAATCATGTGTTGTTGTATTAATCATATCAACCGACTCTAATTCAAGTACTTTCATCTTACTTGAACAGTTCTTAACTTTCTCGCAATATTCTTCTGTGGTAACAGAAATACCAACATCTGCATCTACTAACATCTGTTTTATTCTTGCTGATGGATATTCTGGATCAATAGGCAAATATACTCTTCCTAATTTAAAAATTGCGATAATTGTGCTTACAAAATCTGCGGAACGATCCATACATACTGCTACAATTTTGTCATCTCCAAAATCATTCAATGACTTTGCTATTTTATCTGACTCGATATCTAATTGAGCATATGTTAACTTACATGTCTCATCTACCACTGCAACCTTATCTGGATACATTGCAACATTCTTTTTATATATCTCAATAAATTCATTCATAATATCCTTTTCCTTTCTTATTTGTAATATACCATTCATTTTTCCAGACTTTATATTATACTCTATAATTGCAATTTTTTCTAATTACCGTATTCATAATTGACTCTTTAATTGCTATTTGTACTATATTTTTTGATAAAAGCACACATATCTAACTGTGAAATCTCACGTTTTTTCGTAATTTCTTTGTTTGTACAGCATATTGAACACACATAATTGTTTTCAATATCAAAGCTTTGTGTATACACATTTAATGCTTTAGACTCATCTACAACAGTACAATTATAAAAATCTACATAGAACGTATCCATTGCTTTAAATAAGCCAACTCCTAAGTATTTTAAATATGCCTCTTTCAATGTCCATATTATTGCCATCTTCTTATTTTTACTTATTTCATCACTTCTGTCTACCCAAACTTTATCAAATTCTGTTAAACATTTTTTGTATACGCTATCCCAATTTCCTTCAATTTTTTCAACATCTACACCAATATCTATGTCTCCATATGCAACAACTACCCATTCTCCCGAATGCGAAATATTATATTTAAATTCAGGCATAGAAATCAAGAAAGGTTTCCCATACTCATTTTCTTCTAAAGCAAAATTTTCTATCTTGTGATAGCAATCATAATATCCATATGCTACTAACACCTCTGCCAATACGCATCTTACTGTGTCTTCGAAATGACGATATTTTTCTGCTTTTTTCCGTCTTTCTTTTGATATACATCTTTTCATGGACAAATAATCTGTAAAATTCAAATTCTTAATATTGTAATAAATTAAATTAACCATTTTCCTGATATTAACCTCAAATCACTTACTAGTGTATTGTAAATTAAGTTTATGATAATTTCAATTTCTACACCCCTCTTTTCTTCGATGCTTTACGAATTCTATTGAAGTCATAAACTAATTATTCGATACACTAGTAGATTATCTTCAAACATCTTATTCAAGTTAGCAATCCTCATTTCAAATGGAAGTTTAATTTTTACCCCTCCAGGGTCTATTACTAGTTCTTCCAAAAGCGGGGTTTTGCAGTACATTTATTGCTGGTTGCCCCCTAAAGAGAGCTTACTACTTTCTTCCATTCTCTAACTTATTATTTACTTCTTGTTCTTGAATAGATTTTCTAACCGTTTCTTCATTTACATTCGCTACTATTGATATAAAAAATATCCTCTTTCCCCAAACTGTCTGTCGTGCCATTTTAAACGATACTCTGAATGCCTGTCAAACAACATCAATGTACTTTTTCCTTTTAAATATGCCATAAATTCCGCAACACTAAGTTTTAGTGGAATAGCCACGTACATATGAATATGTTCCACGCATACTTTTCCATCTATTAACTGCACTTTCTTCATTTTACACAATATGTTCAATTAGTTCAGACGAATGGTACTTCCCGTAATATGCGTAAGCAACATATAAATACTATTCGTATAAATCTGCTGAAGATTGCCACAAAAACAATCCGCGCAGCAATATATACAACATTCAAATTGTGTAGTAGTTGTCCTAATAAAAAAGAATTCTACAGGACATTGGCGAATATCTAGTATCTTAATGTACCTTGACAGTGCAAATGAAACAATTGTATTTTATAGGAAAAGTCTACCCATTTTTGCAAATAAACTGATTGATTTCAAGAGAACCAAAACAAATTTTTGTAGTTTTGAGCAATTTTATATTCTCATGAATAATTCAAGTTCAGTAAACTTTCTTAATATAATATTTTTACTAATTTTAAATTTTTTACTGAAACATCTCACCTATAATATCTTTCAATTCGGCATTCTGAATGCTTATATCAACAATTTCATCTATATAACTATCTACAATCTTATGAATGATATCTAACAAAATTTCATTTTCAATTTTAATATCATATTCATTATTATTTTCATCTATTTCAATGTTACTTTGATCAACATATTTCAACAAGACTTGACCAAAGGAAGCATTTTTCTTCTTTAACTTAATTTTAAAATGCTTTTCTGCCCTATATTTATCATAAAACTCATTTAATGTTCCAGAAAAAATAATCTTTCCCTGATCAAGTAGAAGAAGTTCATTACATACTTCACTAATATCATCAAAATTATGACTTGTCAAAATAATTGTTGCTTTATACTTTTGGTTATAATACTTTAAAAATTCTCGAATGTTATTCTGTGAAATGATATCCAAACCAATAGTAGGCTCATCCAAGAAAACAACTTTAGGCACATGTATCAACGCTGCAATTAACTCCATCTTCATTCTTTCCCCTAAAGATAATCGTCGAACTTGAACATTCAATAATTTTCTTACATTCAACAAGTCAACCATTTCATCAAAAATTGCTTTATATTTTTCCTCTGTTACACCATATATAACTCTATTTAACTCAATTGAGTCAATGGCAGGAAGATCCCACATCAACTGGCTCTTGTTTCCCATAACCAAACATATCTGTTTTAAATACTCCTTTTGTTTTTTATATGGATCATATCCAATTACATTTATCTCTCCTTCAGTAGGCTTTAATATTCCTGAAAGCAGTTTCATTGTTGTAGTTTTTCCTGCGCCATTTAAGCCAACATATCCAACAATACTTCCTTCTTGTATTTCTATGTTAATATCTTCTAATGCTGTTTTACTAAGTTTTTTTCTACCAAACCAATTTTTAATTGAGCCTTTTAGTCCTTGCTTTTTTTCATAATATTTATATATCATTTTTGTATTCTTAACTGAAATCGCCGTTTTCATAATAATCTCCTTTATTCTATCTTGCTAATCTCGTATTTACACCATTGCAATGCTCTAAAACGCATAAAAAAAGTATCTTTTACTTTCATATTAACTTGAAGCACTTACATACTTTTTCAAGCCCTTTTTAAAAATAATGTCTGATATTGCAAAAAATATAACAGCAATCACAAATGACATCAGAACTTTTTCCATTTTTATTGATTTGAATACCGCAAGCACAGGAACATTAAAAGCTACTCCTAGAGGTATAATGAATGTAAAAATTTTCTGTACTAAAACTGGATAGACATTCATAGGCTTGTTTCCGATATAATATAACTGAAAAAACATATTTAAACCTATATCAAACTTAATCGTCCAAAAGGAAATACACATAATAGCAAACAATATACTATATAGAATCAAAATGCTATTTATCATTAGTAAAACAAATAATAATACAGACTCGACGCTAACATATTCCTTTGAACTGATAATACAATACATCAAAATTCCTAATTCAATAAAAAAATTAGGCACTTGAGACACCGTTAGTTCAGAAAACGAGATGTATGCTCTCTTATTAATTGGCTTCAACAACAAGAAGTCAAGACTTCCTGTATTAATCATCTCTGGTAATTTAAATAAACCACCTACAAAAAACAGTGTAATTATACAATCAAGCAAGGCGGAAACCATTGTCAACATAATGGCCTGTTCCTTTGTCCAACCTCCAATTATGTCAACATTACTATATAAAATAACATATAAAATATAGTTGCTAAGCACAATTGCCAACTCAAACGTGCTTCGCATAATAAAGTCTGCCTTATACTCCATTTGCTGCATTAAGTTACTTAAAAACATTTTTTTATATATTTTAAAAAACTCTAACTTAGACTTCATAATTTTCCATATAAGATGCTTTAAATAAAGCACTCATTTCCTTTCTTCTTTTATAGCATTTTAATAACACACTAAACGTAGCTTACTCACTACTATTTTTTATAACTAATAAATCGATCCAATATATCTCTCTCCCCTATCTGGAAAAACTGTCACAACATTTATCTCCTCATCTATTCTTTTATCTTTAAAATATTGTTGAATAGCTGCATATATTGAACCTGAAGAACCACCTGCCAGTATCAATTCCTCACTTATCAATTGATGACAGGCATTAATGGAATCTTTTTCATTCACAATAACAACATCGTCCACTTTCGCGTATTTCAATATTTCAGGAATCTTACTTGAACCTATACCTGGTATATTTCTTACTTTAGGGCTAGAACCAAATATAACTGATCCCTCAATATCAACTGCAATAATCCTAGTATTAGGATTTGCTTCTTTAATTCTATTGGAAATTCCAGCTACAGTTCCTCCTGAGCTTACTGCCAAAAAAACATAATCTATTTTCAATAATTCCTGAACCAATTCACCACCTATAGTATTATAGTATGCATCTTTAATATATAGATTCGAATACTGATTAATCCAATATGTATTGTCATGACTTGCAACATACTCTTTCACTATTCTGATACGTTCAAGCAAATAGCCACCAAAATCATCCATTTTTTGTGCCATAATAATGTTGTCGCATACACTACTTAATATTCTGTAATTAGCATCAGTAATTTTGGGATCAATTACACAAACAAATTTCATACCCTTGTACTGTAAGTATTGCGCCAATGCAATACCAAAATTACCTGATGAAGATTCTATAATAGTTGTATCATTATCAATCTCACCAATTTCTAACAGATGGTCTATTACATATGAAGCTGCCCTGTCTTTAACACTGCCAGAAGGATTAAGTCCTTCAAGTTTTGCATATATATTTATTTTTTCATTTTTCAAACTTTTTAGTTTTACTAAAGGTGTATTTCCAATTAAATCTCTATATGACTGAATCAACATAGTATCTCCTTTCTAAAATACTAATTTTTCAGGCTTTTGTCTATCTTGTTATCTCTATAACTAGAGCCCAAAGTGATGAACTGTCATTATATTCATGCACTGACTAGTTAAAAAGCGTATAACTTCCCAATCATCCTCTTATTTTGCTTTTTAAAGGCTATAACCCTCTGTTTGTCTATGATAGTGAACCCGTTGTATCTTATTGAATCATATCCCAACATCCTTAGTCCCATCTGTTCATACTCTAAGTGCCGACTAAGCTTTCTAATAGAAGTATGCTCTAAGGAGTGAGCTACTGCTGGTTACAACTCTTGTTTGTCTTTGTTCTTTCTAACCTTCTTGATCCACATGGTTGTGATATTCAGTGGACGCTCTTCCTTGTTTCTCTTTATTGGTCTTCGTTCTGATGCAGTGCTTTTTGCCACTTCATCGTTTGTGGCTTACTTTCCATCCTCCCTGTGATATTGTCAATATTGGTTTACACTTTTTTCTCAAGAATGTTCGACCTTATGCTGCCTCCTGTTGTAAAGCATAATACTGCTGGTGCTTAACCATCGGAGGTAAACCACCATTAGCAGAACAGATTCTTCGGTTATTCCAATAACTAATGAAGTATCTCCAGATGAGAGTTTTTAAATGCTCTACTGTCATTGAGGTGATATCGTAACGTCCATAAAGTAATTCCTCTTTGAATCGTGCCCACATACTTTCACATCTGGCATTATCATGGCATCTGCCGCTGGCACTGTTCATACTTTGAAGTATGCCATATTTATTGATTGCTTTACGATATAACTCGCTGGTATACTGTGTATCCCTGTCGCTGTGAAGAATTGCCCCACGGAGCATAGGGTAAGCTTTGTAAACATTATCTAAAGTTTGTTCGCAAAGAGTTGCTTTCATGTTTGTATCCATAGCGAGACCTAACACTGCTAAATCATAGCATTCAAAGATAGCTGAAACATACAGTTTTCCATCGGAAGCCTTTATTTCAATTATATCGGTAATGCACTTTTCAAGAGGCTTTTTAGCAGTGAAATCATGCTTAATTAAATCGTCGGATTTGCGGGCTTCTTTATCAGCCTTGGTAATGCCGTTAGGCTTACGCTTTGGTTTGTGGTTAAGACCAATTTCTTCCATGACACGATAAACAGTTCTCCCACCGGGAATATGTACACCTTCCGGTTGTTTGAATTGTAACGTCTGATACATACGGATTCTTCCATAGATGTCGTTACATTCATCTTCATTACAAATATCAAGCATTGCATCTGCCAGTGCCTGATATTTCCAAGGGCATCCTTTGTTTTTAGGTATTTATTGAACGCCTGTCTGGAAACATGAAGCACTTTGCAATAAAAAGAAATTTTGCCCTTAATCCTGCCTTCCTCTGTTTTGATTGCAATAAACATCAATCTCTGTTTTTTGCTGACTTTCGACGGCTGGCTGCGAAAAAAGCACTTGCTTCCTCGAGAAATTCGTTTTCTTCTTTTAAACGACGAATTTCCTCGTCTTGCTCTTTAACACGCTTTCTGAGTTCAATAAGCTCATCGTTAAGAGATAAGGCATTCTTTGGTGTATGAACCGCTTCATTTGCACTGAGACGCCCTTCTTTGAAGGCTTTTATCCAGGTATACAAGATCCCCTTAGGGCTGCCTTATGCCCACCGATTTCCTGGGCAAGCTTTACAGCCTGTGCCTTAAATTCGTTATCATAAGATTTTTTTGTGCGTTTTGTTGACATAATAATTCACTCCTTATTCTCTATTGATTATATACCAAAATCCTTGAGAATAGGGTGTCAACTTTTATGGTACAACATCATTTGCTATCCATTTTGAATCCTTCTTATCATTCTTCAGCTAGCTGTTGTCTTCCACTTCTTTCGTCTGTTTCACAGCAAATGGTTTAACCTGAACGGCACTAATACCATTGAAAACAATCCATGTAGCCTGACAGAGCCAATAATGCCCAAGCGATTCTATGCCTTAAACAATCTGCATTTTTTCATGAGTGACAGCTAGTTACAACGCCCAATCCTTTGCTCTCTGAAATCCTTCTTGGTTATTACTGAACGAAAATGCGGACTTACTGTGTTCTCTACCTCAGGTATCGATTTCCCTTACATAGTGTGTCTCGCCGCCTACATTGCATCCTAAGATAATCATATCGTCACTAATAAATATCATTTTATCATGCTTCCGAACTTACCATTACTTTCTAACTCATGCCAAGTTGAAGCTTTCAGGTTATTCTTGATTTCTTCAACTTTCGCTATAATTTCCTACTGTTCAAAAATATTTTGAGTTACTACTTGATCTTTTCTCTTTGTGCTTTTAACATTCATTGTATATATCTCTTGCATTCTATAGATTTTACCAACTAGTTGGTAAGTAATAATCTAAATTTACTTGAGGTATTTTTCTTTGTGGACTTCTTGAACTATTTATAGTATACAAGGAGCTTTCTCCTCCACTACAATATTTTGTGTATTAAAATTTAGCATACTTATTAATTAGAAAACTGTAATCAATTTTTCCTGACTCCATCCTTTGTATATGTTCTACTATATGAACTTCCTTTGGAAACATATATAAAGGTAACTTGCTTTTTATTTCTCCCAGTATTTTTTCCGTTAGGAATGACTTTTCCTCTCCTGTAGTTTCAATTATTGCCACCAGTTTTTCTTCTTTCAGCTTCTTAAAAACAACCGCTTCACTTACACCTTCAACTAATTTTATAACATTTTCGATTTCAGACGGAAAAATTCGATACCCCCTTAGCTTTATCAACTTTGATTTACGCCCAAGCAAATAATAGTTTTTTTGCTTATACACCACCAAGTCACCTGTAGGATAATACTTTTTCCCATCAATAATTTCGAATATATCAATATCTTTTTCGTTACAATAGAAATTCAGCATTTGTTCACCTGATACCAATAATTCTCCCTCATTTTTCTTGCCATTTTCTTTAACAAAAAATTCAAGTCCACTTAAAGGTAAACCAATGGGGATTTCTCTTCGTTCAACATCTTCTTTTTTTACCTCGTGACAGCTACAAATTACAACAGTTTCGGTAGGACCATATCCATTATAAATATGTAGATTAGGTAATATTTCCCACAACAACTGTATAGCATTTACATCCGCACTTTCTCCACCATAAAATATACTATTTAACTTTTTTATGTTGTACTTTTCCAATAATTTTTTTTCTTCAGCCAACAATGAAATTATCACAGGGTTACATGAAATATCTGTAATCTCAAATTTGTTTATCTTTTTAATCACATCATTAATAAACAGGAATTTATTATACAAATAAACTCGTCCACCTGATAGCCATGGAATAAAAATTTCAAATAAACTGGCATCTACATACAATGGTGCAAAACTAAACAAAAAAGTTTTCTCACTATACAATTCTAAAGATAATGATGCCTTAACAAATCTATAAAATGCATTTCTTGATATAGACACTCCTTTAGGCAAGCCTGTTGATCCTGATGTAAAGATAATATACGCAACAGCTTCTTGAGAAACTTCTTCTACATTAATTTCTATTTCACCTTTTACTTTTTCCAATTGTTCTATCATTTCGTCATAATCAATATACTCGATACAATGTTTCTCAAATAGATGTGCATGTTTAGCATATATATTTGCTTCTATGCCAACCATTTTAGGGTTGCATTGTGATATAATATACTCCAACCGTTCACCTGGCATTCTCCTGTCAATTGGCACCGCTACAATCCCAGACAAAAAGCATGCAATGTAAGTTGCAACTGTAATACATGATTTATCTGCCATAATTAACATGGTGTCGAACTCTTTAATGTCTTTTTCTTCAAATTTGCGTTGTACCAAAGCAATCGCATTTTTTAACCTTTGATTATTATAACACATTTTTTTTTCATAAAAAATGTCCACATCATTTTCACGTTCTAATGCTTTCAAAATGATGTTACTTAAATTATCGATCATAATATCTACACCTTATATTCATTCCTATCAACTTTATTTTATACTATCACAAGGAAACTATTTTGTTACTTCCTCAATAAGACTCACAAATTTGTTTATGGATACATATTCTTCATAATCATCTATTTCATAATCGTCCATACAAACATCATAATCTTCTTCAATCCTGATTATTATCTTTATAAAACTTAGGGAGTTTAGTCCATATTCTGTCAAATCATCATCATCATCTAGCGTATCTAAATTCTCTGTCAAATCAACAGATTCTAAAATAAGCCTTCTTATATACATATTCAAGTCAGCATCCATTTATAATCTCCTTATTCTAATATCATCCCAATGTTATTTTTCATTGCAGTATCATAAATATATCTCCCAATCGTCACATCAAATGCTGCCATACCCATTGGGTTAAACATAATGCACTGAGTAACTGGAATTGATTTCAATTTATGATTTACAATTACATCCATTATTGTTACTGTATCCTCCTTTTGTAATCCTTTTAATTTATGAAATTTTTCTATATCTGTATTTTCTCTACAAACCTCTTCCCAATCGTCTACTATAATTGTTGCATCCGTTATATATTCATAAAACTCTGGCACATAATCTCTTAACGAAACATTCATCAGTAAAGCACCTTCCTTAGGTTTCTTGTCAATATATGGAGCAGCTGAAACAGTACAGTTGAAGACTATATCCGAATTTAAATATGCTTCTTCCCAAGAATTCACAACATGGATTTTTGTATCTGCAACCACAACTTCATCATCCGTCACATCTTTTATATCATATAATTTTATTTGTGCAACACAACTATCAAGAACCGCTTTTACCATTTGATAATGAGCTTTTCCAATAGGTCCCCATCCTATAATACCAACTGTGATATTTTCCAGATTTCTAACCTCTTTATAATGTTTGATAATTGTACCTGATACAGAAGCCGTTCTTAATATACTCAAATATGGTGTGTTAATTACAGAGACTGGAATCCCAGTAGCAGTTTCATTTAACACGACCACACTATGTGCCCTTGGTATATTATGTGTGATATTATTAGGGAAACTAGCAATCCATTTTATACCAGCTAAATCAATCTCTCCTCCGACAAATGCAGGCATGGCAATAATACGATTCTTCATATCCCCATATCGTAAATAAGGCTTAATTGGTTGAGAATAATCATTCTTATATATAATTTCAATAGCCTTTTCGATGTAAGAAATAGAATCACTAAAATTCAGTCCTAACTTATCAATCTCATTTTTTCCTATGTATAACATTTTTACTTCTCCTTTAACATTTTCCATAAAGTATAATTCATAATTTCTTTTTCTTGTACCTCATATAATTTATCAATCAACTTATCAGAATTTTTCCATTCCTTCAAATACATATTACGTTCAAGAAAAAAAACAATATTTACCCAAATATCTGCCGTTTCTTGTATTCCATTTTTTAACATACCTAATTTATCAAGTTCATCTATATCATTTCTGTTCTTCATGTATTTTTCAATCCATCTAACTGTTGTTTTCTTTTCCAACGATATTGTCCATAGATTAGGTATTGTAAACTTCTTTTTGTCTGTCTTATTTTTTAAATATAAATTCATATCATAAACAAACTTTCCCAAAATTTCCAACTGCTCAATTTCTTCGTTGTAAATTTTGTCCGTAAATTTGCAGAATAGTTGATGCTCATCTATTATTTTTTCTACTTCCTTTTTTATTATATAAACTTTATTATCTCCATAAACTGATACATTATAATCGAAACATTTCTTCAAATCCTCTTCTTTTAATTCAAAGTATGGATTTACTCCTTCCTCCATGCAATCATAAGTATAATTTTCTAAACGTTCTCCAAGTATCATAATAGTATGAACACCATCTCTTTTCTTATACTGTACTTTCGTCGGGGTAAACATCAGATTATACTGACATACAATCGGTTCTCCCACCGCCAATTGTTTTCGAATATATTCTTTATATGTATTATAATTCTTAAAAGATTTATAGTAAATAGTAACACCATAAATATCATTTAATTTTTTTGCTAAATAACCATTTACCTTACTATTTGTTATATCATATGTTTCCTCATGTATATATTTTTTTATTCCAAATGATATATTAAGTTCACCATTAATTACTTTTATTTCTTCTGCTCTGCTATATTCAAAGGTGTTTCCCAAATACAGATAACCCAAATCCGAAATATCATTCCTTTTCCTTAATAATGACTCGAACAATGGATAAGAACACACTGGAAAAAAAGCATATGGTTCAATCATATCTATTAGCATATTTTTTCCTAAACCTTCCTTATCTTTCTGGTAGATGTATTACTACCACATCAGTTCCACAATGTTCAAATGATGACAATAAAGCTCTTTTTAGTTCTTGAATTGAATTAACACTATATACATTTGCTCCAAATCCCCTAACAATGCTTTCCCAATTAACAAAAGGATCTGCTATATTCAATAATTCATCAATATTGGAATTTATCAGTTTTCTGTCCGCTTTACGCTTTCGCTCTAACTCTACTATTCCATATTTATTGTTCTGATATATTATTACTGTCATGTTTGCATTATAATGGACACATGACCATAAAGCACACATGTTATAGTACATACTTCCATCTGACTGGAGACACACCACTTTTCCATTACCAGATGTAGCACCAAAAGCCATAGATGTTCCTAATCCTATAGTTCCACCCTGATTTGCTGACATATACAGATGTTTCTTACTATTATGAGAAAACATATAGTACGAACCACCTGCTGAGTTGCTTTCATCCACTACAATCATATTTTTCTCTATCATATTGGCTATGCAATTATTGATGTTTAGTAAATTAAATCTTTCCGTTACATTAACTTTAAATAACTTTTTTTCAGTTATCCTCTGGTCTTTACAATACGAAAAAAGTCTAGCAAAAAAATATAGTACTTCCTTTTTTTGTGCATGTATCTTTGTAAACTTATCATACAAATCATAAACTACATCTTCACCCTCATTTAGAAAATTTGGTCTATTTATTACCTCATTTTCCCGAAGAAAACAAATAACATATTCATAATTTGAAAAGACATTTATTAGCTCTGATGTAAAATATGGTAATTTGTTTTTTATAACACAGTTTACTCCAGTCCAAACTCTCGTTGGTAAAGCAGGACAATACACATCATATCTCTTTGAAATTTCATATGCAACTTCATTATTAATAATGTCCGAATAATAATCACTTAGATAAATAGCTATTTTATCTCTAGAATGACTAATAAATTCATGAAAAACGCACTCTAATTGAACGTCCTTATTTTCTTCATTTTTTTCAATTTCTTCCTTTATATCTAATAATTCATTGTATTGCTCCGCTATTGTCTCACATTCTTTGTTTTCAAAATTCTCGGATATTACAACTGTGTAAATGCCACCATTCTGATGAAATTTATTCACAAACTTCCAAATCTCCTCTTTTGTAATGCTACAATCCATATACAAAACTTCGCCATCTACACATTCCAAAATCTTTTTCATATCTGTACTCAGTGGACTCATGTACTTTCGACTTGTCTCAACATCTCCAATTACGTTGAACATACAGGCATTAGAATGTTTCGCATTATGAAGTGCAGATAATGCATTCATCATTCCCACACCAGTGTGATAAATTCCTATCGCAGGTTTCTTGTGTGCTCTATAATAGCCATCTAAAGCAGATGCAATTACACCTTCACTTAAACACGTTCTCACACTATACATATCCGGAATATACTTTACAATATTCAATTCTGTAGTTCCAATATTTGCAAAAACAACATCAACACTACATTTGTGTAGCAAATAAAACAAAAAAGCTATTTCACACATACTTTAATTAATCACACTCCTGTCAGAAACTTAATTAGCACCCCTCCATTTCAAATGGGGGATATAGATACTACTTCATTATCCTCCTGTCGTCTACTTTTTTTAACATTTTAAAAAGTTTCATTTCATTTTATTAACTACATCGAGCAAATCACCAAATGTCAATTCTTCTAAATATTCCTCAACATCTATATCAATTCCAAACTTATCATAGATACTTGAGAATAATTTTACTAATTTTAAAGAATCTCCCTTACATTTATAAAAGTCATCCTCCTTAGATACTCCATCAACTTCTAATACTTTTGTCCAAATCTCCTCTAACACTGACATCATCGAACATCTCCTTTATTTATACCTAATTTTTTAATAATCATCTTATCTTCTCCAGATAATTCAGAATACTTCCACATTTCATTATGTTGCTTCCAACTATCATATGCCGTTTTGCTCATAGTTCCAGTTTCATATTCTCTTTCTATTTGTTTTTCTTCATGTGAACTAAATCCATCTACTAGCTGATTAAATTTTCCAAGTAATGTAACTAATTTGCATCCCGATGACCAATACTCTTCATTTGAAAACTGCTCTGTCGGATCTGACCAATTATATTTTTCTTCTAAACGCTTCTTTATATCATCTATATCATACTTTAAATATAAGTACGGATATAACAATTTAACATTCTTTGGCATATTAAAAATTTTATCAAAATATTTTTTTATATTTTCATTTTCTAGAGTTACAGGTAGTTCATCAAGCATCTTTATTATTTTCTTATATTTTATTTCAGTAAGTTTTTCAAACATTTTAATCTCATATGAACTGGCTAAAGTATTTCCCAACGCAATCTGTTCTGCTGATGCACCATTTATTACAATTGGGATATTCATTTTACTGGCAAACTTTACTCCAAGTGCACAAAATAGTTTTGAACAAAAAAAACATAATGGATTTGAGTCAATCTTCAAAAATTCTTTTTGAGTTAATAGGAAAGAGTAAAAACCATTAAGAGTTTTTACATCCAAACTCTGTATGTATAGATCACACTCTAATTCTCTTGCTAACTTTCGAACATTATTAATTGTCAAATCGCTATCATATCCATTATCCAACATAAAGAGACACACACGTCCAGACTTAATCTGTTTAAATATATGTACCAAATATGTGCTATCTTTTCCACCTGAGAACAAAATCAAATAATCATATTGTGAATTTTCTGAGTAATTCTCTTCTAATACCTTATAAAAACTCTGTTCCAAATTTTCGTTAATAAATTCTAACAACTCTATTTCTCCCAACATTTCTTTACCCTCCAAATGCAGAATAGGATGATAAACCTTTTCTCCAGACCAATCTTGCAATGGCAAACAATACAATCGACCACATCATACCAATAACTGTAAACAATAACATCTCATTGTTTGTGTAGTTACCCTGAAGAATACACACAGGATAATATAGCATGTACTGAAACGGTGAATATTTTAAGACGTTATAAATTGAGGCCGGTAACACCATCAATGGAAATAGTTGTCCACTAACAATACTTTTTAGAATATCCAAAGTCATAAACAGACTATTTATGCTATTCATAAAAAAAGCACAAATACTCATAATAAATAAGCACAAAAAATTAATAACATATCCTATTACGATAGCAATAATCCAAAACACGATATCTATTATATCTACATTTATAGCAATCATGTTCCGAAACAGAACTCCTATGATAACAATTGGAACAAATCCTATAACAATAAACAAAACATTCTCCGACAATGAATATATAAATTTATATTTCATAAAATCATATGGACGTACTAAGTATGGGTTAATCCCACCATTTTTTATATCATTGGCTACACCATAATAATCATACCCTGCTTTCATCAGATTCGAAACAATCATCACAATGAAATAATACGTCATCATATCATTTTTTGAATAACTAAGATTGTTATTATTCTGGACAGAATAAACCGCACTCCACAATGCCATTGATGCTAAAATTGGTATAAATGAATATACCATCCATAAAAAACTATTTAATCGATATTCAAAACGATTCTGTAAGGATACTTCAAATATTTTTTGAAATTTTTGCATATTCTCATTTCTCATACAATCTAATTATCCTTTATAGAATGATTGGACTATACTTTTCCTTTCTTCATATTTTGATTATATTGTAGCATCTAGAATTATTTATCACTATTCCTAAATTATTCATGAACATATAAAAATGCTCAAAGCTACAAAACCTTGTTCCAGTTCATCTAAAATCAATCAAGTTGCCCCCCAAAAAGGCAGACTACCTCTAAGGAATATGCTTGAAGCTTTAGAACTGTCAAGGTACGTTAATAATAGCCAGCCATAAAAAATAAATCTTTCAAATTGAATCATAACTCTACGGAATCCTTCGTTGTGAATAAAATTAACATTTTTAAAAAATCCAGTATTTATCCACATCGTACCGGCATAATTTCTCGAGTCTCTACTTTTTTGTGGATAATTTAGTTCCATTTTCTATTCCATTTCATCGCCACCTTTGCTATAATTACCTTGTTATTCAAGATACACTGTTGTGTATCGCCGAATGTAAAGTACATCTTCATCTGTTATGGCTTGCCGGTGAAAACTTTCCAGCCAGCAACCACCACTTCAAGTGGTGGTTTGATTTTAGCCCTATAAAGGCTGATTGCTGTTCCGCCTAAAGACAGGGGGCAAACACTATTACCAACTACTACTAAAAAGCAGCTCATTGGTCACCTTCTTTCTTGGACTCTCCAGATTGTTCTTGTATGTATTTTTTATTTCTTTCTCTGCCCCCCTACTGTTACAACATAATAACCTCTTGCCCAAAACGATTTGTTCCACTTACTTCCTAACTCCGGATGTTTGTCATAAATTATTTATTTGCCGGCTATATCGCTTTAGATTAATCAATCGAAAAACATTCTATCAACCAAGACTCTTGCGTCGTAAGAGTTCTTACTTCTGATACATTGCTAGTCCATTGAAAACGCCCGTTGCTATCAAGTTTCTTTCACGTAAATATTAGAAAACTTAAAACAGACTTCTTCTGGACATCCCCAAGTTTTACATCCAATAGATATATCTGAAATAACACTATCTGTCACAAATTCATAACAATCCACCATTTGTTTTCCTTCAACATACCCCACCACTACTTTGTTTTCTTTCATCATCCTCATATACAAAGTAATCCTATCTCGAGAACTACTTATCTCAAATATATTATTACATATTCCAGACATATCTAATCTTATACTTTGATTAGAACAATTTCCCCAATAGTACGAACTTTCATTTTCAGTCCTAATGATTATTCCAGACATGAAACCAAAATCTATACACTCGCAACTATTCTCATTTGATATATCAACTTTAACAAAATATTTTTCTTTTCCCAAGATTACTTTCTCTAATACAACCTTAGGTGCATCATCAACACCATATGCAGGATAAACTTTCTTATCCGAAAAAGCAAACACATATGCTTTATCCAACTTTTTAATTACATTATCAATATTGTTTTCATATCTAATATCATTATTCTCAACCTCCAATACCGCAGACATAAACAATTCATTTTTTACATTTTCCAAATAACTCCAAACTAATTTTTCACTCTCTAGGAGCTTATCTAAATCTATATCTATTTTATTTCCTCTATACTTAGCTCCCACAGATTTAATTGCAATCTTTTCCCACCCTTTTACGATATCATTCGTTATCTTATCAATCTCCGCTTTCCCATCTATTTTATGCACAAAATTCAAAACTTCTTTAAAAAATACCTTTTTGGCATTTTTAATGCTTAAAAGTTGTTCCGCATAGTCATCTATCATATCTATCTCTTCGCAACTCATTAATTTCTTCAGAACAATTTTTTCTTTCAAAATATAGTCCTTTATATTTTTTATTCCTAAATCAATCACATTACAAATAACTTCTTTTAATTCAGTTATTTTTTGAGCACAAGAAATGTAACAAACTTCACTTGGATACACATCAAGACTTGCTCTATATGCACTCTCTACAATTTCGTATGTTATTGGAAACGGACGAAATATTGCCAAATGCTCATTTTTATATAATTGCGTAGAATCCATTACATAAAACAATCTATCCTTTGAATTAAATCCATATATCAATAAAACGTGTCCCCAATCATACCTCTTATAATACTTTGAATAAAAAACTTCTTTCAAATTCACAAATACAAAAGGGGCACAGTCTTCTCTTATTTTATCTTCTATCCAAGAAACAATTTCCTCACCATTTATTTGTTCACGCACCACTTCAGTATTAAAAAATTCCCTCAAAATATCTTTCTGAACCTGATACATTGACTCAAAATTTATCTGATTATACTCATATCCATCCACTTGATAAGCTTGAAAAAACTTTAAAACCATATAAAATGCATTCGAAATTCCCTCTCCAAATCCCTCCATAAAAATACCAAACGGTTTCTCCATACAATAAACTTCAGAAAAGTCATAATTATCATTTAACTCAACTAAGTTTCTCGATATTTTCATACTCAAACTCCTTTTTTTTATTCATAATATAATCTTGACATATGTTTTCAAAATGCTCATCTTGAAAAATCACAAACCATTTTTTTGCATCTTCCAAACTCATTTGATTGTTAAAAATCAAATCAAATACTACCCAATCAGGAAAACATTTATTCTCACATTTATCATTTAATAAATTTTTTTCTGATATTTGATTGTCTAACTCAATTTTTCCATCAAATCTTTCTTTCTTATAATCTCCAACAGCTTTGTCCAATAATGCCATATCATTCATATCATTAACATTAAACTCTCCGAGTTCATGCACCCCCCTCATACCACATCCAAAACTCAAAAATTTTCCATCATCTATAATATGATTCCCTCTAAAATGTACTGACAACGCCCAATCATATATACTACATTTGTACAATCTTTGACCATTAGTCAAATAAGAAAGCAAATTTCTATAATGTTCACGAATATTCCCTAAAATCGCATACTTATCAATAGAGTTCTCTATAAACCTAACAAACTCTGCAACCTGATCTTTTGTAGCTGCGCCATTATCAACACTATAAGATGTAACAGCATGTGTAGGCATTACCAACATTCCCGCATTAATTGCATCTTTATATTTTTGAGATAATATTTCCACAAATTCCGGGAAGTATTCTATATTTTCACGATTCAGCGTGCACAATATCATTAATGGTATTCTATTTTGTATAACTTTATCAATATTGTTTATTACTTGTTCATACTGACTCTTATTGTTTCCAAATCGAGTTTTATTAGGCTCATATGAATACCCATCAAGACTTACCGCCAAATATGTCTTTCCGTGTTGTTTTACCTTATTCATTATTTCATCGGTTAATAAAGTTCCATTTGTATTTACTCTTATCCATTTATCAGGAAACAACTTTAGAACCTTAAATAACAACTCAGGATATAACAACGGTTCACCACCAGAATACTGTACTATTACTATATCCGAATATTTTTCTAATAATTTCTCCTTTACCGCCTCCAAATTTTCATATGCAACCTTATATTGTTCTTCACTCAATAGAACATATTTTTCTTTCTCCCAATCACAATATGAACATCTCATATTACATTGATTAGTCATTGCCAACATTTCTAATAATAATTTCATTTTATCTTTCCTCTCCAAAATCTAAGTAGTGTCAAGTTACTACCTTTTTTTTGTTAAAACCTTGATTTATTGGGGATTTGCAAATAAAAAGAGCATTCTCCCTATGTTTAATATCAACTCTATCATTTTAACAGTTCATTTTTTACATCATAAAATTCAACCGAATGTTCTAAATATTCCCAAGTTTTCGAAAACAACCCAATACTTTCAACTCGATCTCCACTCACTTCCACTACAGTCTTTTCATCTTCCATGTAGTAAAACTTCAACTTATTTTCATCTATCACAACTTTTAACAAATCATCTTCGTGATGACTTTTTATTTCGCAATAAATTTCAAAGTCCGCCTCTCTCTCTGGACAATATAAGGCAATAAATCTTCCACGCAAATTACCATATAAATACCGAAAACCCGACTTCATTTTTATTATTATCCCCGAATGAATATCTTCTCCATAACAACCATGTATCTTTATTTTAGTCTCTAACATTCCTCCTCTTACTCCATCAATCAATAATTGAACCGCATTATCCTGCATCTGCCACGTATCATATTTATATTCAGAACTATGATACATACAATATCCATTCATTTTTTTTTCAATAATTGCATTATAGTTATTTAAAACTCTATATTCGTCAACTTCATTTTTTTCTATTTCCTTATATTTCGAAACACTTTCGATTATTTTTATCATTCCAGAAAAGATTTTTCTTTCATCATTCTTCAGCCGTTCCGAAATCAAACGACGTTCGTCTTCACTAAGTGTATTTTCATATAACACATCATTTCTGAGCAGTTCCCACTTACCACACAATTCACAATAATCATCACATATCTTATCCACAACATTTTCAATTCCAGAAAATCTACGCAACATCTTCTTCAAAGTCGATACAAAAACAAATTTGAAATCTAGCGTTTTCACTATTTCTTCTATCGACTTCTTATTTTTAACAGAACCCAATTCTTCCTCCCAATGAATAACCTTATTCTCATCACACATATACTCACTCAGAATGCTTTTCAACAGAAGCAAAGTCTCTCTTTCATCCACAGTTTTATTATTCACTTTCTCCAATGTGTAAAAACACTTAAGCATTCCATGTTCTTTTGCAAAAGATTGATTCATCGTGAACATTTCCTTAACACTACTCACAAAATCAGTCAATATTGTACTACTACCATAATCTATATGGATATTATCTAAAATATAAAGCAATCCTCTATTTCTGTCATACCCTTTGACAATTATACACTTATATCTATGTTCCAACATATACATTGGATTGTATGGTAAATTTATCAAATCACACGGAATTTGAATCAATTGTTTCTTATCAATTGCCGATATAATTTTTTTCTCAAGTTCACTCTCGTCATTATAACATACTTTATTAATTCTAATTCCTAAATATTTCTCTAAATGTTCCTCATAGTTGTCAATAAAATCCAATATCATTTTATCTCTTCTCTTATCAAAATATATTTCAACAAAACTAATAAGTAACAAAAACGCATCTTGGTAATTATTCCCATACGACTTAAATCCCACCATCCAAGGTCTATAAGTACATGTCAACTGTTTCCAACTATACTCATCATCATTTTGTACAACCTGATTTAGTATATTTCTTCTATTCATTCTTCTCACATATAATCCAATTATCCTCTAATGAGGAGTTGGATTATTCTCCTTTCTCCCAATTAGCTTGGGAATATTTGTAGTGGTATAATTTAGTTGTAACACCTTGACCTAATAAGATATAATCTTAGGAGGAAATGAGGAATGTTACAAATGAACAAACACTATGAAACTGAATTTAAAAAGAAGATTGTTCGTCTTCATCTTGAAGAGGGAAGAACCCTCAAAAGTCTTGCAGCTGAATATGGTGTATCGCATGCAAGCATTTCTAACTGGACTAGCCAGTTCCTCTCTGAATGCCAAACTAACGAAGAAGCCCAAGCCGATTATGATTCTATAAAGGAGAATCTTAAGCTTAAAAAGCAACTTGCAGAGCTCCAGAAGGAAAATGACTTCTTAAAAAAAGCGGCGGCATTCTTTGCGAAGGAAATCGATTAGAGGCTTATCGATTTATTCAAAAATATGGTTACAAATTCGGACTAAGGTGGCTGTTGAAGAAATTCAACATCTTTCCAAACGCTTACTACAATTACTTGAAAAATCGAAAAGCAGATTATCATCGGCGTAAAGATGACATCAAGTCCTCCATCAAAGAAATCTACCATTCTCACAATGGAGTGGATGGCTATCGTTCTATTCATGCTTATCTGCTTAGAAAGGGCTATGATATAATTCGTCTTACTGTTCATAAATATATGAATACAGAATTACATTTGTATTCTGTCTCTCGTAAGAGAAAAGAAAACTACGAGCGCGGCACAGCACATAAAGTTTTTGAAAATAAGCTGAATCAGGACTTTACAGCTGATAATATCAATCAGAAATGGTGTACAGATTTCACCTACCTGTTCCTTACGGATGGAAGCAAACGCTATAATTGCTCAATAATTGACCTTCATGACCGGAGTGTAATAGCAAGCATTACCGGCAGAAATATCACAACTGCTCTTGCAAAGGAAACCTTGCAAAAAGCAATTGATTCCCAACCAAGAATCGACTTAAGCAAACTTCTGATACATTCAGATCAAGGAAGCCAGTACACATCGAAAGAATATACAGAGTTCTGTGAAAGCCATGGTATTACGCAAAGTATGAGTAAAGCCGGATATCCGTATGACAATGCACCAATGGAACGATACTTCAACACTTTGAAAAATGACTTGATTTATCAGCATTATTATCATACCGAAGAAGAACTCTATACAGCTGTCGAAGAATTTGCGTATGTACACTATAATCATGTACGTCCGCATTCTTATAATAATTACAAGACGCCTTTTGAGGCACGCTATGGGGCTACATAAGCCCTGTGGCAAAAATTAGGTCGTAGTGTTACAAAAATGCTTGACCACAACAATTTGACATCCATAGATACCGTTTCTCCTCTGCTCATCTTTGCAAAAGTTGATGAACTTATTTTTAACGCTTCCTTCAAATCTTTTCTTTGTAAATTTTTATCAATTAAAATCTTCCATAAACCATTATACGAGATTATCATTACAATACACCTTTCCTTTGAAAACTAAAACGCAATCACTATCTCGTATTATATCATACTCCTTAACATTTTTCCATCCAAAGTTTAACTTTCTAAATTTTATTTACGCAAAGATATACTTAAAACACAAAAAGACATATTTATCTATGTTTTCAAAAAATCAAAAAAAGAATCAAGGTAAGAGAGAAAAAACCTCCACCTTGATTCTTATTTTATCCTTTAACAAGTCCTAAAATACGGACTCTTGTCGCACCTTTATATCTCCCTCTGTTGCTTCTTTTCTGTATCTTTCGCTATTAAAGGCTCATTCCCCTTATCATGATGCTCTATCATAGCCTTTTTCTCTGCCAGTTTCTCTTTTATAGAAATTCTCCCTGACAAGCGTTCTTCCTCTTTCTTTGGCTTTTCATTATTCAGAACATTATCAATCATATTATAATTGGCTTCTTCAAGTTCCTCCACCTTTGCAAACTATCTATTTTAATTTTAGCTGCACTTCCTGTCTTTGTTGTTTTACTCATTTGCCAGCACCTCCTCTGTTAAGGAAAGGTAGGCAGAAGCCACCTTCCCTTTTGGATCATGTGCAAAGATACTGACACCTTCCGCAGAAATCTCTGCTGCTCTAACGGAAACTGGAATGTTATTAGTAAATATCCTTACCTTACTTCCGTAACTCTCTCTCAACATGGTACTAATATCTTTTGCATAGTTCGTTCTACTGTCTACCATGGTCAGCAAAATACCCTCTATGCCCAATTTAGGATTGATTTGGCGTTTTACCTTGCCGATAGTCTTAATCAGTTGTTGTAAACCTTTCACCGGTAAATATGCCGCCTGTACCGGAATTAAAATACTATCCGCACAAGCAAAAGCATTTATGGTAATCATGCCAAGGGAAGGCATACAGTCAATCAAAATGTAATCGTAATATTCCTTAACAATATTTATGTACTCCTGCATAATCCGTTCTCTGCTCATAACATTTACAAGAGATACTTCTAACCCAGACAATTCAATATTGCTCGGCATAAGGTCTATTCCTTCCTCGTGATGTAAAATGCCCTCCATAGGCTCAACTTCTTCATCATTTATCAATTTTCCCATAATAGTTGCCAGTGTAACTTCTAATTCATCCGGTTCTGTATATCCTAAACTTGCGGTAAGGCTCCCTTGGGCATCTGCATCCACTAACAATACCTTTTTTCCTTGTTTTGCAAGTCCTACTCCTAAATTACTTGTTGTGGTAGTTTTTCCTACACCACCCTTTTGATTTGCGATTGCGATTATTCTACACATGATAATTCTCCTTTGCTTTCTACTATTCTTTTACATTACGTTTCTTAATTTCCACATACGCTCTGTGGAATTTTTTTGTCCCCTTATTAGGATATAAATCTGAAAACTCTGTCATTTCAATTTTGGGATTTCTCTGCAAAATCTTTCCAAACCATTTAATATCATTCTTTGTTCCCATCAATCTTACTTTTAACATTAGTCTGTTCCTCCAAATAAAGCATACAAATTCTTGTTATAAGTTGCATATTCCGGATAACGAATCTGTATCGCCTGCCAAAAATATGGTGCATAGGCACAACAGAACAACTCGTCCACCGTATATCGCCTGCACTCGTCTACCTGTTCTTCTACATCCTCATAGTCATTTACACTTGGTGTTCCATCACAATATAAGTTAAATGCCATTCTGACTACTTTTATACTACCGCTGGTCTGCCAGCCTTCATGTAGACATTTTGTTTTTACACATCCTGTCTTAAAATCATAAATGTTATTCACATTTCTTCTTACATCATCACTGATGCCAAGACAATATACCAGAGCTTTATGATATACGTCTTGATACCTTACTTCTTTTAATTTCTCATAGTAGAATTTTTCATGTGTATCGCTGATAAAAATAATATTATCTTTTTTTGCTCCTAACGCTGTATTATTCATATTACATTCCTCCAATTCTTAATTGTTTGACCATAACAAAAAAGGACACTTCTCTAAAATCTCTTTTAGAAAAATGTCCTTAAAGTACAAAATATTAAGTTGGACTGACACGATTTAATTTAAAATCGTTTATTTTAACCCTTTAAGAGAGGTTAATTTGTCGTACTCTTGTCGTACCATACAACTAAAAGTTCCGCAAGCCCTTGATTTTACTAGCTCTATTTATCCAATGACTTCATCGTTGGGAATACCCAAGAGGATAAAGTATTATTCCACATTATCAGGTATTATCCCATAT
>ERZ825896.834-NODE-834-length-37710-cov-4.065038_pt1 | contig 37710 bp, 28 predicted proteins | sample MGYA00519858_ERZ825896 | MGnify/ENA primary metagenome ERZ825896 (study PRJEB31778, sample SAMEA3449214) | human gut metagenome | biome: human gut; feature: human-associated habitat; material: faeces | place: United Kingdom | collected 2010/2012 ...
GAGCATGCGGCTGTTAACCGCAGGGTCGTTGGTTCGAGCCCAACAGGGGGAGCCAGAAAAAGCCCGTAAACACTACGTTTACGGGCTTTTGTTATGTTCAAAAGACGCCTGATACAAGGCGGAATAGCTCACACGCCTGCAAAAGCAAGCGTATGCGTGATAACCGAAAAAACAAACGGGATCATGTCGCGGAATACTTTTGAAGGAGCCTGACGGTATTTTATACTGTCAGGCTTTTTTCATTTCTTCAATTCGTACATTTGCGATGCTTCTCCTCCACATATATAATGGAAACACGAGGAGGAGTGCCGAATGAAGAAGCAGAAATATTATGTCACATATACCCCGGAGGAAACCAGCATGGTACTGGAGGCTCTCAACCGTTTGCGGAACAGCTTGCTTCAGGAGGGACGCGATCCCGCCTGTGTGGACGACCTGTTTTTGAAGGTGATGAACGCTTCGGTAAAGAAACGGTAAAAAGTACATATCGCCCTGCCCCGAAGCCGCTGGTTCTATTGCAGAATACGGCGGTTTTCCTTATGCCCTGAGTACATAGCCGTCCGTCCTGCCAACGGGCGGCTAAATTTATGGAAAAGGAGGAAGCCCGCCTATGGCAAGAACAAAAGTCATAGCGGTAGCTAATCAAAAGGGAGGCGTAGGGAAAAGCACCAGCGTGTACAATATCGGCGCAGGGCTGGCGCTCAACGGGAAAAAGGTTTTGCTGATCGATGTTGACCCGCAGGGCGATTTAACAAAAATGCTCGGTCAAAGAAAGCCGCATGACCTGTCCGTTACGCTGGGCAACGCCCTGAATGGGGTGGTGACCAATGCGGTAAAGGAGGAATACCGGGAAATCATGCACCACCATGAAGGCTTTGATTTTGTCCCGGCCAACCGTACCCTGTCCGCCGTAGAAGTCGGCCTTGTAAACACCTTGAGCCGGGAAACCGTCCTGCGGCGTTATGTGGACAGCGTGAAAGAGCCGTATGACTATGTACTGCTCGACTGCAATCCCTCGCTGGGGATGCTGGTTGTCAATGCGCTGTCCGCTTCCGATTATGTCCTAATCCCTGTGCAGGCGGAATATCTGGCAGCGGAGGATATGACGGAACTGGTTGGCACCATGCAGAATGTGAAACGGGACATCAACCGCAGGCTGAAGATTGGCGGCATATTCCTGACAATGGCAAACGGGACGAATTTCCGAAAAGAGGTCGTTACCGCTTACCTCTTCTTAAAATTGACTTACCCTTGTTTTGAAACTAATCACTTACCCATGTCTTGACTGGACAGTTCTATTCCCGTACTCTCATTCCTTTCCTCGGCTATCGGTGAGTCACCGAAATTCTACAGTTACTTTATGAGACTATTGTACACTCTTCTTTTCGCTTGCACCTAGCTGCTTACTGACTTGACGCTTACGCTTTTTTGACAGGCAGGATAGCGGAAAAATGTTAAACCGAGGTGGATGTGTACCAAATACACATAAACTTTTTTTCTATATACTATGAGTTGGTTAGAATGATCATCCGGTAGAGCCGGCTGGATTTCCTGATCTCCGATGTCTGCGGAGAATCCTCACAAAAATAGAGGTGTTCCGTTATGGCCCTTAAACAGAAAATTACCTCTCTGCCCGTGCTGGCGCTGTTGCTGAGCCTATTTGCCCCGTTTATGGCGGTGCAGGCGGCTGAGGATGCACCAGTGAACGGGAGTACGGTGGGACAGAACACTTATGCCGCATACCGGGAGCAGACAGCTGCATATCCGCGGGGAAACGGCAGCGTTTCGGCGGATCTGGAGCGGGCAGCCGGTGAAGGGGTTATTTTACATACGGACTTCGAGAACAGAAAAAATGTGCTGGAATGGGCGAACGAGGTGGGAGAACTGTCTGTACCGGTGACGGTTCCTGCCGACGGACGCTACACCTTACGGATCGAATATATGCCGCTTGAGGGAAAGGGACGAGAGATTTCTTTCGGGCTCAAGCTCGACGGGGCGGAGCCATTTGACGGCGCTGGTGATCTGTCGCTTAACCGTGTATGGGCCGACATGCTGGACGGCGGGGAGTTTGCCGAGGATGCCGGAGGCAATCAGGTGCGTCCCAAGCAGGAGGAGCGCCGGCGATTTATGACCGGCGTGCTTCGTGCGTACAATTTGTCCTACGACGATGAGTTGGAGCTGCTCTTTACGGCGGGCGAACACACAATTACGCTGACGGCGGGCAGCGAAGCGTTCGCCATTGCGGCGATCACGCTTCAGCCTTCGGAAACGCTTCCGACGTATGCGGAAACGCTGTCCGAACAGACAGGAACGGTGTCCGGATACAGGCAGACCTATCAGGCGGAGCATCCGCTGGAACGCTCCCATACCACGCTGTATGCGGTGACCGACCGTGCAAGCGCGGCCACCGAGCCGAGTGATCCGTCGCGGGTTGTGCTCAACACGGTGGGCGGTCAGAACTGGAAATATCCCGGGCAGTGGCTGTCGTGGGAGATCGAGGTGCCGGAAGATGGGTATTATGTCCTGCATTTCCGCGCAAGACAGAATTTCCTGCGTGGGCTCGACAGTACCCGGCGGCTGTATATCGACGGCAAGGTTCCCTTTGAGGAAGCCAACACGATCCACTTTGCCTATCACTACGACTGGTCGGTACAGACCGCCGGCGAGGATGGGGAACCCTATCTGTTTTATCTGACGGCGGGCAAACACGTTCTTACCCTTGAGGTGGTGCTCGGCGAACTGGCTGAGCCGGTGCGCGCAGTGGAGGACGCAACCCTGCGGATGAACCGGCTGTACCGTTCGATCATCATGATTACCGGCAATACGCCCGATAGCAACCGGGATTATTATCTTGAGGACGAAATTCCTGGATTGGTCGAGGAACTGGCGGCGATCCGGGATCTGCTGCTCGCGCAGGCCGAACGCCTGGAAGGACCGGATGGGAATGGGTCCGAAGCATCCACTCTGCGGCAGACGGCCGCCCGGCTGGACGATTTTGCGAAGAAACCGAGGGAGATCGCCACGCGGCTGAGCCAGTTCCAGGAGAGCATCACTTCACTGAGCGCATGGGGGTTGTCGCTGAAAGAGCAGCCCCTGCAGCTGGATTCCATCACGGTGGCCTCTCCAGAGCAGGCTCCACCCAAGGCCGGCGCCGGCTTCTTCCGGCAACTGTGGTACGATGTACAGGCATTCGCTGCGTCGTTTGTGGTGGATTATACCACCATCGGCGGCGGGGACGGCCTTAACGAAACTATCGACGTCTGGGTGATTCAGTCCGGGCGAGATCAACAGCAGATTCTCAAGACCCTGATTGACGACCAGTTTACGCCGGAGCACAATATCGGCGTCAATCTAAGTCTGGTAACCGATACGACCACACTGACGCAGGCCATTTTAGGCGGCAAGGGACCGGATGCGGCGGTTATGGTGCCGCGGGATTTGCCGGTCAACTACGCCTGCCGCGGTGCGCTGACCGACCTGTCGTCGTTCGGTGAGCTGAACGAAATCCGGCAGAATTACTACGATTCAGCCTTTACCCCTTATCAGTACAACGGCGGCACTTATGCTCTGCCGGAAACCCAGAGTTTCCAGATGCTGTTTATCCGCACCGATGTATTTGCCGAGTTGGGAATCGGGGTGCCGGCAACCTGGGAGGAATTTTACCGGATTCTGCCCTTTATCCAACGCCGGAACATGTCGGTGGGTGTCCCTTCGATGACCGGCAACACCGCGGTGCAGACTACCTTCGAGACACTGCTGTTCCAGCACGGCGGACAGCTCTACACCGAAGACCAAAGGGCGAGCGGGCTGACCGAGCCAAAGGCGGTTGAGGCGTTTGAACAGTGGACGGCGCTATATACTGATTACGGTCTGCCAGTGGAATTTGATATGTTCACCCGGTTCCGCAGCGGCGAGATGCCGATGGGCATCGCCAACGTCAGCTTTTACAACCAGCTGAGCGTGGCGGCGCCGGAAATCCGCGGTCAGTGGACGATGGCGCCGTTGCCCGGCTATGAACAGGAGGATGGCACGATCTACCATCCCTCGGGGGCGACAGGCAACGGCTGCGTGTTGCTGGCGGGTTCCGATAAGCAGCAGGAGGGCTATGCATTCCTGAAATGGTGGATCAGTGCAGAAGTGCAGGCACAGTACGGCATTGAATTGGAAAACACCATGGGGCCAATGGCACGCTATGAGACCGCCAACCGGGAGGCCTTTGAACAGCTCCCTTGGACGAGTCAGGAGGCGGCGATTATCCGGGAACAGTGGGAGCAGGTGCAGGATGTACCTCAGCTGCCGGGCAGCTATTTTACGACTCGAAACATCACCTTTGCTTTCCGTGCGGTAGTATACAAGGGTGAAAACACCAAAGAGGTACTCAAACGCTACGCCCAGGAGATCGATTCGGAACTGCGGCGCAAGCGGCTGGAATTCGGTCTGGAGACGTAAGGCGCACCGGCTACGACTCTTCGGAGCTGTGCAGTGTTATCGGCAGACCAATAGGCTGTCGGGAAAGTATACAATTCTGGAAATTGCTGTGAAAGGGAGATGGCGTATGGTCGGTATCCGGCAAAAGCGCAGGGCGGCGGTATTGCTGCTGTTGCCCTTCTCCATTCTGTTTTTTGTCTTCACCATCCTGCCGATCCTCTCCTCGGTGGTGCTGAGTTTTACCAGCTTCAACATGCTCAGCGCGCCGAAGTTTATCGGCCTGGAGAACTATGCCCGGATGTTTGCAGACGACTCCGTATTCCCGATTGCCGTGAAAAACACTCTGATTTTTGCCGTGCTGACCGGACCGCTCGGCTTCCTGATGAGCTTTTTGTTTGCGTGGCTGATCAACGAGTTGCGTCCCAAACTGCGCGCGGTGCTCACCCTGCTGTTTTACGCCCCGACGCTGGCAGGAAACGTGTATTTCGTCTGGTTGTTCATCTTTTCTGGTGATGCCTATGGTCTGGCTAACAGCACCCTGATGAAGCTCGGTATCCTGCGTGAACCGATTCAGTGGCTGACCGACAGCTCATACAGCATGTCGGTGGTGGTAATCGTCATTCTGTGGCTGAGTATGGGCGCAGGGTTCCTGTCGCTGATCGCCGGACTGCAGAACATGAACAGCGAATTGTACGAAGCAGGCGCAATCGACGGTATCCGTAACCGCTGGCAGGAGCTGTGGTATATCACCGTACCGCAGATGCTGCCGCAGCTGCTGTTTGCGGCGGTGATGTCCATCTCCACATCGTTCGCGGTGGGCTACCAGAGCATGGCGCTCACCGGCTTCCCCAGCACCGATTATGCCGCCCATACGCTGACGTTGCATATTTACGATGTGGGCTTTATCCGCTTTGAGATGGGATATGCCTCTGCTCTGGCAGTGGTGCTTTTCGTAGCGATGGCATTTACCTGGCGGCTGATTAACCGCGGGTTGTCGCACCTGTCGGGAGATTGACCCGTCTGCCGCGGGATAACAGCACAACCGGGTATACGTTGTGCGATAAGGAACGGGCTTGAGGAGGAGTCATTCTATGAAGACGATGGTTCGGCGCAGCGGTTCTGGACGATCCGCGATTCGTCTCCGCGCACGTGGTGGCCGCCGGGTTTCCCGTTCGCGGTGGGGCAATGTGGTTTTGCTGCTGGTGCTGACGCTGTTCGGCGTCTTTATGGCGCTGCCTCTGGTGTATACGATTGTAACCGCGTTCAAACCGGCGCATGAAATCTTTGTGTTCCCACCGCGTTTTTTTGTGCGCGATCCCACAGTGGAGAATTTTATCGCGGTCTATCAGCTCACCGCAGAGATGTATGTGCCGCTGAGCCGTTACATATTCAACAGCTTGCTGGTGGCGGCCGGCGGTACCGCGGTGTACGTCTTTGTCGCTTCCTTTGCCGCCTATCCGCTGGCCAAATACCGCTTCAAGTGGATCGGCGTATACACCACGGTGGTGGTGTGGGCGATCCTTTTCCGCGGCGAGGTGACCAGCATCCCGCAGTACATCATTATTTCCGAGTTGCATATGGTCAATACCTATTTTGCGGTGATCCTGCCCGCGCTGGGCAGCTCGTTTGGCGTGTTCCTGATGATTCAATTCATGTCGGCCTTTCCGGATTCAGTGTTGGAGGCGGCCTACATCGACGGCGCCGGGGAATTCCGAGTGCTGTGGTCGGTGGTGATGCCGTCGGTCAAGCCGGCTTGGTTGACGCTAATTATTTTCACCTTCCAGAATTTCTGGAACGCCACCGGCATCCAGTTCCTTTATGATGAACGGCTGAAAATGTTGCCCACTGTGCTCAGCCAGATATCCGGCGGTGGTATGGCGCGAGCGGGCGCTTCGGCGGCGGTGGCTATGATTCTGATGATTCCGCCGATCGTACTGTTCCTGCTGTCTCAGTCCTCGGTCATCGAGACGATGTCGCATGCCGGCATCAAATAACGGTCGCAAGGGGGATATACGCATATGACGCTGCGACGAATCGTTTGTGCGGCTCTGTGTCCGGCGCTGTTTGCGACGGCTGCGCTGCCTGCGGCAGCGGAATCGATCGATTCCTACAACACGTATGTATACAACGCATGGGGAGAAGCGGTGTCTTCCTCACACGGCTATCAGCCGGCCGGGGTGCTCTATGGCGAGGATTTCGGCTGCGGCCCGCTGTCCGAACCGTCGGACCTGTTTGTTGCCGACGACGGGACGGTTTACATCGCGGACAGTGGAAACAACCGAATCCTGTGTCTGGACAGCGAATGGCAGCTGATCCGGGAAATTACTGAGCTGATTGGTCCGCAGGGTGAAGCCGAAAGCTTGAAATATCCGACTGGCGTGTTCTGTGATACACAGGGGCGTCTGTATGTGGCCGACCGGGATAATTTCCGGGTGGTGCGCTTCGGGAAGGACAACGTGATCGACCGGATTTATGAGAAGCCGCAGAGTGAGATAATCAGCGAAGAGCTGGTGTTCAAGCCTACCAAGGTTCTCGCCGACAGTTCCGGCTGGACCTATATACTGGTGGGCGGGCTGTATATGGGGGCGATGCTGTTCGATGACCAGGCACAATTCATCGGCTTTTTCGGCAGCAATTCGGTCAACGCCTCGCCTGCTACCTTCCTGCAGGATTTTCTGCAGATCTTTTTCACCGAGGAGCAGCTCAAAAAACAGCTGCGCAGCGTGCCGGTGGAGTACAGCAACTTCACGATCGACGACCGTGATTTCATCTATACCTGCACAAGTGCGATGAGTGCGGGCTCGTCACTGCAAACGCTTAAAAAGAGCAATTTTTCCGGAAAAAACATTTTCACCGCTCCCTCCGACGACCGGAAGGCAACCGCCAACCAGTTCGGGGACTTACAGTTCGCCTATGAACAAGGCAGCCGGATCGACACGGCGTTTACCGATTTGTATGTGGACGACGAGGGCTTTGTCACGGCGGTGGACTCCACCCGGGGGCGAGTATTTCAGTACGACAGCGCCACCAATCTGACCTTTGCGTTTGGCGGACGCGGTAGCGCGCGAGGCAACTTTGTTTTTCCCATTGCGGTCGACGGGCGCGGAGAGGAGCTATTCGTGCTCGACCAGAACCGGGGAACGGTGACCATCTTCATTCCGACACCGCTCGGCCGCGCTGTACGCGCAGCACTGCAGGAGTACAATGCCGGACGGTATGTGGAGAGCCTAGCCCTCTGGGATGAGGTGCTCAAAGTAAGCAGCAACTACGACCTTGCTTATGTGGGACTTGGAAAGGCCTATTATCAGATGGGCGAGTATGAGAAGGCGATGACCTATTTCGAGCAGGGTAACGATACCCGCGGACGTTCCCAGGCGTTTGAGCGCTGGCGTTCGGCATTCCTCAACCGGAACATTATTTGGCTTGCGCTGGGACTGGTGGGCTTCGTCGCCGCCGTATCTGTGGTATGCCATATCCGGCGTAAGCGAAAGCGGAAATTGTAAGCAGCGAAAGGGTGTGTTGGTTTGATGAATATCGCAGCTAATCTGCGTGGCGGCACACAGCTGTTGCGCATGGCCATTCACCCGATCACGCTGACCGACGAGATCCGGGATAAACGTAGCCATTCATTCTGGACGGGATTGGCAATGTTGGTCGTATATTTTCTGTCGGACGTGGTGTCGTACCAGTACACCAGCCGAAACTTTTCGATGAACAAGCCAGGGAGTCTCAATGTGTTCCTGGTGCTTTTGCAGACGGTATTCGTGGTGCTGCTGTTCGTGCTGTCTAACTGGTGTGTGTCCACCCTGTTTGCGGGCAGGGGCACACTCATCCAGATTTGGACGCTGAGTACCTATGCGCTGCTGCCGGCCGCGGCCGGCTCGTTTGCAGCGACACTCCTGTCTTATATCCTTTCCGCACAGGAAGGGGTATTCGTGACCTGGGCGGAGGCGGCGGGGATTATCTGGACCGCGATTCTGCTGTTTGTCACCCAGATGACACTTCACCAGTTTTCCTTCGGGAAGACGTTGGGGGTTCTTCTGCTTACACTGGCCGGCGTCATTATCGTGATTTTCCTGCTGCTGCTGTTCTGCAGCCTAATGCAGGAGGTATACGGCTTTGGCGCCACCTTATACTACGAGATCTATTTCCGGTGGTTTGTGGGTTGAGTACGGCTCTTCTATCGAAAGCGGCAGGAAAGGATGGGGCATGCATGATAACAAAAGGACGCAGCGGCATACGCAGACGGTCGGCGGTTGTGGCGGCGATCGTTGCAGCCGCTCTCGGACTGAGCGCGTGCAGTGCGGATACGCCGGATCCGACCATACCGCCGGCAGTCGAGCCGCCGGAATGGGTGCAGACCGCGGCTGCGCTTTCCGGGCAGCCAGCAGGCATGCAGGAGGTGGCGCGTACCGAAACGCTTGCGCTGTACGCCGACCTGAGCACGTTGCAGTTTAAGCTGGAGGATCTGCGCAGCGGTGCCCGCTACGACAGCAATCCCGCGGGGGCTGAGACGGATGAGATCGCAAAATCCAAACAGAAGCGGGAGATGGCTTCTCAGCTGCTCATCCGCTATATAACCGACGGCAAGGGCACCGAAACTTCAGCGGCAAGTGCGGCCGACCTGAGCGCATGCCGGGTGCAGATGCTGCCCAATGGTTTCGGTGTGGTGTATGTCTTCCCGGAGTGCTCGATCGAAATTCCAGTGGAATACACGCTGGCGGAAGACGGGTTCTGTGCAAAAGTCGTGGTAAGCGGTATCGCGGAAAAGGCGAACTATGCGCTCACAAATTTGTCTTTGTTGCCGCATTTCGGCGCGGCCGGGCCCCAGGAAGAGGGGTATCTGTTCGTTCCTGACGGCATCGGCGCCCTCATCGCGTTTGGCGAGGAATTTCCGTACCGGGTGGGACAGGGTATCTATACCAAGCCGGTATACGGCACTGATCCCTCCCGGTTTCAGGGTAGCGCTTCGTTGCCGACGGCAGATATCCGTCTGCCGGTTTTTGGGATTAAAAGCGGCGAACAGGCGCTGTTTGCAGTGATCGAAAACGGTGAGACCGCATCGGTGAATGCGCATAAAGGCGGACACGAAACCTCTTACAGCAATGTTTATGCATCCTTTCAGTACCGTGCCAGCGACATTTTTGTGATGGGTAATTCCCAGTCGGCAACCCCGAATTATATGTATCAGACCAAGCCGGTGTTCCGCGGGGATTTCACGGTGCGGTATTTCCCGCTGTCCGGTGAAGACGCGGATTACAGCGGCATGGCCCGGCGGTACAACCGCTATCTACAGGAAACCGCCGGCATCGAAAAGAGCTACCGGCCGCTGCGTACGGTGCTCGAGCTGACCGGTGCGGTGCAGGTGGAGTGGTCGGTGGTCGGCATACCGATGAAGGTGATCAAGACGCTGACTCCCTTTGCGGATGCTGGCGTGCTGACCGAATCGCTGGGCATTGACCGGCTTGCGGTCAAATACACCGGCTGGAGTGCCGAAAATGTGCGGATGAAGCCGGTCTCAGGGGTTACGCCGCTGTCCGACCTAGGCGGAAAAAAGGAGCTGGCGCGTTTACAGGCGCAGCTGACTGAGCGGAATATCCCGCTGTATCTGGATGCAGACTTTCTTTATTACGAACAAAGCGGTAGCGGGCTATCGCTCAAGGGGGACAGCGCCAAGCTGATCTCCGGGCTGCCCGCCGTACAGAAAGCTTTCCTGCTGAGCACCCTCAAGGAGGATGAGGAACTGCCCTGGGGCTATTTTACCGGCATCCGACATCTGGCGTCGCTCGTGGAGCGGGCGGGAGCTGATCTGGAGATGCTCGGCGCCGGGGTATCGCTGTCCTCGATGGGCCATACCCTGTACGGCGACTTTACCCGGCCAGAGAGCACCCGGCAGGATACCGCCGCTGCCTTTGCGCAGGCGGCCGCCGGTTTGAAGGAACGGGGGCTTTCCCTGATGACATCAGGTGGCAATGCCGGGCTGTTAGGTTTGGTGTCGGTAGTCACCGATGCGCCGTGCAGCTACAGCGGCCATCCGTTGCCCGATGAGGCAGTGCCGTTTTATCCGCTCGCGCTCGATGGTCTGGCTGAGTTGTCCACCGTGCCGGTCAACCGGTCGGCGGATCCCGACGAGTTGCTGCGCCTGTGCGCGCAAACCGGCATGTCGCCGCAGTTCAGCGTGTTCACGCAGAATGCGTCGGTGGTGAAAAACACCCGCTACCACACCCTGTACGGTTCGGACGCCGAAGCATGGGCGGAGGATATCCGCGAGGCGGACGCCCGGCTGGGTGCGCTGCGTGAAGCGGTGGGCGAAAGCTTTATCTACTCCCATGAAACGATTGCTCCGGGAATCACCCTAACCCGGTATGAAAACGGCAAGCGAGTTGTGGTAAACGGCTCCGGGGAGACGTATGCCTTTGAGGGTGTGTCGGTCGCGGCCGGAGACTGGGTGGTTTGCTGAGGAAAGGATGGGTTCACGTATGGCGCAAAAACGCAGACAGATGAGCTATGAACGCCGGCGGCGGATGATGGGATATGCGTTTATCGCCCCATGGCTGGTGGGCAGCGTGGCGTTTTTTCTGCTGCCGCTGATCCAGCTGTTTATCTACTCCTTTTCCACCCTCACCTTTGAGGTGGGCGGGTTGAAAATCGATTTCAGCGGACCGCAGAACTACATCGATATTTTTACCAAGGATCGCGACGCCACGAAGCTGCTGATGGAATCCTTTGGAACCATCCTACTGCAGACGGTGTATATCACCCTGCTAAGCCTGTTTATCGCCAACATCCTGCGGCAGAAATTCTGCGGCCGGCTGTTTGCGCGGGCGATCTTTTTCATTCCGGTGATCGTCACGAGCGGGGTGGTGATCTCCATCATTCAGGGGGATGCGGCGACGTCGCTGTTCAACATGAGCGAGAAATCCTCGGTGATGATGCGCTCGTTCGAGATTACCGATCTGCTGCGCCGGCTGGATATGCCGGAAAAGTTGTTGTCTCTGCTGACTGATTTCGTCAACACGGTGTTTGATCTAACCTGGAAATCCGGCGTGCAGATTCTAATTCTGCTCGCGGCATTGCAGACCGTGCCCGGCTCGCTGTACGAGGCGGGACGGATCGACGGAGCGAGCGAGTGGGAGGCGTTCTGGTTCATTACTTTCCCGCTGATTACTCCCTCGCTGCTGCTTACAACGGTATACTCCATCGTTGATGAGCTGTCGAGCTATTCCAACCAGTATCAGGCCAAGATCGTGGAATACGCGACCGAGTATATGAATTACAGCTATTCCTCCGCGCTGGCGGCGGTGTATTTCGTTTGTGTGATGGCGCTCATCGGGCTGGTGTTCCTGTTCGCGCGGCGCCGGGTGTTCTATATGGTGGATTAATCGGGGCGGCAGACGCTTGTCGGAAGGGGCCGAATTCCCCGTTGCAGGAAAGGAATGGTTATGCGCATGAAAAAGCCATCCGCTGTCCGACTGCCGGAGGGCACGGTGATACGGGATAGGACACTGCATGTGCTGTGGGTGTTGTTCCGCACCGCACTGCTCATCGGGTTTGCCTATGTTGTGCTGTATCCGCTGCTCAACATGTTCAGCAATGCTGTGCGGCCGGTCGAGGAAATGTTTGATCCGGAGGTTATCTGGATACCGAAAACCTTCACGCTGGACAATATCAAAATGGCGCTCACCCGCATGAATATCCTCAACCCGCCGTTTGCGAATAATGCCATCGTCAATACCATTCTGCTGGATGTGGTATCGGCGCTGCTGCAGGTGGCGGTAACCGCCATGGTCGGCTACGGCTTTGCACGATTTTCTTTTAAAGGGCGGGGCGTACTTTTCGGCATTGTGATCCTGAGCATCGTGGTGCCGGTCAACAGCATCGTCATCCCGCTGTATCTGACCTTCCAGAATTTTGATTTTTTCGGTATCGGCTCGCTTTTGCAGCTAATTACAGGACAGAAACTTTCGGTTTCCCTAATCGATACACCGTATTCCTTCTACCTGCCGGCACTGCTTGGCCAGGGCATTCGCAGCGGACTGTGCATTTTCATCTTCCGGCAGTTTTTCCGCGGTATGCCCCACGAACTGGAGGACGCGGCGTCCATCGACGGTTGCGGCAGCTACCGTACCTTTTTCCGGGTGTTTGTCCCAAACGCGGCGCCGCCCATGCTCACCACCTTTATTTTTTCCGTCGTATGGTACTGGAACGACTACTACTATTCCACCATGTTTTTCCCCAAACGTAGCACCATCTCCATTTCACTGTCGATGCTGCAGAATGTGCTCAACACTGACCTGACCACCAAGGACCCTTATGTGCAGTTCGCGGTGATGCAGGCGGGTGCGCTGGTATCGGTAATCCCGTTGCTGGTCTTTTATCTGATCTTCCAAAAGCACTTCACCGAAAGCGTCGAGCGTACCGGAATCGTTGGCTGATGGCAACGCGCCGTAAGAAAGGAGGATATGTATGATGAAAAAACGCAGACATCCGGATTTCCGGATGCTGGCGCAGGTGCTGGAAAAGCAGCGTCCGGGCCGTGCGACCCTGTTTGAAATGATGCTCAACGACGACGTGGAACGGCGGCTGGCCGGCAGCCGGTACTGCGTAGATACACCGGAACACCGGCTGTGTACCCGTATTGCGGCGTTTGCTACGGCTGGCTACGACTACGCGACGATGCACGCGAGCGGCTTTCATTTCCGGACAGCCGAGCATACGGGTGGCGGCGGGCAGACCGTTTCGCTCAACGATAGCCTGATTACCGACCGCGCAGGCTTCGACCGGTACATCTGGAACGAGCCGGAGGATTTTACCCTTGAGCCGCTGGAAAAGGCCGCGCAGACCCTGCCGGACGGAATGAAGATCATTGTGTATTGTCCGTGTGGGGTACTGGAAAACGCTGTGGCCATCGCCGGTTATGAAAATCTGTGCCTGATGGCGTATGACGACGAGCAGCTGATGTGGGATCTGTTTGAGGGAATTGGCAGCCGGCTGGTACGCTACCTGCGCCGGGTGCTGGATTACGATTTTGTTGGTGCAGTGATGTGCAACGACGATTGGGGGTTCAATACCCAAACTATGCTCGCGCCGACGGACATGCGGCGATTTGTCTTCCCATGGCATAAGCAGATGGTGGCGGACGCCCATGCGAAAGGGAAATACGCGCTGCTGCATTCCTGTGGGAATTACACTGCCATACTGGACGACGTGATCGAGGATATGCGCTTTGACGGGCGGCATTCCTACGAGGACGCGATCATCCCGGTGGAGCAAGCATATGAGGACTATCGCGGGCGCATCGCGGTGCTGGGCGGCATCGATATGGATTTTCTGGCGCGCTCGCCGGTCGAGGCCATTCAGCAGCGCTGTCGCGCGATGCTCGAGCGTGCCGACAGCAGGGGCGGATACGCCCTCGGCTCCGGCAACAGCATCGCGCCATATGTCCCGTTTGAAAACTACATGGCGATGTTGCAAGTTGTTTACGATACCGACCGCTGAGGCGGATAGAAAAGGAGATTATCCATGCCGATTGCCTACAAAAGCAACTGGGAGGAAACCCGTCAGCGGTATGCCGCCTGGTTTAAGCGCGATTATACCGACCGGCCAATTTTCACTCTGTATCGGCAGCGGGAAACGCCTCTACATGCACCGCTGGCCGAGGAACCATTCCGGGATGCGGAGGATCGCTACATCAACGCCGACAAGAATTTTAAGCACTTGTCCAACGTATATGCGCAGTATGAGCCGGTCGCGGAGGCATTCCCGCAGTTTTCGATGAACCTTGGGGCTGGTTCAATGGCGTTGTATCTCGGTTCACAGCCGGTATATGCCGACGATACGCTCTGGTACACCCCGGTAATCGAGGACTATGCCAAAGCTCTGCCGCTACGGTATGACCCGGAAAATGCGTTGTGGAAACGGCATTTGGCGATTATCGACCGGCAGTTGGAGCTGGTCAGGGACACCGATATGCGGGTGTGCATCCCCGACATCATCGAGAATATCGATATTCTTGCCGCACTGCGCGGCCCGCAGGAAACCTGCTTCGATCTGTACGACTATTACGACGACGTCAAGCGCGCGCTTGGCGATATCGCCGACGTGTACATGCGGTATTATGACGCGATTTACGAACGGGTAAAGGGGGATGACGGCTTCTGCGCCTATACGGCATTCAACCTGCTCGGGCCGGGAAAGACGGCAAAAATCCAATGCGATTTTGCTGCGTTGCTGTCGCCGGCGCATTTCGACGACCTGATCATGCCCTCACTGCGACGGCAGTGCCGGGAAATTCCCAACACACTTTTCCATCTCGACGGGCCGGAATGCATGGTGCATGTGGATTCTCTGATGACCATCGACGAACTGGATGCACTCCAATGGACACCTGGTGCACGGAATCCGGGGGCAGGTGATGAATGCTGGTTCGGCCTGTACGAGAAGGTGCTCGGGGCAGGTAAGGGACTTTGGCTGGATTTCTGGGATCTTCCGCCGGATCAGGCGCTGCAGGCGGCCGATCATCTGGTGCACGTCTTCGGTCCGAAGGGGTTCTTTTTCCAATTTCAGTATATGGACGCGGCATCAGCCGACCGGATCCTGTATACTGCGGAAACCGCCTGGCGGATCTCCGGATAAGCAGGACGGCCGGAGCAGGACAAACGCTTCCCTGCCGCGGCTAAGGACAGAGGACCGCAGGGGGGAGCAATTATGATCGGGGTAAACCCATGGTGGGAATACATAATCAAACAGAAAAGGAGAGAGAAACAATGAACAGAAAGTTCAGGTCAGTCGTTGGAATGCTGGTTGCTGTTGCGGTGCTGTTTGCACTGACGGTCGGTGTTTTCCCAGTTTCCGGTTTGGGAGCCGATTCCCCGGCGGGTTCCTTTGAAACTGGAACGGACGGATGGGTGTCCTTTGCCGGCGATTCGGTGTCGGTGACCGATGCGCAGAAAAGCGAGGGGGAAAAATCCCTTCTGGTCAAGACCAACGCCTGGTGGGGCGGCGCAGCCTGCCAGAATCTGGCGCTGGAGGCCGGAAAGACCTATCAGTTCACAATGGACGTCCGGCTGTCCACGCTGGCCGAAGGTGATTACACCATCTGGCTGTTTCCGTCAAGTGCCGATACAAACGGCACCCAGCTGGCGAGCAAATCGGTGAAGCTGAACAATACCGGGTTCACCACGGTCACACTGGAGTATATGCCGGAAAAGGCCGAAGAAACCGCCATGCTGCTCATTCGTGCGACAGGTGAGCCGTTCGACACCGCTTTCTATCTCGATAACGTGTCCATGCAGGTGGTTGACGCGATCGGGCACGAGGGGAACAGCGTGCCGGCGGAGAACCTGATTGAAGGCGGAAGCTTTGAAGAGGGCATCGACGCGGCGGCGGGCTTTTCAGGCGGCACGGTGGCGGCGTATGACAAGGCCTCCTACGACGGCGAAAAGTCCCTGATAGTTTCTACCGTCAACTGGTATGACGGGGTTGCTTTCCAGAATTTTACGCTGGAAAAGGGCTATACCTACACCATCAAGGCCTATGCCCGGTACGCCTGGACGACGTCCCTTTCGGTTGAATATGAGCTGGCCTTGTATGAAGCGGATACCGATACGGCGGCGGCCAAGCGTGCATCGGTCAAGCAGGCGATGAAAGCGGACGGCTGGACCGAATTTACGATTACGGTTGTGCCGGAAAACGATTATGAGCAGGTCATGCTGCTGCTGCGTTCCACCGGGGGAGTGTCCGGAGCAGAACATTATGATTTCCTCATCGACGGCGTACAGATGACCCGGCAGGAAAAACTGCCCGACACGGTGGTACAAGGTCACGAGGGCAATCCGGTTCCGGAGAAGAATCTGATCGAGGGCGGCAGCTTTGAAGAGGGCACAGGTCCGGCGATCGGTTTTGCCGGTGGCGCAGTTACGCCGACCGACGTAGCCTCATACGACGGCAGCCACGCGGTGCTGGTCAACACCAACGACTGGTGGGACGGCGTGTGTGTACAGGAGCTCAAGCTCAAAAAAGGCGTGGAATACAGGGTGTCCTTGTTTGCGCGGTATCGCGATACTACGTCGAATCCGATCGACTATGAGCTGTCGCTGTGGCCGGAAGGAATTGACCAGCCTAACGATGCTAAGCTGGTTTCCTGCATCCGGCAGATGCGGGCGGACAGCTGGGTGGAGTTTTCGTTTACCTATGTGCCAGAAGATGATTTGGGCACAGCAATGCTGCTGCTGCGTTCGACCGGCGGCCCGGTAGACGGCAGCGGCAATGAAAATTATGCGTTCTATGCGGATGCGTTTGTGCTGGCCGAAGTCGACGGCGAGGAAACGCCTGCGGAGGAAATTATCCTGAAAAATGGCGATTTTGAAGAGGGAAATGCCGCGATCGGCTTTGCATCAGGGACGGTGGAGCGCTCGGATGCGATGGCGTATGAAGGCGACTATTCGCTGAAGGTCAATACCGCTAACTGGTGGGACGGTGCAGCATTCACCGGCTTAACCCTTAAAGCGGGCAAGACCTACACCTTCTCGGCCTATGTCCGTCTCGCAGAGGGCGAAAAACTCGAGCATATGATGGCACTGTGGCCGACTGATCAAGATCAGCCGTCTGATGGGTTCCTCATCTCCGATGCCAAGGAGATCAGTACCGACGGCTGGACAAAGCTGTCCTTTACCTTTACCTGCAAAGAGACTTCGTCCACCTATATGCTGCTGATCCGGTCCACCGGCGGAGCCGACGGTGCCTCGCACCGGACCTTCCATGTCGACAATGTGGAAGTGGTGCCTACGAATCCGTCCACCGGTGTGGATGCACGGATTCCCGCGGCGGCCGGCTGCGCGGCAGCACTGGCCGCAGCAGGCCTGATTGTTCTGGCAAAAAAACGCCGCGTGCAGGCTTAACCGCTTGTGCGGCACCGAATAAAGTGGAGGGAATATGACAATGCATAAAACAGCGAAAGGCATTTTGCGCGGAGCGGCGGCCGTTATGGCCGCGGTGATCGCGGCGATGGCGCTATCCGGCTGTCAGCCGGGCGAGGGCGGCTCCGAGCCAACCGTGGTGGTCAAGGTGGGTCTGCTGCCGGAGTTGGAGATTGGTTCCAAGCAGATGACGGTGCTTTCCCAGTCCTCCGGTGAGGATCTCAAGGAGCTGGACGAGGATATGAAGCAGCTGTATGGGCTGGAGATTGAATTCATTTCGGTCCAGTGGGCGAGCCTCGGCGAAAAGATTACCCAGCTAGTGCTCGGCGGCACGCCACCGGATATTTATTACTCCCGCATGCGGGATTTCCCGCTATTGCCCAAGAAAAATATTCTTGAGCCACTCGACGAGATTTTGGATTTCTCTTTGCCGATTTATGCTGGCACCGAGGAGATCCGTAAGGACACGATGTACAACGGCAAAACCTATGCCTCTTGCACACAGGCGGGTATCCCGAATGTCATGTGGTACAACGAAAAGCTGTTTCGCGAAGCGGCGCTGGATACGCCCCGGCAGTATCTCGAACGGGATGAGTGGAACTGGAACACTATGCTCACTCTCGCGCAGGAACTGACCGATGAGAGTGATGGGCGGTATGGTCTGGCGATGAGCCGTAATACCGATCTGCGGATGACCACCGGCAAGGATGTGATCATGTTCGATGAGCAGGGCAATCCGCAGCAGCTGCTCAACGACAAGGATATCCTGGCCACGATGGATTTCTGGAACGAACTGGGTCTCGGCAAGTATAAGGTGATGAGCCCCGAACTCAACCCGACCGAGCTGTTCAAGCAGGGCAAAATCGGCATGATGGTGGGCGGCAGCTATCTTGTCTCCCAGTTTGCTGACATGAGCCAGTCCAATGAGGTCAACTTTGTGCCGTTCCCGAAATATCCGGAGGCGGATGACTATTACAATTGGGCTACTTACACATCGCTATCCATCCCGCGTGGAGCGAAAAACGTCAATGCCGCCAGGGCGTTCATTTATGCCTTCCAGTACATGTCGAGCGCCTACTATGTGGATATCTCGGACGACGAATTTCTCACCCAGCGTGTGGCGGAAGAGAAGCAGAAAAAGGCCGCCAACTATGGCTATGACGAAGAAGATTTCGCCATGGAAGAGTTCATGCGTACTAAGGTCAAGAGCAACCTGAATCCGGCCGAACGGGTCAACGGCTATACCGACTACTTTGACTGGGTGGTTGCGCAGACCATTCGCAACGAGGGTACCGCCTACCAGACGGTGCTTGCCGAACATGAGCCGTGGTTGCAGGACTTTGTGGATACTTACAATAAGGAAGTGCTCGGCATTTCCGAATAACATTGGGAAGAGACGGAGGGATTGTCATGTCTTGGTGGAAAAGGACACTCGGCGCACTTCTGTCGACAGGAATACTGGCCAGTGCACTGGCCTTCACCGTGTCGGCAGAGGAAGTCAAAAATGCGGTTTCCAATCCCAGTTTTGAAGAGAATATTACCACCGAATGGGCCACCGGCTATGCCGAGGAACAGGGCAAGTTCATGATCACAGACGAGCAGGCGCATACCGGCGAGAAATCTCTGAAGGTATACGACCGGAAGATGCCGGATGCGTGGTGGCTGACTGCCTACCAGAACGACTTCACCATTCCGGCGAAAACCGAGATTACCCTGTCCGCCTGGGTCAAACTCGAACAAGGCGCGGGCGAGAAGATCATGCGTCTGGCGATCTACAATGACCAGGGAGCGGATATTGTTTCGATGTCCGCCAGCGGCCCGATTGAGGCGATCTGCAACGATCAGGAGTGGACGCTGCTCAAGGGGACCTACCGAGCACCGGTTGAGGTGACTGGTGTACGGGTTGGTGTGCATTACTATCCGGATGTAACGGATGCGGCAGATTATTGGGGTGGTGCATTTTATGTGGATGACGTGAGCGTTACCGGCGGTGCGACCACCATTCAGCCCGGTGTCAAGCAGGATGTGCCGACCGAGGAGGAGGCGCCTCCGACTACCACGCCGGCGCCGACAACCACAACATCTTCTTCGGCAACCACCACGACCTCCAGCACCACTCGTCCCACCACTACGGCAACAACCACCGTTGTAGATACGGTGAGCGAACCGGAACAGACGGCCGGGGAATTCCCGCTGATCCCGGTGATTGTGGTTGCTGCGGTTGTGGTTGTGGCAGGAGCCGGGGTGGGGGGATACTTCCTGATCCGGAAAAAGAAGGGTGACGGCAATAAGCCGCAGTAAGTCTACGGGAAGGAGAAAACGATCTTGCCTACCAGAAAGACAGTCAGGACAGCTCTGCGAGCCGTCGCCGTAACCACGGCGGCCGCACTGCTGGCCATGCTGACCGCCTGCAACAAGACTCCCGTCTCTTCCGGCGGGGCTGAAGGCAGCGACGTCAGCGTGGATACCACCCCGAAGTTGCAGATCTATCCGAGTTACGGCGATCTGTCGAATGTGCCGGATATCGATTATTCGGACGATTACAGTGTGAAGGTCAACGGCGAACCGATTGAGGTGCTAGAGCTAGCATACAACATGACCAAGAACGGAGAGCTCGCGCCGCCAATGACCAAGGTCGAGGACGCACATGTCGCGATGTTCGGCTTTCAGAATATGACGGTGGAGATCGAGGTGGAATTCAAGACCGGCACGGTCAACACCGCGGTCGTGCGGCCACTTTCCTATGGCATTGAGCCGAAAATCGAGGGAAATACGGTGAAGTTCTCCATCGACAGCCCAACCAAGTACATGTCGGTAGAAATCAATGGCGAATATCAGCCGCTGTTTATCTTTGCGGATCCACCCGAGACCAACATTCCCGACCAGAACGATCCGTTTGTCAAGTACTATGGGCCGGGGGTGCATGATATCGGCAAATTTATGAAATTAGGCAGCTATGAAACGCTGTACATATCCCCTGGTGCGATTCTCAACGGGTCGCTCGACTGCAGCTATACCTCCAATGTGACCATTACCGGGCGCGGCATCGTCAACGGATCCATTTATAAGAAGATGAACGATGTGGACAATTATTACGCGTTCTACGCCGTTGGCGGGGAAAAACTGACGGTGGAAGGGGTCACCTTCATGGGACACTGCGCCGGTACCAACGCGCTGACCGGTCGGGACTATGTGTTCCGCAATTATAAGGCGGTGGCGTTCGGGGAAAACTCCGATGGCATCAACCTGACCGAAAATATTCAGGTCAGCGATGTGTTCCTGTTTGTCAACGACGACCGGCTACGGCTGCAGGACGGCGTTAACGGCGCCAAGGTGGAGCGCGCGGTTGTGTGGAACATCCGCAACGGCAATGTCATCGTGGATGACCGCGGCGTCAGTGTGATTAAAGATGTTGAATACCGGGATATCGACATTATACATAATGAGATTCCGATCTCCGGTACCGCCGGCGTCAAATTCAATGGCAACATCAACATCAAGTACCGCGAATCCCCCGCCTATATGTCAAACATCCGGTTTTACAACTTCCGGATGGAGGAAAACAACGGTATGGCGGTGGATTTCGACCTGACCAACCTGTTCCCGTGGTACCGCTTTGACCCGCCGCATGAGGGGGCAAATATCCGGGATGTCCTGTTCTCCGGGTTCAATCTCGCAGAGGGCATGACCTCGGTGTTCAAGGGGACCGACCTCGCCCATCAGGTGTCTGGCATCTATCTGAACAATTACGTTGTGGGCGGCGTGCTTGCCACCAACGGGGATCAGGCAAATATGACGGTTAATGAGTATGTCAGCAACATCTATTTCAACCGGGGGATGCTAGCACTCAAGGAGCCGAACTACGACGACATGTTTGACGTCGGTGAGACAACCACCATTGTGGCGGGCGCTTACGATTTTGCCAAGATGCCGGAGAAGATCGAATTCTACGCCAACGGCGAAAAGATCGGCGAGGCGACCGAGGAGCCGTATGCCGTCGAATGGACGGTGCCGCAGGGGCAGCACCGCATCGAGGCCCGCTGTGAGGTGGATGGGCAAACCTACGTCTCCAGCGAAATGAAGCTGTACGGCGGCGTCAATCTGCTGAAGAACCCGAGTTTTGAGGACGGAGATCTGTCGGCCTGGCGGCATCCGGAGGGAGGCGGACTAACCCGCATCAACAGCGCCGATTCTTATGTTCCGAAGGACGGCGAGGCCATGCTTCGCGTGGATCAGCGCAAAAACACCTATGACATTGTCAGCCAGGATGTGACCGAGGCACTTAGGCAGTACGGCAAGGGTATGTATGCCTATGAGGCGAGCGCGGTCTGCGGCGACTGGATCGGTCTGCGGCTGATTCTGCGGATCACTGATGACGCTGGTACTCACGAGTATTATTCCAACGGAGCCTCCATGTACACCGTATGGGGAACCACGGTGGATCGCAAGATTCTGCAAATCGACTGGGAAGGCGAGCTGAAAGAGGCCGTGTTTGTGCTATCGGCCGACGACCAGACCAAAGCAGGTATCCATCCGCAGCCGAAAACCATGAAAACCATGTATGTGGATGGCTGCCATCTGAATTTTATTCGCTAACCAAACAGGCGGCTGCCCGGCTCTTGCCGGGCAGCCGCGGAAGGGATTGTTATAGTATGGGACGCGTCATTCTTTATCCGTCGTACGGCGATTTATCGGCCGTGCCTTCAGTGGACTACTCGGCACTTTACGAGGTGCGGGTGAACGGTAACCCGCTGGAAATCCTGTGTCTCGAAGACAACATCACCGCAGGCGGAGAGAAACGCTCCGCCCTTACCGACGTTAAACACGCCCATTTCGGCATGTTTGCCTTTGAAGATACGGCGGTAAACATTGAGGTTCGCTTTAACCGCCCGATAACCGGTGCTGTGGTGCGGCCGCTGTCCTACGGGATCCGGCCGGTGATACGTGAGGATCGGCTCACCTTCACAGTGACCGAGCCGGACAAATATCTGTCGGTGGAAATCAATGGCTGGACCGAGCCGCTGTTCCTCTTCTGCGAACAGCCGGAAACCGAAGTGCCCTCGCCGGACGACGAGACGGTTACCTGGTTTGGGCCGGGGGTACATACCCTCAACGACGACATCGAAAAGCCCTTCCAGCCCGAGAACGGCCATACGCTGTATCTCGCGCCGGGTGCCTTTGTCAACGGCTCAGTGGACGTCAGCTACCGCAAACACGTAAAGATCCTCGGCCGCGGCATCCTCAATGGCTCCATATGGAAAAAGAACGCCTTCCGTTGTGCGTTGGCCGCATATGGAGCGGAGGATTTGCTGGTAGACGGCCCCACCTTTATGGGGCACCCAGCGGGCACTACCGGTACCCACGGTGAGGACTACATTTTCCGCCATTTCAAGGTGGTCGCTTTCGGCGAGAATACCGACGGCATCAACATGACCAAGAATATCCAGGTCAGCGATGTGTTCCTATTCTGCAATGACGACCGGCTGAGGTTGCAGGACGGCTGCAACGGGGCGCGGATTCAGCGTTGCGTGGTCTGGAACGTCCGCAATGGCAATACTTTTGTGGAGGACCGCGGCATGCTGCCCACCAAGGATATCGAATACCGCGACATCGATATAATCCACAACGAGATCCCGTTCGATGGGGCGGCGGATGAGCGCTTCTCAGGCAACATCAATTTCAAGTATCTCGAAGCGCCCTGCGCGATTTCCAACCTGCGCTTTTACAACGTGCGCATGGAGCAGAACAACGGCTATGCAATCGAGATCGACCTTAACAACCGTTACCCTTGGTACCGGCTTGATCCACCATATGAGCAGGGAATTGTCCGCGACCTGCTGTTTTCCAACGTCACCTGTGCTCCGGGGATGACTACGGTGTTCAAGGGCTTGGATGAAAAATATGGCATTGAGGGTGTGTATCTCAACAATGTGTCGGTCAACGGCGCGCCGGCTCACAATCTGGATGAAGCGAATGCCTCGGTCAACGACTTTGCCCGCAGCATCCACTTCAATCGGGCGATGCTGGCGCTCAAGGAGCCGGATTACAACGGCATATATGACACCGGAGATATTCTCACGCTGGAGGCGGGTGCCTACGATTTCCCGCAGCCGCCGGATCGGGTCACATTCCTCGTGGATGGGAAGGCGGTCGGCAACAGTGCCGAACCATTCCGGTTCAGCTGGACGGCGGTGCGGGGCGAACACCGCCTGCAGGCCGTGACGACGGTGGACGGCGAGGAATACCGGTCGTGTGAAATGACGGTGTACATCGGTGATAACCTGTTGGTTAACCCCGATTTCGAGGATGAGGACATCTCGATGTGGGTGCATGCCGAGGGCAAGCCGCTCGACCGCCGAGGAGACGGTGAACCGGCGCATCCGAAGTCGGGAAAGTATTATCTGCATGCACCGCAGCGGGAGTATACCTATGAAACGGTGCGTCAGGATGTCACCGCGGCGTTGCGGGAAAGAGGCCCCGGCCGGTATGCCATCGAGGGAGCGGCGACTGCTTACTATGCGTGGACTGGACTGCATGTGGGGCTTCGCATTCGTGACGATGCCGGGGAACACACCTATAAATCCAATGGTACCTCGTATTTTGCTTACTGGGGGCCGACCTGCAACTATAAAATTCTGGATGTGGAGTGGACCGGCGAACTGAAGGAGGCAGTGTTTTATCTTTCCACGACCGACGAAACCTCATCGGGGCAGATGCATCCGAATCCTTCGGTGATGTGGGACACGTATATTGACGATTGTCATCTGAATTACCTGGGATAAAGAAACCCCCTCCGCCGCAAGGCGGAGGGGACGGCTATATCGCGATGCGGGTTTCAGCTGCGTGGCACCATGCTGGTCGGCGGCTGGCCGAAATGGTTTTTAAACGCCCGGCTGAAGGAATGAATCGAATCAAAGCCCAGCTTTTCCGCAACCTGGGTGACAGTAAAACGGGCGCGCAGTAGCTCGAGTGCTTTCTGAAACCGCACCTTCTGGTAGTACTGATTGATGGACATCCCCATGCAGGCGGAAAACACCTTGGAAGCATGGGAATAGTTGTACCCCACACAATCGGTGATATCGGTCAGCGACCGGATATCATAAAAATGGTTGTTGATGTAGTTGACGATATCGTGCACTGGTTCCTGGTTGTTGAGTAGATACCGCTCGATGGGTTTGACCGAATGCTCTGGGGCGAAAGTGCGCAGGGTGTATACCAACACCTGTTCGATGCACGAACGGATAACTAACTCTCGCTGGATATCATCGTTGATCATTTCGTCGAACGCCATCTGAAAGATGTTGTTTACATCGAATCGATTGGTGCGCAGAGGATCGCGAATGGAAAGAAGCTGAGTCTCAATGCCAGCATACTGCGGATATTCTGGATCCTCGCGGTCAAAATTGATGCCGAGATAATAAAATCGCATCGGATCGCTGTCGTCGGTGGTCATCGAGTGGAGATTACCGTACAGTGTCAGCAGCACGTCGCCCTGCCTGAGCGGGTATTCGCGGTTGTTAACCCGCGCGGTTCCGCGGCCGGAGACGATGAAGCTGATTTCGTGACAGAACTGTACATGAGGCTCTCCATCGTAGCGTGTATCGGTGTAAATATCGCCGATTTGGTACAGGATAAACGGCCCGAGCTTAATGGGATCAAAATAAAACAAATTGTCAAAATGAAATTTGGAGTTTTTGGTCTTCAACCCATTTTCCGCCCTTCCGCATACTCTATAGATTATTTATAACATATTCTGACGATTTTTACAAGGAATTGATTGGAAATTTAGTGAATTTATTTTAGTTTTGGTGGGTATAAAGAGTCCTCGGGGCCTCATCCAACTTGAAAACAGAAAGGAAGATCAGCAGCAATGAACGGAAAACAACGCCTGCTTGCGGCGATTGCGCATCAGGAGGCTGACCGGCCGCCCATCGATATGGGCGCGACATCGGTAACTGGCATGCATGCGGGCACAATGAGTCTGCTGCGGGGTGCGCTGGGCCTCGAGAACCGGCCGGTTAAGGTGCACGAGGTGTTCCAGCAGCTTGGCTACCCAGAGGAGGACCTACTGGATGCGCTCGGAGTGGATGTGGTCGGTCTGTGGGGTTATCGTAATTTTGTCGGGGTGCGCAACCGCAACTATCAGCCCTATGATATCCCACACGGGATACCGGGACTGATCAGCGGTGATTTTGCCTACGATATCCAGCCGGACGGCTCACGTGTGGCATACCCGCGGGGGGATCGCAGTTTTCCGCCGTCGATGCATATGCCGGCGGGCGGTTATTTCTTCGACGGCATCACCCGCTGTACCGTTACGGTGGACGATTGTCCGGATCCTAAGGAGGATTACCGCGACGTGTATACGGTGATGACCGACGAAGAGGCCCGTTATTATGAGGAGGAATCGCTCCGGCTGGCGGAGAGCGGCCGCGGCGTGGTCGGTCTGTTCGGCGGCGCAGGGTTTGGGGATGTGGCGTATCTGCCGGGCGTCGATCTGCGGCAGCCCCGCGGGATCCGCAGCGTCGAGGAGTGGATGATGACCTTTGTGCTGTATCCGGAATACGTCCATGAGGTGTTTTCCATGCAGCTGGAGGCGGGGCTGAAAAATCTCGAAATCTACCGGGAGGCGGTGGGCGATCGCATTCAGGTCGTCATGATGGGCGGCACCGATTACGGCACCCAAATCTCCCTGATGCAGTCGGCGGAAACTTACCGTACCTTTTATAAACCCTATGTGAAGAAAATGAACGACTGGGTACATGCCCATACGAACTGGAAGACTTTTTATCATTCCTGCGGCGCTGTGTACCCCCTCATCGGGGATTTCATCGAAGCGGGAGTGGATATCCTCAACCCGGTGCAGGTGACCGCCGCGGGAATGGATCCGGTGGCCATCAAACAGAATTACGGCGATCGGCTGACCTTCTGGGGCGGCGGGGTGGACACCCAGCATGCGCTGCCGTTCGGCACGCCGGAGGAATGCCGGACGAACGCTCGCGCCATGCTGGATGTGTTTGCGCCCGGCGGCGGTTATGTGTTCAACTCTATCCATAACATACAGGCGAAAACCCCGGTGGAAAACATACTGGCGGTTTTCGATGAGGCTAAGCGGTATCGGTATCATCATTAAGGAAGAAGGGAAAGGGTCATGAAGAAAATCCGTGTGGCGGTGATTGGTTGCGGCAATATCGCCAACAATGCGCATATACCGGCGTATAAAAAGAACAGTGAGGTCAGTGTAACCTTTTTTTGCGATATTCTGCCCGAGCGGGCGCGGCAAGCGGTAAAAACGTACGGTGGTGGTAAGGCAATCACTGATTACCGCGAGCTGCTGGATAGTACCGAGGTAGACGCCGTATCCATCTGTACGCCCAACCATTTGCACGCGGAGATCGCGATGGCGTTCCTGCGCGCGGGTAAGGATGTGCTGTGCGAGAAGCCGGCCGCCCGAACCTATATGGAGGCGCTCGAGATGCAACGGGTTGCGCGGGAAACCGGACGTCTGTTGCTGATCGGGGTATGCAACCGGTTCAACACCAGCGTCAACCGTATCAAGGCGATGATCGATGCCGGCGAGCTCGGTGAAGTGTATCATGTGTATGTGAGCTTTCGTTCCCACCGCTCGATTCCGGGACTCGGCGGTGCGTTTACTACCAAAGCGATTGCGGGCGGCGGCGCGCTCATCGACTGGGGCGTGCATTTCCTCGACATCGTGATGTACTGCTGCGGTGATCCGCGACCCTGCACCGTTTCCGGCGAAGCGTTCTCACGGCTGGGCCGGAATATCCGCGAATACGCCTATACCGATATGTGGGCCGGACCGCCGGTACCGGACGGGATTTACGATGTGGAGGACTCGGTGACGGCATTTATCCGCACCGATGGGCCGGTGATCACGCTCAACGGCGCCTGGGCACAGAATATCGGGGAAAACGAAATGTTCATCGATTTTATCGGCGATAAGGCCGGAATCCGGCTGCAGTACGGCGCTGGCTTTACCGTGTATTCCGCTAAAGACGGTGCACTGCTCAAAACCGAGCCGTCCTTTGTGATGGAAAACCACTACGAAAATGAGATCAATGATTTTGTCCGCTGTATCCGCTCCGGGAAACCGAATGCGGCCAGTATCGACAATGCGGTGATTACCTCCCGGATTATGCAGGCGATTTACGAATCGTCCGATCTGCACCGGGAAATGGTGATTGTCTGAGGCGAGAGGGGAGGACTGCGGTATGAAAAAGATCGGTTTTATTGATTATTACCTGGACCAGTATCATGCGCTCCATTATCCGGAGTGGATCCGTGAGCAGTCGGGCGGTGAAATGGAAGTGGCCTATGCCTGGGCAAAGACGGATAAGCCGGACGGGATGACCAACGAAGCCTATTGCCGGCAGCAGGGGATTCAGCTGCTCGGGAGTATCGAGGAGGTTATCGAGCGCAGCGACTGCCTCGTGGTTATGTCCCCGGATAATCCGGAGCAGCACGAGGAGCTGTGCCGGCTGCCGCTGTCTAGCGGCAAGCCTACCTATGTGGATAAGACTTTTGCACCCGACCGGGAAACCGCTCTGCGTATTGCGGCGGTCGCACAGGAACACGGTACGCCGTTTTTCTCCACCTCCGCGCTGCGGTATGCACGTGAATACGCCGACATCCGGCGGGAAGGGATCGAATCGATCCACAGCCGGGGACCGGGACGCTTCAGCAATTACGCTATCCATCAGATGGAGCCCATCGTCAGCCTGATGGGGGCAGACGTGGAAAAGATCCAGTACACCGGCACGGCTAACACCCCGGCCTTCGTGTTGCGTTTTGCGGACGGGCGCACCGCATCCTTTGCCCAGCTGGGCTGGGAATGCGACTTCAGCCTGGCCATCAACTATGCCGACTGGCATGCCGAAGTCATTCAGGGGGCGACGGACTTTTACCTGCGTTTCCTGAAGGAAATGGTGGGCTTTTTCGGCGATGGTGTGCCACGGGTGCCGGTGAAGGAGACGATCGAGGTTATCACACTGCTGGAATACGGCCGCAAGGCGATGGATCAGCCCGGCTGCTGGGTAACTTTGCCACGCTGACGGAGTAAATGGTGATGGGCATGGAGAACAGGTTCTTTGCTCTGCCGCTGCTGCCAGAACGAGACTGGACGGCGCATAACGCGGAGCAGGCTGCGGTGTGGGCGTCGTTTTATCAGGGGACACCGCTGCGTGTGCCAATGGTTTTGGGAGTCACACCGCGGGTGTTGCTGTGCGACCGGCGGTATAACCCACGCGGAATCACTTTCCGGGATTACATGAACGACCCGGATATCATGAGGCAGGTGCAGTGTGAATTTGCTCTGTTTCGCCGGCATTTTCTGCCCTGCGATCAGGAGATGGGGCTGCCGGAGCAATGGAACGTGTATGTGGATACCCAGAATGTGGGGGAGGCGGCCTGGCTGGGCGCGGAGATAGAATACCCCTTCTGGGAAGTGCCGGATACCCGGCCATTTCTCGACGAGGACAATAAGAACCAGCTATTTGAGCGGGGGCTGCCGGATCCGTTTGGTGGCATATACGGCCGTATGCGGGAATGGAACGAGCGGCTGGCAGGGCCGGGCTGCACCTTTATGGAGCGGCCGGTGATGGTCGAACCCGGTGGGTTGAGTACCGACGGGCCGATGACGATAGCCTGCAACCTGCGCGGTGCGGCGCAGTTCTGCATGGATCTGTATCTGGACAGTGATTACGCGACGCAGCTGCTCGACTACATCACCGAGGCAACCATTCTGCGCATTCGTGCGCTACGGGACTTTTTTGGCTTGCCGGTGCCGGATAACTACTGGTTTGCGGATGACAGCATTGCGCTGCTGTCGGCGGCGGATTATGAACGGTTTATCCTGCCTTTCCACCAGAAACTGCTCGCCGGCATTACCAATGGCCAGGGTCGCGAAAATATCATCCATCTGTGCGGCGACGCAACCCGGCATTTTCCACTCATACGCGATCGGCTGTATGTGAACAACTTCGATACCGGTTATCCGGTGGAGCACGGCCGGCTTGCGCAGACGTTGGGGCCGGATGTTACCATTCAGGGAGGCCCGCGTATCGATTTGCTGCAACATGGTACACCGGAAGAGACGGTAGCCGAAACCCGGCGTATTCTTGATGAGGTTCGCCCATATACCCGGCGCTTCGTGATGCGGGAGGCCAACAATTTGCCACCGTGCACACCTCTTGCCAATATCCAGGCCATGTACGATACGGTGCGCACATTTGGGCGATACGAAAACTGAACAGAAGCGACCGGCAGAAATCCCTGCCGGTCGCTTTTTTGACCCTGCTGTCTTTTTGGAGCAAAGACTCGGAACAGGCCAGTATGCCGTTCATTCTGTGGGCACTTCAAAAAAGAGTGGGGATGAGCAAAGAAGATCTTGCAGCTCCAGCACTCAGCCTGGGCAAAATCCGAGAATTCAGAACCATTGTTCACAGTAATGGTCTTAAAGGAATGTGAAAACCGATCACTGTATTCGCTCTTTAGTTGTCACATATCCCCCAGGACAGAGGAAGAATCCTTGCCAACGATGCGTAGGGGAATGTAATTGCCCGTTTTCTTCTTCAGTAAGGAGGGTGAATTATACTATCAAGTGCAACACTTTAGGAGAATAAAAAGAAGTTCATACAGAACCCTGGTAGAATAGAGAAGACACACAACCACACCACCGCAGGGAACTGTATGAGCTACCATCATCTTAATTAATATAGAATAATGCAAGTGTATACAGAAATATTACGTGGACAGCTTAAGTTACCGAGTTTACCAAATCCAGGTGCTTTATACACACAGACAACGGCTATGAGGAAATTTTCTACGAGGAATTACTGCGCCGCAAAGCAAACGATCCGTCCTACAAAGACCAAAAGTTCCTGCCTTTGCACGGGATGCTGATGGATGTCACAGCGGAGCAGTATGAGGACTTTTATAAGGAGCGCCGCCGCCAGAATTATTTACATGAATGCTCCAGACAAAACGGAGAGATTTCTATTGATATGTTGACCACAGACCAGTTTAACGGCGGGGATATTCTTGTCTCGGACGGCATGGATGTAGAGGAACAGGTTACCCGCAAAATCCTGCTGGACAAGCTGCGTAACTGCCTTTCTCTGCTGACCGAAGAATAACAGGCGTAACTTAATCATGTGCATTTGCCGGGCCTGTGCCAATAACTTTTACGGCACACGCCCTTATTATTTGCGTAAAATCAATCCGGCGCAGACGGAATTAGAGAGCAGATAGGAATGTGTGAATCACGGCCGCTTCTCAAAATCGCACATTTGCAGCCGATAGAGGCCTCTATTATAATGCAAGGGCGGACAGAGAACTGCCTGTTTGTACCTTGACAACAAAATAGTGAAGCGACGTGATTCCGTACAGATGTGTACGGAGGTAACGAAATGAAACGGGTTTATTGTCTTTATAGAGTATCCACGAAAAAACAGGTTGACAAAAACGAAAACGACATTCCGGCGCAAAGGACGGCTTGCCATGATTTTGCTGAACGGCAGGATGACTGGTGTATTCTGAAAGAGTTTTCGGAAAAAGGCATTTCAGGCTATAAGGTGTCTGCGGAAAATCGGGACGCGATTCAGGATTTGAAAGAAGCGGCACTGAACAATGATTTTGACGTTTTGCTGGTATTTATGTTTGACCGTATCGGCAGAATTGATGACGAAACGCCATTTGTAGTTGAGTGGTTCGCAAAGCACGGGATTGAAGTTTGGAGTTCCCAAGAGGGACAGCAGAGATTCGATACCCACGTTGATAAGCTGACAAACTATCTCCGATTTTGGCAGGCTTCCGGCGAGAGCGAAAAGACCTCCATACGAATTAAGAACAGTATGGAACAGATGGAAATCTCCGGCCTTTATACCGGAGGGGCAGTCAAATATGGTTATCATCTGATTGAAAGCGGATTAGTCAATAAAAAGGGACAGCCAATCAAAAAGTATGAGATTGACGAGGCGGAAGCGGAAGTGCTGCATATGATTGATGATATGACTGTCCACAAAGGATACGGCTCATGGCGGCTGGCAGATTACCTGAACAAGCACGGATATAAAACGCATACCGGCGGAAAGTTCACGAGCATGAAAATCATCCGTATTTTAAGGGATCCCTATTATTGTGGTCGCCTCGAAAATGGCGAGACTTCCGAAGCTTTGCAGAAGCTAAAAATACGAAATGATGATACCTACGACCAAATCCTTTATATTTTGAGACAGCGTAACCGTAAGAACGAAGAAAAGCGCCATATCGCAATGAGTACAAAAGGAAATGCGATGCTTTCCGGCAACATCTTCTGTGCGCATTGTGGCGGCAGGCTTACAACGATCCGTTACAGGGACAGCTATATTCGGACTGACGGCTCCGTTTATGCCGTAGACCAGATCAAATATTCCTGCTATCACAAAAGCCGTAAACTGTGCGAGTGCGATGGACAGACCACATACCAGGCAGACCGAGTTGATGAGGTAGTCAGCCAGATTATCCGAAAGATTTTTAGCTGTATGCAGGGTGCGCCGGAAGAAGAAAAGCTGCAAATGCTGTTCAAACGACAAATGGCAGGAAATCGCGCAACACAAAAGAAGTTGACCCTTGAATTGGAGAAGAATAAAGGACAACTTTTGAAGCTGCAACTGGAAATCGGAAAAACGCTGACTGGCGACAGCATTTATTCACCGGAAGATTTGACACAGGCAATCGTCAATTCCTTCCTCATGACCCTGCGGGACACGCTGGTGGTCGTTCCTTTCAGCTTTTTCTCCGCGTTGATTCTCAGCAAGGAATTTCATGGGCGAACGGTTGCCCGGGCAATCTTTTTTCTGCCGGTCATCGTTTCCACCGGTGTGCTTGCCACGATGGATTCCAACAGCGTGATCAGCATGATGATGGACCGGAATACCGCTTCGGCGGCCAACAGCATGCAGACTGCGTTTTCGGCCTCCGGGCTGATCACCACCCTGTTTTCCGACAGCCTGCCGATGGAAATGGTGGATTTCATTACCACGGCGACTTCCGGTATTTACGACATCATCATCAAATCCGGTCTGCAGATCATCATTTTCATCGGCGGTCTGAACACGATTTCCCCATCGCTGTTTGAATCCTCCAATATCGAAGGAGCCACGGCGTGGGTGAATTTCTGGAAGATCACCTTCCCGATGTGCGGGCCGTACATCCTGCTCAATGTGGTGTATACCATCATCGACTCGTTCACCAATCTCAGCAATCCGCTGATTTCCCAGATTCGCAGCGATTTGATGGGCCTGAAGAATTTCGGTGTCGCCTCGGCGGCGGCATGGGTATATTTTGTAGCCATTTTCGCTGTGCTGGGCATCGTGTTTGCCGTGATGCAGAGGAGGGTGTTCTACCATGAGTAAGAAGACGTTCTCCAGCCGCCTGACGGCGCCCAAGGTGCGCAAGACCACGCTGAAATGGCTGTTCGCCATTTTCCGCACCGTCTTTATCGTGGGCATCTGCTTTACGATTCTTTATCCGCTGCTGACAAAGCTTTCCATGTCTTTTACAGCGATACGGCGGAGGGGCAGTACCGGGTCGTCATGCCGAATGTGGAAGCGGCGAAAAAGGCTGGAAAACACCTGATGATCGGCTGTGAGACGATGAATCTGGACGAGGCCCGGCGTGAAGACGGCAATTGCGCTATTTCCTATTTTGAAGAGGGCAAAATTTACATGTACCGGTGCCTGGAGGAGATCAAACACAGGGTGGAGGAAACCTACGACGCGTTCGGTTTTGCCATTCACGATGCGAAGCGGTGGATCGCCCTGCAGCCTCATGTGCTTCCGGAATATGCGGAGGTGTATGGCAAATGAATCCACTGAGTAACGCGGATCGCCTTGCGGCGATTGCCGCAGAGATTGCGGCGGGCGGCCGGAAGGATACGGCGCTGCCCGGCCAGGCCTGGTTTATCGGCAATGACGAAATCCTGACTTTTCCCCGGGATGACGGCGACTGCCGTTATCCTTATGGGAGCGGCGGCTTCAATTTCTGGGCGTATACCTCCGGCTATATGCACAGCAACGAGGGGATTTTCTCCCCATTTCTGCGCAGTGCGGAGGGGCAGGAACCGAAAATCTGCTGGTTTGCGGCGTTGAATACGCCGGAGGGAACCAGACGGGTCATCCCGCTGCTGGCGGTTCCGGAAGTACAGGATGACGCCCTGCGCTATACGGTATTCAACAAATCCTTTGTCACCTACGTGACGGAGATCGATGGCCTGCGCTTCAGTGTGCGGATTTATGTGGCAGAGGACCGTACGGTCCGTTTTACGCTGGGAGTCCGGAATTTAACACAAAAAGAAATCGATTTCTGCCTTTCCTCTTATCTCAACCCGTTCCTGCTGCACGATGTGTTTGAAAACGGAGAAAACCGCTGGTTCCGTGAGGTGAATGTCCTGAACGGCGAACCGCTGCCGGATTTTGTGGTGCGGTGCAACGAAAGTATCAGCCGTACCAGGCAGGTATCCAATTATGGGGTGTTCACCCGCACGATATCGCTGTATGACGGGGCGTCGCTGACCGGCCATGAGGAAACCACTTCCCGGGCGGCTTATGTCGGCGGGACAAGAGCCAGTCTTCACCGGCCCCGCGGTGTGATGGCAGGCAGTTTCGGCCCCGCCTGTCATGTGACGACCTTTACGGAGGTCGGCATCTGCGGCGATCTGCAGTGGCTCAGGCTTCCGGCCGGGGCCAGTCTGCGGGAGGATGCCGCTTTTGCCTATCGCGTGCATTGTGAAGATGCGTCAAGTGTGGAGGCAATGCGGAAACTTCGTCCGGCGCCGGAGGCATTCGATACTGAGCTGGAGGAGCTGCTGCACGCTGAAGAGGAAAAAAGCGGCGGCCTGAAGCTCACCTTTGCGGATGGGGAGAAAGCTGCCCTTTCTGCCCCGGTGATGAACGCCTTTTTCGGTCAACTGAAAAAGCAGGTGGAATTCTGCGCCACTATCAAGGGCTACATTCAGCTGAGCACCAGCTCGCTGATCGGGATCCGGGACGTGTTTCAGGCACTGGAAGCGTATATGCTCTGGCAGCCCGAGGCCGCCCGCGATAAGATGCTGGAGGCGCTGAGCTTTACCGATCCTTCCGGCCGCTGCCCGCGGCAGTATGCCCTGCCTGTCCGGGAAGGCGCGGCTCCGGCGATGGATCTGCGGCCATTCATCGATCAGGGCGTGTGGGTGATTTCCACCATCGTGACCTACTTGAAATTAACCGGTGATTTTGCTTTCCTCCAGGAAGTCTGCGGTTACTACGAAATCGTGGACGAGAAAAAGCGTCTGGTCCGGAAAAGCGATGAAAGAGACACAGTGCTCGAGCATATGCTGCGGATCATGGGATGGCTGCTGGACAAGACCGATCCGGTTACCGGCTGCATCCGTGTGCTGTTCGGCGACTGGAATGATGCGCTGGACGGGCTGGGCACCAGCCGTGATCCGTCGAAGGAATACGGCAGCGGCGTGTCGGTGATGGCTGCTGCGCAGGTTTGGCAGAATCTCAACGAGATGATGGAGCTGCTTTCCCTGCTGGACGCCGATCGGTATTCCGATACCATCACCGATTATTCCGAGCGGGCGGACCGTCTGGCAGCCGGGCTGAAGAAATACGGTGTGGTCTATCATGAGGGACACGCCCGCATCAGTCATGGCTGGGGAGACGGCATTGCCTATCACGTGGCCGGCTGGAACGATCCGGACGGCAAGGCGCGCCGCAGCTTGACCTCCAACGCTTTCTGGGTGCTGAGCGGACTTTACGACCGTGATCCCAGCCTGTCTGCGGTTATCAAAAACGACATTTTGGCGCTGGATTCCAAGTACGGGCTGAAAACCTTCGATCCCCATTTTGAACCGGACGCCAAGGGCGTGGGACGGATTCCCAAGTTGCCTGCCGGCACGGCGGAAAACGGCGCGCCGTATATCCATGCCTCTATGTTCGGTATTATGGCGCTGTTCCGCATGGGTTGTGCCGAAGAAGCCTGGCGGGAACTGTTCAAATCGCTGCCCATGACCCACGAGACGGTGTCTGTCTCCCCGTATGTTATGCCGAACTCTTACGGCTGCAATTCGGAAAAGAACATTGACGGGCAGTCGATGATGGACTGGCAGACCGGCAGCTCAAATGTGGCGCTGAAAACATTGGTGCGCTATGTGGCGGGGGTTTCGCCCGAATATGACGGCGTGTGGATCCAGCCCGCTGCTTACTGTCCCTTTGGCGGATTTACAGCTGAATTCCCGGTCAAGGGCGCGGTGCTGAAGGTCAGCTATCGGAAAACCGGTGTGTCGGAGAGGCGCTTCATGGTGGACGGACAGCCGGCCAAGGGACAGTATAACGAAAGCATGAAGCTGTGCCGTCTATGGATTCCTGCCGACCGACTCAACGGCACGGTAGAGGTTACGGTAGAAGACTGAGGGCGCGTACCCGCGTGAGAAAGGAGCAGGAGGTTCAATGATTCAATTCGGAACGGGCGGCTGGCGTGCCGTAATCGGCGACGGTTTCACCAAGGCGAATGTTCAGCTGCTGACGGCGGCGCTGGCACGGAAAATGAAGGACGAAGGGGCGGATTCCGCCGGCTTTGTCGTTGGATATGACCGGCGCTTTCTGTCGGTGGAGGCGGCCCGCTGGGCGGCGGAGGTGATGGCGGGGGAAGGTATTCCCTGCAAGCTGGTCAACCGGGAGGCGCCCACACCGCTGATTATGTTCACGGTCAAGTATTATGAAATGCATTACGGGATGGCCGTTACCGCCAGCCATAACCCCGCAATTTACAACGGGATCAAGGTGTTCATCAAGGGCGGGCGGGACGCGGATGAAACGGTTACGGCGGATATCGAGCGGTATATCGCCGCTGTTGACCCTGCATCCATTCATCCGGTTCCCTATGAACAGGCGCTGGCCGAAGGTCTGGTGGAGGAGATCAATCCGCAGAATCCTTATCTCGATTCCATCATCCGCGGGATCAATATGGATGCGATCCGCAGCCGGGAGCTGAAAATTATCCTGGACCCGATGTATGGCGTGTCCAAAACCAGTCTGCAGACCATTCTGCTGACGGCCCGGTGTGATGTGGACGTAATCCATGAGCGGCACGATACGCTTTTTGGCGGACGTCTGCCGGCACCCAATATGGAAACGCTGGGCACCCTGCGCAACACAGTACTCGAGCGCAGGGCGGATATCGGCATTGCCACCGACGGCGACGCCGACCGGCTGGGAATTATCGACGACAAGGGCGAGTTTGTGCACCCGAATCAGATTCTGGTTATCCTGTATTATTACTTGCTGAAATACAAGGGCTGGCACGGGCCGGCGGTGCGGAATATCGCCACCACCCATCTCCTCGACAAGGTGGCTGCGGCGTTTGGTGAGCAGTGCTACGAGGTGCCGGTCGGCTTCAAGCATATTTCCGCCAAAATGCTGGAGACCAATGCGGTGATCGGCGGCGAATCTTCCGGCGGGCTGACCGTGCGCGGCCACATCCAGGGCAAGGACGGCATTTATGCAGCCTCCCTGCTGGTGGAAATGCTCGCGGTGACCGGCAAAAAGCTGTCGGAAATTTACGAGGAAATTGTCCGCGAATACGGATGTCTGGTGATGGCGGAGCGGGATTACCGCTTTTCTCCGCAGCGCAAGACGGAGATTGTGAAACTGCTCATGGAGGACAAAAAACTGCCGGAGTTCCCCTGTGAAACTCTTAAGGTGTCTTATCTAGATGGCTGTAAGGTGTATTTTCAGAACGGCGGCTGGATTATTGCCCGTTTTTCGGGTACGGAGCCTCTTATCCGCATTTTCTGCGAGATGGAGGACGGTGCGCAGGCCGAAAATATCTGCGATATTATGAAAGCTTTTCTGGGGCTGTAAAAAACGGAAAGGAAGCGGATCGGCTTGTCCACGCAGGAACAAACGCTGTTTACCCATGTCCGGCTGGTGACGCCGGAACGGCTCCTGGAGGAGCGGGCGGTGCTGGTCAGGGGAAACCGGATTGCCGGCGTTTATCCGTCGGCCGGTGTCCCGGCGGTGGATGCGCGGGTCATCGACGGCAGGAACAGGTATCTGGCACCGGGTTTTATCGATATGCATTGCCACGGCGGCGGCGGACATGATTTTATGGATGCCACGCCGGAGGCATTTATCGGTGCGGCTGAAACCCATGCACGGTATGGTACAGCCACGCTGCTGCCCACCACCCTGGCGGGAGACGATGAGGATCTGAAAAAGACCTTTGAAGCGTTCCGACAGGTAAAGAAAATCCGTCATCGGGGAGCAAACATGCCGGGCATGCACCTGGAAGGGCCGTACTTTTCAGCGGAATACAAGGG
>ERZ825896.836-NODE-836-length-37701-cov-3.846252_pt1 | contig 37701 bp, 41 predicted proteins | sample MGYA00519858_ERZ825896 | MGnify/ENA primary metagenome ERZ825896 (study PRJEB31778, sample SAMEA3449214) | human gut metagenome | biome: human gut; feature: human-associated habitat; material: faeces | place: United Kingdom | collected 2010/2012 ...
TGGCCCAGGCGCTGGAGGACCGGTTCCGGGAGGCGGGGGTACTGGTGCGTGAAAGCCCCATCCTCCACGAGCTGTACACGGTGCTGGTGCAGACCGAGGCTCCGGCTGTGCTCATCGAGTACGGCTTTCACACCAACAAGGAGGATGTGGACCTGCTGAAGGACGACGCCTACCGGGACAAGCTGGCGGAGGCCACGGCGCGGGGAATCTGCAATTTCCTGGGCGTGGCGGGGAAGGACGGACAGGAGGAAGAAACTGCGATGACCGTAGAAGAGGCAAAGCGTGTGCTCAGGGAGAAAGCCGGGCTGAGCGACACCACGATTACTTATCTGTACAACTACCGCTGGGGAGACGATCTGTTGCTCAAGCTGGCGGCGGCAATGGAGGGCAAGGGATGAGAGAGAAGCTGGCGAAGCTGATAGACGTGAAGAGCATTGTGACGCTGGGGCTGTCGGTGTGCATGGCAATGCTGCTGTTCGGAGGGTTCCAGCCTCCGCAGGAGGCGCTGGCCCTGTTCTGCACCAGCTACGGGGCCATCATCACCTATTTCTTTACGCGCAAGGAGGGCTAAAGGATGGAGTGGACCACCATCACAGTCATAATCTCCCTGGTGGGCCTTGGGGCTGCGGTCATCAAGCCCATTGTCTCCCTGACGCAGAGCATCACAAAGCTGACGGTGGTGGTGGAGCGGCTGGAGCGGGAGCTTGATGAGCAGAGCGAGCACAGCCGGGAAAGCCACAAGCGCCTGTGGGACCACAATGAGGAGCAGGACAACCGCCTGGACGACCACGAGCGCAGGATTCACGACATGGAGCATAAAGCATAAAGACCGCCCGGAGGGTAGGAGTGGTGCTACCTTCCGGGCGATTTTTTTAATATTATGAAAGCGTAGAAAGGAAACCGACTGGGTGAATAATATGGTCTCCCTTGGCATCCAGGTCAAGTTCAGGATGCAGTAGCTGAATACTGCGCCGAATACTGGAATAACCGTACTTAGCCCTGATATGGTCCATTGTGCGTTCCAGGTCGGTTCTGCGCAGGAGTTTGGCGTCCTCGGGGAAGAAGGAGAGCTGGGGGGATTCGTCTTCCAAGGCGAGGCCGCTGGCCCGCACGGACAGGCTGCGCACCGGTCGGGGCGGTCGATTCTCGCTGAAGAGGCGAAAGGCCGTATCGGCGATGACGGTCGAATTGCAGGTGGGGGTGTAGAGCTTCTGTTGGCGCTCATACCACAGCAGGGCGGTGTCGCGGATACCGATTTGCACGGTGCCGCAGACGCTGCGCTGCTCCCGCAGGCGGGCGGCAACCGACTCACTCAGGGCGTAGAGGGTGATTTTCACGTCATCGTCGGTCACGAGGTCCCGGGGGGCGGTGGTACTGTTGCCGATGGTCTTAACCGGAGGCATGGCATAGTAAGGGCTGACGCCGGAGCTGTCGAGGCCGTTGGCGAATTGCCAGAGCAAAACGCCGACCTTGCCCAGCGTGGTGTGCAAGAGCTCTATGCCGGTGCGGGCCAGATCGCCGATGGTCTTGATGCCGAACCGGGCCAGCTTCTTGGTGGTGGCCGGGCCCACATAGAGCAAGTCGCTGACCGGCAGGGTCCACACCACATCGCGGTAGTTGTCCCTCGTGATGACCGTGGTGGCGTCGGGCTTCTTGTAGTCGCTGCCCAGCTTGGCGAAGACCTTATTGAAGGAGACCCCCACGGAGGCGGTGACGCCGACCTCACGCTTAATGCGGCCCCGGATGTCGTTGGCGATGGCCTCCCCCGGCCCGAAGAGCCCCTCGCTGCCGCCCACGTCCAGCCAGCATTCGTCCAGGCCAAATGGCTCCACTTGGTCCGTGTAGCTGACGTAGATGTCCCGCACGGCGCCGGAGACCTCCAGGTAGCGCTCGAAGTGGGGAGGCACAACGAGCAGGCCGGGACAGCGCAGTTGAGCTTCCCAGATGGCCTGGCCGGTTTTGACGCCGAGCTTTTTGGCCTCCTGGCTCTTCGCCAGTACGATGCCGTGGCGCAGCTCGGGGTCGCCGCACACGGCCACGGGCTTGCCCCGGAGCTCCGGGCGGTCCCGCTGTTCTACTGAGGCATAAAAATTATTGAGGTCCGAGTGCAATATCACCCGTTCCAAGTTGCTCACCACCAAACAAATGTTCTAACAATATTGTATGGTGGTATTGGCTCAAATATCTACGAGTAAGTATTGGTAATTTGGTGGCGGTGGTGTGGTATAATAGTGCCGAGGTGATAGCTATGTGCGGACGGTATCAGCTGGACCCTGGGGACAGCGATGAGATTTTGCAAATTATCCGGCAGGTGCAGGACCGGGTGAAAACTGGAGAGATTTACCCAACCAATCTCGTGCCGGTACTGGCTGAGTTTGGCGGAGAGCTAGCGCCCCGGCCTATGGTCTGGGGATACCCGCGTTTTCAGGGTAAAAGCGGCAGTATCATCAATGCCCGCAGCGAGACGGCAGGGGATAGGCCCATGTTTCGGAAGAGCCTCTATGAGAGGCGGTGCGTATTTCCAACAACCGGCTTTTTCGAGTGGGGGCCGGGAGAGGGCGGTAAAAAACAGAAATACCGGTTCAATCTGCCGGGCGGGGATAAGGCGCTCTACTTGGCTGGCCTCTGGAACGACTTTGCCGGGGAACCGCGGTGCGTCATCCTCACCACGCAGGCGAACGCCTCCATGGACGGCATCCACGACCGGATGCCAGTGGTGCTCCGGCGCGAAGAGGTGGATCGGTGGGTGCGGGATACTGATGCGGTGCTGAACAGGCTGAAAGAGAAGCCACCGGCACTGGAACATTCTTCTGTGTAGTATCTATTGCGACATTTGGCCATCACATAAATTTCTTCTATTACTAATCTATTACTAAAAAAACGTGTAAAACTATTGAAATTAAACGATTTTTATTTGAATGGGGTTCAAGAGGCCGCTGGTTCGAATCCAGTCACTCGGACCAAAAATCCTTGTATTCGTTATGAGTACAAGGATTTTTTGCTGTTTTATACGCGTTTTGTTTATGCTTTGTTGCAAATTTTATTTTAGGCGGAAGAGTATGACCCTTTACGGCTCTGAAACGCTCTTGATGAAGGTTTCCATGTGCTCTGCATTTGCTTACTTCATTTTCTCCGTAACATGTCCATTGGTCGCATCTTCCTTGTAGATTCCCCGTCAGTCAAGGGCCCGCAGCTCCTCAGAATCGCCCATGTGGGTCTTGATAGCATCTCTGCCTGGGCCTCCTTAATCAGGGCTTGCAGCTTCCGGAGTGTGCGGATTTCTCAGTCAGCTCATTCGTGCTCATCGCTCGCTCCTTTCCATAATAAAACAGACGGCGCCGGATATCCGGCGCCGTCTGCTATGTATCAGTTATTCAGTTGGCCTTTTTGAGCTTCTGCAAGTCTTCGCTCATCTGGCGGACTATGGATTTCAGGAACTTCATTTCGTCCTCCAGCTCATCCACTCGGGAGCGGGGACCAGCTTCTCTTGGATGTCCTGGATTCCTTCGGCCAGAAGGTCGAACTTCTTGGCAAACACGGCACCCATCAGGGATACCGTGTTCTTTGTAGTCCGCTGTTCTGCCTCGACCACTTCTTCACGGACGACCCCGCGAATGGCTTCTAACAGTTCTTTATCTACCATCGGTATCACCTCTTGCTGTCATTATACGGTGCCGGTATTCGGTTGTCAAGGTTCGCGTCTGAGGTGTGGCCCCGGTACCGCGGCGGTTTCGTCTATTTCAACGGCGTGGAGGGTTCCCGGTGGCCTTCTCCCTCTTGACAGTATGAATTATAATATATGGGGTCGTATATATCAATGCGCATACTTAACAAATATGGGGTCGGATATTTGTGCGGTTTATATCTGGTCGGATATTGCTTTTTGTGCTATAATGCTGGCATGCTGGGAAAGGTGCCCCCAAAATTGGGGGTTCCCCCGAAAAGGAGGAAGGAAAGTGAGCGAAGAAAAGCCTCGCACAACAGAAGCGCAAAAAAGAGCAAAGAGAAAGTATATGGAGAAGTTTGTGGAGGTCAAGGTCAGAATGACCCCGGAGCGGCGAAGCGCCGTCCAGGCCCACGCAGAGGCCCAGGGCGAGAGTACCACAGGCTTTATCAACCGGGCCATATCTGAGACTATGGAGCGGGATAACGGCACTCCTGACAGTGTAGAATAGACTAAGGAGGCGTTGCATATGGCATTACCAGCACCGAAAGACCGATATACTTTTGCTGACTGTCTCACTTGGGGTGAGGATGGATGAGAGAATAGAGATCATCAACGGCGAGGTTGTGATGATAGCCCCGCCGTCTACGGCACACCAGCTTATCAGCATGGAGCTTGCCAGACAGCTTGCAAACTATCTGGAGGGGAAGAAGTGCAAAGCAATCCCCGCCCCCTTCGCTGTCCGGCTTTTCGAGAAGGAAGGAGATACCCCGGGAGATATTGACACGGTGGTAGAGCCAGACATCTCTGTGGTATGTGACCCTGATAAGCTGGACAAAAACGGCTGCAAGGGAGCGCCTGACCTGGTGGTGGAGATACTCTCCCCCTCTACACAGAGGCATGACCGGCTTGTAAAGCTGGATCTGTACCAGAGGGGCGGAGTGCGGGAGTATTGGATTGTCAGCCCGGAAGAAAAGACGGTACAGGTGTTCCGACTGAACGGGGGACTGTTGCGGCCCCACGAAGTATACGGCAAAGAAGATGTTGCAAAGGTCAATGTATTGGATGGCTGCTTTGTAGAGTTGTCCAAAGTATTCCAGTAAATAAAAAGGCCGCCCCCGGTGCTGTGAACACCAGAGACGGACCGGAATCAGCTTCAAGATCACCGCCGCAGAGGGCCGTGATATGGCTGGAAAGCAGATCCGGCATATAAGACCTGGACACTAGAACGCCCCATGACAGAGCGGCAAATGGAGAAGGAAGTGCAGCGGGTAGCGTTTGAGTTTGAGCGGGAAATAAAGCTGGGTTTCCAGGCCGACAACCGCCAGACCTTTGCTGAGTACGCAAAGTATGTGCTGGAGTTGAAGGAGCGGGCCGGGGACAAGTATCGCACCCTGGAGCGATACAGAGAGTTGATGCAAAGCATTACTCCGGCAATCGGCCATATAAAGCTGGTAGACCTCCGCCCACAGCACCTCAATGCCTTTTATAAGGCCCTGGGGGAAGAAGGGGTAAGCGGCAGGGCTGACAAGGCCCACACGTTTGTTGACCTCTCGGCGATGCTCAAAAAGCAGGGGTTGAGCCGGACAAAGGCCGCAGAGGCGGCGGGGGTGGCCGCCACCACCATCACGGCGGCCTGTCAGGGGAATACGAGGACACCACCAAAACAAGCACCGTCCGCTTTATCAAACTGCCCGCCGAGACAATGAACCTATTGAAGCAATATCGCGGCTGGTATCTGGAGCAGCGCCTAAAGAACGGCGACCGCTGGCACGATACCGATTTCCTGTTTGTGAAGGACAACGGGGAGCCGATGATTCCCGGCAGCATAACGGCGTGGCTGCGCAAGTTCTCCATGCGGCACGACCTTCCCCACATCAACCCCCATGCGTTCCGGCACACAATGGCCTCCATCCTGATCAGATCAGCGAGGGGAAGGACGTGGTTGCCGTCTCTAAGCGCCTGGGCCACGCGAAGGTGAGCACCACTACCGACATCTATTCCCGCATCATCCGTCAGGCAGACGAGCAGGCCAGCGAGTGCCTTGCCGACGTGATGCTCAGCCCCACACAGAAAAGGGCCAGCGGGTGACGCTGTGCGCCAAATGTGCGCTAAATACCCATGTTGGCTGCCATCTGGAAATAAAAAGAAAATCCCTAGAACCATTGCGGTTCTAGGGAAATCTTATGGTTGCGGGGACAGGATTTGAACCTGCGACCTCCGGGTTATGAGCCCGACGAGCTACCAGCTGCTCTACCCCGCGATATGGTGCCGGAGACCGGGGTCGAACCGGCACGGGAATATTCCCACGGGATTTTAAGTCCCGGGCGTCTGCCAATTCCGCCACTCCGGCGTAGCAACTCCAGTCTCTCCTGCTTTTTGAGTGCTTAAACAGCATATCACAGGGGACGGTGCTTGTCAAGGAAAAATTTCAATAACCTTCCTTCAGGCTTCGTCACATATTGCGCGTTGCAGCGCATATACTGGTATGTATTCCACCAAAGCAAGGAGGTCTGTTTATGGACGAACAGCAGGAATGGGTTCCCATCTCTACACCGACGCAGGGAGATGTGGATGACTTCATCTTCCGTATGGATTCAGTGGATTCAGATTGGTACGTCAGCGACCGCTGAAAGCCGCCCCCGGGCGGCTTTTTGCTGCGATAGGGCACGTTATACTTTACATTACGGCGTTCATTGGATATAATATTAAGGCTATTTTATGGAAATGAGAGTGGACGTCCATGCTGCAATTCGATGAGTATAAAGTAAAGCTGAACAACCTCCGGCCGGGGTTGGACGAACTGGAGCAGGCTCTGGGACTGGAGGCCGCCCAGAGAGAAGTGGATATGCTGGAATCAGAGAGCGCCTCTGACGGGTTCTGGGACAATTTGGAAAAAGCCCAGAAGGTTCAGCAGCGCATCAGCATTCTGCGCGGAAAGTTGGAAGGGCAGGCCAAACGCCGCTCCCAGTGGAACGATCTCATGGCGCTGTGTGAGATGGGCAATGAATTTGAGGACGAATCCCTGATCCCTGAACTGGAGGAGGGATATAGCAAGCTGGAAGAAGAGGTAGAGGAAGCAAAGCTGACGACGCTGCTTACCGGGGAGTATGACAGTGCAAACGCTATTCTGACCTTTCATGCCGGGGCAGGCGGTACCGAGGCCCAGGATTGGACCCAAATGCTTTACCGCATGTATACCCGTTGGGCGGAACGCCACGGCTTTACCTATCAGGTCATGGACTATCTGGACGGAGACGAGGCGGGGATCAAGAGTGCGACCATCATGATCGAGGGCGAAAATGCCTACGGCTTTTTGCGCAGCGAGCATGGAGTGCACCGCTTGGTCCGTGTCTCTCCCTTTGACGCCAATGCCAAGCGGCAGACATCTTTTGCCGCCCTGGAGGTCATGCCTGAGATCCCCGATGACGTGGAGGTAGATATCCGGCCGGAAGATATTGAGATGCAGGTGTTTCGCTCCTCCGGCGCCGGCGGCCAGCACATCAACAAGACCTCTTCCGCTGTACGGCTCATCCATAAGCCCACAGGGATTGTAGTCTCTTCGCAGCAGGAGCGGTCTCAGTTTCAGAACAAGGACACCTGTATGCGGATGCTCCGCTCCAAGCTGGTGGAGCTTCAGATGCAGGCTCATGCTGAAAAGATCTCGGATCTCAAAGGCGTCCAGATGAAAATTGAGTGGGGAAGCCAGATTCGATCCTACGTCTTTATGCCCTATCAGATGGTAAAGGACACCCGCACCGCCTATGAGACCAGCAACATCAACGCCGTTATGGACGGCGATCTGGACGGCTTTATCAACGCCTACCTGAAGGCGCAGGCGACAGGAACACTGCTTACCAAATGAGGATCGTGAGGCCGGCATCGGATCAAATTTGATCCGATGCCGGCCTCACAATCTTAACAGCAGCCATTCAGGCGGCGGTCAGAGGGATTCCCCACGGCTGTTACCACCTGTCCATGGCAGATAGCATACATCGTTGCGGCCGAGATATAGGACGCGGTGGAGAAGTTCGGAGCGGGAATTGACCTCCATCTTCTGATAAATTTGCTTGACATGAAAGTTTACTGTATTGAGTGAGATGCACATAACCTGTGCAATTTCCCGATAGGGAAGGCCATGGCAGAGGTGCGTCAGGACTTCGCGTTCACGGGCGGTAAGCGCCTGATCCAAGCTGCCAAAACTGGCGTGCGCCTGCTCCAGATCTGAAGAGAGAAAGGTCGCAAGAAAGTCGCTCTGGGGATCCAACTGCACAGTCCGCATAGTCATTGGCACTGGTTTGATGTTCTGTTTAAAATAGCACAAAAGGCTGGAGGTATGCTCCAACTTCTCCGCCTGCGCAAGGCTGCGTATATGGTCTTGGAATTTATCCAAAATATTGCTCATACGTACGGGAGAGACGTCCTCATCGTCTAAGAATTCTTCAAGGACACTATTCATGTAATATATGGTTCCGTCCCGGCTGGAGAGAATCGTTCCTATCCGAGATAGATCCAATATCCGCTGAATATATGCCTGGCGTGTCTCGATCTCCCGGTGCATACGTCCATTCAACAGCGCCAAATTCAAATGGTGGGAGATTTGCTTGACGAGTGTGATTTCCAGGGGAGAAAAGCCGCGGTCGCCTGAAATTCTGGCAAAGGAGACAGCGCCATGCAGGCAAGCTGCCCTGGAATAGAGCGGTACATAGAGGATATCAGCCGGACGGCCGAAATCTCTCTCAAGCTGCTCCAGGGAGAGTGAGCCTCCGGATACTCCGCGCGTCTTGGAGGAAGAAAGAAGGGTGTTTTGTCTGGGCAGCTGGCGGATAGCGTCCTGGTACCACTTATCTCCGCCGGCAATGGCGAGCGGCTGGTTTTTCGAGTCCAGGGGGAAAAGCTCCAGACCATAGGCATCTGCTTCAATGACCTCCGGAATAGAGGCTAGGTAGAGGTGCTGAATTTCCTCCACATCCAGGCTGCCGTGGAGCAGCATCAGCATATGTTGAAACCGCTCCAACAGGCGATCCTGGTGCAGGAGACTGTCCAGATGCAGGATGGGAGGCGTGTTGATATATTTCCGCCTGGCAACCGCCGGCAATACATAGACATCTCCCTTTCCAGACGCATCAGCGGCCGTGTGGAAGCCGCTCAGGTTAAAACGGCCGGCGCCATCTATCCAGACCAAGTCTCCAGTGAAAAGCCAATAGCCGGATGGGGGCTGCCCTAAATATCCAATGAACTGCCACGGTGTGTGGATGGCCAGCTCTCCCACGGTGTTGGATGCCACTGATTCCCCGTGCCTGTCGACAACTTTAGCTTCTACTCCGGGGAGGAACACGCCGCTGGAAGGGAGGTAGTGTGCCTGAGCCGAGCGGTGCTCATCCGGGCCCAAAATAGCTATGGTGCCTACTGCTTCAGTTAGCCCATAATCTGAAAAGAGCTGAACGTCAGGAAGCAGCGCCTGTGTCTGCATCAGTGTCTCCATGGGGAGAGGCTCCAGACAGTACCGCAAGATCCGCAGAGCCTGGAAATACTCAGGGCTAAAATTTCTGTGATACAAAAGCCGGGTAAGCATTGTGGAGGGAATCACCAGGTTTGTGATCGGGCAGGCGCGGCAGCAGTCCAGCAGCCCGTCCACAGAATAGGCGGAGGGGATTGCCGCTGTTCGCCCCAAAAGAAGTGCCCGCAGCAGCTCCAGCATTCCGGATACATGCCATGGGGGGATGGCGGATAGCTTCAGCCCTGTGGAATCCGACTCCTCATATCTGTGACATACCATAGCCCTGTTCAGTAGTGACTGACTGGAAATACGGACCAGCTTCCCAACTCCGGATGTTCCGCCGGTGGGGAAAATGACCTCCTGGACAGGTGCTTTTGCGGATTCAGTGCCGCGAAGGCACAAAGGCGCATATCCCTGGGTAGTAATACAGCCGTGAAGAGGCAGGTGTGCTCCAAGCCGGCACAAGTCCTCTTCGCGGGTATCAGGCGGTAAGAAAAGAGCCCCGGCCCCGATTCGGGCAGCCGCCAGACAGGCCAGGACGGCCTCTGTACCGTCTGGCAGGCAGACGGCTATCCAATTGCCGGAGGTCAAGCCGCTCTGTGCCAGCCCGCTATACCGCGCCTGACATCGCTCCAGCAGTTCATGCATGTTCCAGCGTGTCCCCGCAGTTACCAGGGCGATACGCTCAGGCTCCTTTTGGGCCTGTGTCCGGAAGAGGTCATATCCATTTTCCATCGTCATTTCCCCGCCCATCTTCAAAGAAACACTGACACCCGGAGCAGAGCGGCTGTCTGGCCGCTCCACTCCGGGTAATGTACATTTAGCTTAACAGTTCTTCCGTCTCTACTTTGGACATGTCGATGTCACAGCCGATTCCGGGAATTTCCGGAGGAGCCACCAGTCCGCCTTCCGGACGGGTGGGGTGGGACAAAAAGAATTGAGCTGCCTCATTGATATTCAAGAGGTACTCTGTCATGGGACAGACGTCAGGGCTGGAGGAGACCATCATATGGGCTACAACATTGGGACAGCAGTTGTGAAGGTAGACTTTTCTGCTGTAGCAAGCGGCCAACTCTATGATCCGCTTGGCCTCGCCGATGCCGCCGCACCACATAGGCTCGGGCTGGTAGATGTCTGCCGCGCCCAGATCCATCATCTGCTTAAATGACCAGCGCGTTACGCTGTGTTCCCCGGCGGAAATGGGGATGGGACAGTTCTGCCGCAGCCGGGCATATTCGTCCATCCGGTCAGGCAGGCAGGGTTCCTCCAGCCAGGCAATTTGGATATGGGCAATGCGCCGGGCAAGCTCCATGGTATACTCATAGTCCCAGCAGCACACCGCCTCCAGAGCGATCAGCGGCGCATCACCAACAGCTTGACGGACTGATTCCAAGGTGCGGCAGGTCTCCTCAATTCCTTTTCGCCCTTGTTGAGGGCCATACTTGGAGTAGATTTTCACACCGGGCGACCCGGCTTGGGTATGCTGTCTGACAATGGGAAGCAGGATTGCATCATCGTGGGGCAGTCCTGCAGTATTTGTATAAGCTGGAGCCGCTTGCCGTACCCGACCCCCCAAAAGTTCATAAAGCGGCACGCCCAGCGCCTTGCACTTGATATCCCAGAGTGCTGCCTCGGCGTGACTGACAGCCCGGGTCAGGTCGCCGGCAGTCTGATCCAAGCTGATGCGGTACATGATGTCCTTCAGATAATCAATCCGCATGGGATCTTGTCCGGTGAGCGTGTGCTTGACATGGTTGAGCAGATAGTAGGTGATTCCTGGAAAGGTAATGGGCCCCACTACGCCTGAAATTCCCTGGTCGGTATCAATCTGCAGGAAATCCTGAGTCAGGCGCATTTTGCCCCCGGCATCCTTGACCGGTGTAATGGTTACACGCGCCGCTGCGCTATGGCGCCGGAAATCTGGATAAATATCGGTGGCGTTTACAATGCAGGTATCGGTATAGGCCTCTGCAGGCCCGGTATAGCGGCAGGAGAGCCGCCGGATTTTGATATCAGTGATTTTCACAGGTCTACCTCCCAAACGATCAACTGATAATTCCAATCAGAGCCATGACGCACAGAAGCCCCAGGTTGCAGAGCACGGCGATCAGCGACTGAAACATCATTTTCTGGAACCGCTCCTCCCGTACGAAGGAGAGGAACACGCCGCCGCCGGTAGAAAAGGGGCTCATCCCCATTCCGATGGCGGGTACACAGACACAGGAGATGAGCAGTGGGGCGCTGATACCTGTGGCTACGGAAATAGAGATGGCAATGGGCACCATGAGCGGCATGACTACAGAGGTTCCGTCGGAGAACAGGCTGAGCACGCCGGACAGCAGGACAATCAGTACCGGAATCAGAGTATCGGACACACCGTTGGAGACCGCGCCGGAAATCAGTTCGGACAAGCCTGCCTGCCGCATAACACCCATTAGACAGGTCATGCCGCCGAGGAGGATAATCACGCTCCAGGGGATACTCTTCTTAAAGACATCCTTTTCACTGCCGATGCGGAATAGGACACAGGCCATAATACCTCCGGCGTAGACCAGAGAGATATCGAGTTTACTGAGGGCGGCAGTGATCGGGTTGGGATAGAAGGTCTGGAAAATTGAGGGGACAAAGAGGAAGAGAATACAGATGAAAATAATGGCTAGATTCATTTTCTGCTGTTTAGTGGGCGGTTCCGGCCGTTGGATCAACTCCTTGGGCAATTGAATACGGTACAGCCGAAGGACAACATAATAGATGGCATACAGGATAAAAAACGCTTTTGTGGCGTTGAGGAAGACGTGCATGACAGTCCCCTGAATGTCTATTTCAAGACCTGAGGACGAGATCATACCAGCCAGCATGATGCCCACCATGCCGAGGGAACTGAGGGTGCCCGACATGCCGCCAGCGTTGGCCCCAACAGTCAGAAAGAGCTCACTGGTCTGCGTCGCATAACAGAGCGTCATAAAGATCGGGAACAGGAACATATTGACCGCAGGCGGAGATACGCCGATGGCTGAGAGCGCAAAGTTCAGCCCGAGGTAGACGACAGGAATGAGCCATGGGACATTTCTTACCCAGTAGAGTACGACCTTTGCGATATATTGAATGGTTCCGCTCTCCACCGCAAAGCCAAAGAAAGCTGTAACAACAATGAGCTGCACCGTTGTTCGCGCGGGCCAGAACGCATAGATCTCTGCGGGAGACATACCCATGCCAAAGGTGCCGAGAAGAAATGCAAACACCAGCGCAACCACACCGACATTGGTTTTAAACTTTGTGCCCCACGCTACCGAAATGACCACTGCGATGAATGCAAGAAGAATGATGGTTGTATTCATATCTGCCTTCTTTCTGTTCAGTGTCCATAAGGTTTGTGCAGAAGGGGCCCGCTCCTGCTGTTAATCCTTATTATACCGCCCAAGATACATCTTTGGAACTACATAAATATGTGGTCTTTGCCTGGAGATGGCGTGATATTGTGGAGTCGGAGGCATCCTCTGATGAGAGAGGGGGGAGGGTTCCGGCTCAATTCAATGATTTTAAACTGGGGAGGTATATGGCTGGGGTACCAGTGATAATCTGCTGGTTTGAGGTAGAGACTGAGGTAAACAAGAAAACATTCCCAGCTCGACGGTACGGAGCGGGGAATGTCCTCTAAAATACGGTATTTCTGTCATGTACAGTCCGGCATGGCGCTGGCAGGGGGAAAAAGCTTTTTCCAGCAGACGGCTGCCAGTAGAATGGAGGCGGCAAAAGCGAAAGCGTCAGATACTGGCCCCGCCAAGAGGGCCCCCTCTACGCCCAGAGCCTGGGAGAGAAGTACAATAGAGGGGATCAGGAAGAGAATCTGGCGGGAGAGGGACAGAAAAGAGGCCTGGAAGGGCCTGCCCAGCGCCTGAAAGAAAATTCCGGTCACAGTTCCAACACCAATGGTCCAGCATAGCAGCAGATAGACGCGCAGGCTTTTTACCGCGAACTCCACATAAAGAGCCGACTCCCTGCCGAAGAGGCCGATCACGGACTCAGGGCAGAGTTGAAACAAAAGAAAGGCGGCTGTCATAATGCCGGTAGCGATCAGGAGGGCCAGCCAATAGGCCCGCTTAACCCGGCTGTACTGGCCACAGCCATAATTATAGCCCAGAATGGGCTGAATGCCAGTGGCAAGGCCTAGAACCATGCTGGTGACCAGCTGGCTGACCTTCATAGTTACCCCCAGGGCAGCCAGAGGAATATCGGCGCCGTATTTGGACAGGGCTCCATAGGCGGCCAGGGTGTTGTTCATCACGGCAATGACAAGGACCGCCGCGATTTGAGTAATAAAGCTGGAGGCTCCCAGAAGGAGCATGCGTCCCGCCGTATTCAGCCGGGGAATGAAATAGGCCCGCCTGAGCTGGATATTTTGAAAGCGGAAAAGGCAGGCCAGAAAGTATACTGCGTTCAGACCTTGGCCCAGAATGGTGGCTAAGGCGGCGCCCTCCACACCCCAGTGAAAGACAAAGATAAAGAGAGGATCCAGAATAAAGTTGGTTCCGCAGCCCATCAGAAGACCCAGCATAGTGGCATGGGGCCTTCCGTCAGCGCGGAGGATAGAGGCAAAGGAACAGCAGACAGCCGACAGGGGAAAGCCAAGAACAATGATGCGCCCATAACCGATGGCGTAGGGCAGTACAGTATCGGTAGCCCCGAAAAGGCGGCACAGCGGTTCTAAAAAGAGGAGGCCCAAAATCAGGAGGAGAAGGCCCACACCAAAGGTAAACGTAACGGCTGTCCCTACCCCCCGGGCCGCCTGTTCGCTCTCTCCACGCCCCAGATTCAGACTCATCCAGGCGGCGCACCCGTCTCCGATCATCTGACACAAGGCCATCAGGAGAACCATCATAGGTAAAATGATGTTGGTTGCGGCATTTCCCAGGTAGCCTACTCCCTGCCCAATAAAGATTTGGTCTACCATATTATAGAGGGAGTTGACAACCAGAGCCACCATGCTGGGGATGGCAAAGCGGACCATCAGATGGCTGAGCTTTTGGGTGCCCAGTGGATTTTTGGCGATTTGTCCTTCCATACCCTATCTCCCGCGGTCAGGTCCGGAAGACTTTTGCATCATGCCCGGGGAAGACAGGGAGATTCAGGGCGCGGATCCGCTGCATGCTCCTGGAGATAACCTCCAGGTCATAATGGCCGCCATTGGGAACATTGTGTTCCAGATTTTCATAGGTGGGGATGAGGTCGCCGGCCAGGACAACGGGACCGTGGGAGGAGACTGCAACAATGCACTGGCTGCCTGTGGAGTGGCCCGGTGTGAGGAGGACGGAGATGCCGGGGAGGACGCTGTCCGTGTCGCCATCCAGCAGCTCATACCTGGATTGAAGGAGCAGAGCGCTGTCATAGCCGGGCTGATCTCCGGCCTGCAGCGGTTCATACTCAGAGCGCTGGGCATAGAACCGCGCCCGGGACAGGACAGCGTTATTGCCGGCGTGGTCCCAATGAAGGTGGGTAAAGAGCACCGCGTCGATCTCCTCCGGCGTTGTTCCGGCGGCCTCCAGTGCGGCGGGCAGGGCCTCGCGCTCTGAGCGGGAGTAGGGCATCCAGTGGACGCCGTCCGGAGGGCTGCCGCCGGTATCCACCAGCAGCTTGCGGCCAAAGCCCTCCAGCAGGAAGGCGATGAGGGGGAAGTCAAGGGGGGTATTGTCCGCCCCATAGACCATGTTGCTTTTCTTTCGTGTGATGGTTCCCAGCCGCAGGGGGGTGATGGTGTAGCCGTCCACAGGATATCCACTCCTTCCATATGTAGTTAAAACAGTTTTCCGTCCTCCACAGTGGAGGCGCCGTAGAGAGGTTCCTTCTCCCGCCAGTCCTTCATACCCATGGTCATGAAGAGCTCCCGGCTGTCATGGGCGTCCGGAATGGCGTCCCAGCTCTGACCGGTCTCCATAATGCGGTCGCAGGCCCGGCGGAACATGACGCTGGCGCAGAAGGGCATTACATCGGGATAGATAATGATTTTGTAGCCGATCTCATGGGCCTCTCTGGCAGTGAGGCGGGGGGTCTTGCCTCCAATGACCTGGTTGGTGAGGAGGGGGATCCCCCGGAAGGTTTCGGTGATCTTCCGGATCTCCTCCAGGGTCTGGGGTGCCTCGATGAAGAGCACGTCGGCGCCGGCGTTGAGGTACATCTCGCCCCGGCGCAGGGCCTCGTCCAGATCGTAAACTGCCCTGGCGTCAGTCCGGGCCACAATGACGGTTTCCGGGTACATCTTCTCATATTTGGCCGCCCGGATTTTGGCGGCAAATTCTTCAGCCGGAATGCACTGCTTGCCGTTGAGGTGCCCGCAGCGCTTGGGGGCTACCTGATCCTCCAGCTGAATGCCTGCGCTGCCCGCCATTTCCAAATCCCAGACGGTACGGATGACGTTCAGGGCGTTGCCGTAGCCGGTGTCGGCGTCGGTGATAAAGGGGGTGGTGGCCTTTACTGCGATGCGGCGGGCCACATCGGCCACGTCGGAGCCGTTGGTGAGACCGATGTCGGGCTCGCCCAGATAGCCTGTGGCCACACCGGCGCCTGAGAGGTAGCCCATGGGGAAGCCGGCCTGCTCGGCCACGCGGGCAGAGATGCCGTCGTAGATACCGGGGGCCATAATGATATCGGGCCCCTGCAGGAGTTTCCGCAGGGCCTTTCCAGGATTCTGAAGCATAGCAATTCTCCTCATTTCACTGATTCCGGGATATAGCCCTTGGCGATGAGGACTCCCTCAATGCCGCCGGCGGCAATGATTTCAGTCATCTCTTTGGAGAGCTTGTTGCCCTCCCGGACTTCGCCGGTGCGCAGGTTCTTTACCGTGCCCCGGACAAAGTCGATCTCGGCGGAGTCGCCCTCTTCAAAAAGGTCTGTGACGCCGGGGACGGCCAGGGCGGCGAAGCCGTATCCAATGCAGTTGCGGTAGAAGAGGCCGTTGTAGCTCTCGGCGGCCATCCCGGCCAGTCCCAGCCGCTTGAGGACGGCGGCGCCGGGGCGGGATGAGCCTGTGCCGAAATTTTTGCCCGCAATGAGGATATCGCCGGGCTGTACCTGTTCAGACCAACCCGGGCGGTTGTCGCTCATGCACAGGCGGCACTGCTCATCGGGGGAGGCGCGGAATGCGCTGTGGGGGAAGATGAGGTCTGTATTGATCTCGTCCCCAAATTTCCAGACCCGTCCGGTGATTTTCACGCCTGGGCCCCCCTTTCGGTCAGTCTGCGCGGATCGGTAATCGCTCCGGTCAAGGCCGATGCAGCGGCGGTGGTGGGGCCGCAGAGCAGGACCTCGCTGTCGGGGGAGCCCATGCGGCCTCTGAAGTTCCGTGTGGTGGTGGAGAGACAGCGCTCCCCAGGGCCGATAAGGCCCATATGTCCGCCGTAGCAGCAGCCGCAGGTGGCGTTGGTAACCACCGCGCCTGCCTCTACCAGGGCCTCCACCAATCCCAGCCTGACAGCCTGGAGATAGATGCGCTGAGAGGCGGGCGTGACGATGAAGCGGACGCCGGGGGCCACATGCCTGCCCTTTACCATGCCGGCGGCAATCTGCAGGTCCTCAATCCGGCCGTTGGAGCAGGAGCCCAGTACCACCTGATTGACGGGGAGCCCCTCCACCTCCGCCACCGGGACGCAGTTGCCCGGAATAAAGTGAGGCTTGGCCACATAGGGTACCAGACGGGAGAGGTCAATCTCCCGCACGTGGGCATACACCGCGTCCGGATCGGGATCCACCGGGTGGAGCTCCCTGTCTCCCCGCGCCTTCAAAAAGGATTCCAGGCGCGCATCACAGGGAAAGATGGCAAACTCGGCGTTGATCTCGGCGCACATGGTGGCGATGCTCTGACGCTGAGGGATGGTGAGGGAGGCCACCCCCTCGCCCCCAAACTCCACGCTGTGGCCAGTGGCGTCGCCGTAGACACCGGCAATGTAGAGGAATACGTCCTTGCCGGTGCAGCCCTGGGGCAGGGAGCCGGTGAGGTTGTAGCGGATGGTGGGAGCCACCTGGTACCAGGTCTCCCCGGTGCAGAAGAGGTAAGTGATGTCCGCCGGGCCGAAGCCCCGGGCGGCGCAGTTCAGGGCCCCGGCGGCGCAGGTGTGGGAGTCGGCTCCTGCCAGCAGTACGCCCGGGGCGGCATAACCCCGCTCCACCATGGCCTGGTGGATGACGGCGTGGTCCCCCACGTCAATGAAGTTTTGAATGCCGTGCTTTTTGCAGAATTCCCGGGCATAGACCGCACCGGCGGCATCCCGGGTGGTGGGGGCGGGGACGGCGTGATCCAGCAGCACCACGCACTTCTCCGGGTGGTCCAGGTGGGTGACTCCCTGATAGATGTCCTGGCCATCCACGTTGAAGAACATATCGTGGCACACCGACCAGTCCACCCTGCAGGTCACTGTATCTCCCGGCTTTACTGCGGAAAGTCCCGCATGGGCCGCCAGGATCTTTTCCGACATGGTCATACCCATGGGCTAATCCTCCTCAAAGCAGCGGTTGGGGACGTAGCAGCAGCCATCCATGATACGCCGGGCGGTGCGGGCGTAGGAGGCCCGCTTGAGAACGGGGCCGCCGTCGGGGCCGGTCTCGCAGATAGCCTCCACATCGATGACCCCACCCGGGTGCCCGATCAGGACCTCGGGGGACGCCTTGGTTCCGCGGATCTCATAGAGTATGGTACCGGGGATGACGGCGCAGGCCCCTGTACAGCAGGAGATGCTGCCGGGGTAAGTCTGATGGATGCCCCCCAGAAAGAAGACCCGGGAGAGGAAGTCCACATCGCCGGCATGGATGGTGTCGCCCGTCAGGTGGTCCACGTAGTCGGTGGGAGGGGCTGTAAAGGCCACAAAGGGCACCGCATCCCGCTCCACATAGGGCTTGCCCAGAACGCGGAATACCTCCTTGCGGATGGCCTCCAACAGTTCCAGCTTGCCCGGAGCGAAGTCGGCCTTTTTGACCTCTTTGCCCGTGAGGCCCACATCGGCCGCCCGGATAAAAAGACAGGGGTTCACCGTGTCCACCAGGGAGCCCTCCAACTTGCCGAAGCCGGGGATATCGAAGGTGTCTGTGGGATGCCCTGTTGGGAGCAGACCCATGCCCGCCGAGCCCACAGTGCCCACCATGTCGATGTTCAGCTTGGCCCCGGTGCCGGGCACGCCGGGCACCTTGTAGTCGCCGGTAATGACGGGAGAGCCGTCTTTTACCGGCACCTCCGTGATATAGATTTGGCCGGTATTCTTGCTGTATACCCGCACGGTCGTCACCGGTTCCACAGCCCGGACCAGGCCCTCCTCGATGGCAAAGGGGGCTACCCCCGAGGAGATATTGCCACACAGGCCGGAGTAGGAGATAAAGGGGGTGTCGATATCCACCTGGCCGAAGGTATAGTCTACGTCGGCGCCGGGAACGCTGGGGGGGCCGATGATAGCCAATTTGCTGGTCAGCACCTCTGCACCGCCCAGGCCGTCGATCTGCCGGGGATCAGGGCTGCCGAAGATGGCCAGAATGACCTTGTCCCGAATTCTGGGGTCCTGGGGCAGGTGGTTTTCATGGAGGAAAATTCCCTTGCTGGTGCCGCAGCGGTAGATGGTGGTGCGGATAGGGGTTACTTCTTTCCGGTTCATTTCCAATATCACTCCTTAAAAAGGCTGTGGAGCGGGCCGGCCGCTCCACAGCCCTGGTGGCTTTAATACATGCAGGCGATGAGCTCGCCGATGGTGTCCAGTTTCTCGATCTGGTCTACCAGCTCGATGATCCGCTCCGCCTTGACCGAGCCAATGGTATTGGCGGCGTTATTGCGGAATTTATTGACAACCTCCTCCTTGGTGGCGGGGTACTCGGGATCGCCCTTGGGGTACTCCACTTCGCCCACGTAGGTGGAACCGTCCTCCATGGTCACCGTGACCCGGGCGGGGTACTTGGTGGGATAGACAGCCTCAAAGTCGGGGTTGATCTCCCAGGTGATGAGGTCGCTCAGACGGGCGATCTCTGCGTCCCTAATGGCCTCCTCGGTAAAGGACTCGGGCAGCACCCGGCCCCGGACCAGGCCGCAGGCGATCTCGTAAAACAGGGAGAACTGGGCGTTTACCGGGTTGAGCGGGTGGCGCTTTACCTCCACCGGGCGGCAGAGCTTGGTGTCGGTAAACTTGTTGCACTCGGCGTGGATGGCCTTGATCTTCCTTGTGTCACAGCCCTGGTTGTGGATGTCGATGGCACAGTCGCAGAAGTTGTTGGTGAAGCGGCAGCAGGAGTGGAGCTTGATGGAGTTGTCCGCCATCTCCCACTTCTTCCCGAAGTCCTCCACCAGCTTCGCCCCGTTCTGGATGCCGTCGGGCAGCACCGCGTCCTCCTTTGTCCAGCCCTTGAAGGAGAAACAGTTGAGGAAGCCGTCCTTGTCCTCAAAGACAGCGGCGGGGGCGAAGTAGCCGTCCCGGCCCATGGTGGCGGCCAGGACGCCGTTCATGGCCGACTGGCCGGCGTGGAACCGCTTGGTCCAGGAGCCGTTGCTGTTGAAAGCGCCCAGGCCGCCGGCGGCCGAGCCCGCCACGCCCAGGGCATCCACCGTCTGCTGCACGTCCAGCCCCAGCAGCTTGGCCGCCCCCGCCGCGGCACCCATGACCCCGCAGGTGCCGGTCAGGTGCCAGCCGGCGTAGTAGGAGGTGCCCTCAAAGGCCTCCCCGGCGCGGATGGTTACGTCGGAGCCGATGATGTACGCCAGCAGCACCTCCGCGCCGCTCTTCCCATACTTCTCTGCCAGAGCCAGCACCGCGGGCAGCACCGCCACGGAGGCATGCTGGGTGCCTTCCCGGTGGTCGTCATCGTAGTCCTGGCTGTGGCCGGTGGTGCCGTTGACCAGGGCGGCCATCATGGGGTTCACCTTGGCCCCGGTGCCGAAGATGGTGCAGGGGCCGTCTCCCGAGATGTCCTGGGCCGACTTGCGGATGACCTTGGCGTTGATAATCTGGGACCCGGACAGTATGCATCCCAGGCAGTCCAGCATAAAGATCTTCGCGTTGTCGATGGTTCGCTGGTCAATGTCGGAGAGCTTCAGCTGCGTGCTGATTTCCGCGATTTGCTGGGAAAGTGTTTTCTCATTTTCCATAAGTATGGTCAACCTCCAACAAGTATGTAGAGGCATAGCTACGGCGGATTGGTCTCAATCCGCCGTAGCTATGCCATGTGCTGTGTGGCAAGTGCTATTTTGCCTTGTTTAGAATAGGCAGCGTCAGGGTGGATTGGTATTTCTCATTGCGGTAGATTTTGTGCAGGCAGGTCTGGGCCTTGCACAGGTGCCACATCTCGTCGTAGCTGGTCTCGTCCAGAGGAATATCCACGCAGCTGATCTCGATCTCAATGGAAGTGCCGGCCTTAAAGCAGTGGGCCGTAGGGCGGAGCTGAATCTCGTACTCGCAAATCTCCCCGGGCTCGGGATAGTCGCATACGGTGTAGTCGTGCTTGATCTGCCAGGGGGTGTCCTCCTCCGGCACCCGTCTGCGCAGGGCGGCCCGCAGCCAGCCTTTGGTAATGGGCCAGGGGCTCTGGTGGCCGCCCTCAAACAGGTCCACCCGCCAGGTGGTGTCCTTCTGGTCCAGGGAGGCGTAGAACTTCAGAATGGGGGAGCCCGCCAGCTGTACGTCTTCCATTAGGGGGGCGCTGCGGTAGACCAGCTTACCCCGCTCCTCCGAGACGTAGAAGGGACGCTGGAGGAAGCTGTCCGGCTCATCCACGTTGAGGTCGTGGCGGAACTGGGGCAGCAGCTTGCCCTTCTGGCCCAGGTAGAAGGTCCTGGTACCCACCAGGCCCTCCTCACGGGGCGGCCAGTTGTCCAGCTCCAGCACGTCCCCGCCGCCGGTCTCCACGATGCACGCGGGGCCGTCCAGCGCGCCGTTCTCCATCCCCTTCAGCCAGTAGTCGTACCACTCCAGCAGCTCCTCCCGGTGGGAGAACCAGGGCCGGGGGTCCATGTCCTTGAACAGGTGCATTTTCTTGAAGGGGGTGTTGGTCAGCTTGTTGTACACCGAGGTCTCACACACCCCAAAGGGACCGTGGAAGGGGCCGCCCACAAAGGTGGGGATGTTGACTTTGTCCAGATGGCGCCCGTAGGAGCGTTCTTCATAGAATTTGCCGTCCAGAGGATTAAGAAGCATATCAAAGATAATGGGGTTCTTGTAGGGATAGCGCAGAATCTGATAGAGATAGGGGTACTGTTTCAAATCGGGATTCTGGCAGGCCTCCTCCACCCGGGCTTTCAGTTCTTCTGGGGTGAGCTCTTTGGCCATAGCGGAGACAATGTTCTTGGGGGCCAGACCGATGCGGCAGGGGTGGGTGCCGGAGTAAAGGCCGTACCAGACCAGATGAAGCACGCCCCCAGTGTAGAAGCCCCGCTCATAAAAGTCGTCGAAGTTGAGCTCAAAGGGGGCGATGCACTTGAGGTGGGGGGGCTGCTGCTCGGCAATGATCAGCTGGGTGAAGCCGAAGTAGCAGGTGCCCGTGCCGCCAATCTGGCCGTTGCACCAGGGCTGCCGGGCCATCCACTCGATGATGTCATAGCCGTCCTCGCCCTCGTACTTGGAGAACATGCCGGGCATCTCACCCTCCGAACTGCCGATGCCCCGGTAATCGCCCACCACGTAGCAGTAGCCCCGGGAGACGAAGTACTCGATGTCCCCGGCCTCGATGGAGGCCTCATACATAGATCCGCCAAATTCTTGCGGCGGGGTGGGAAAGTTCTGCGTGTCCTTCCCGTACACGGAGATGGTAAACAGGCCGGGAAAAGCTCCGGGGGCGTCCGGGCGGTATACGTCCACTGCCAGCTTTACACCGTCGCGGGCGGTTACCATTACGTCCTTCTCCACAATCATCTTGTATTGAGGTTCGGACACAGACTGAATTTGTTTGCCCATGTTATAATTTCCTTCCACAGTATGTATCGTCGGTCCTTATATAGGCATAGAGGTTACATCATCTTGACGAAGGGGAAATAGACAATGATCATGCTGACCAGATAGATAAGGGCACAGACACAGCCATATTTGGTGGCCTGTTTCCGGTTGTACCAGTAGTCGTCCTTGGCGAGGCCGAACATAATAGCGGCGGAGGGAGAGGCCGAGGGCAGCGCCAGGCCGGACTGCACATTGTGGGTCATAACGGCCATCATGCCGGTGGCGGTGAGGCCTACCATGGGGGAGACCACGTACATAATGGGGATGGCCACGTAAGCGACAACGGCGCCATCGAAGATGTTGGTCAGCACGTAGCAGACAATGATGAAGAAGACGAAGAAGGCAAAGGGGGACATGCCGCCCACAATGGGTTCCAGAACCTGCTGGAGGGCGGCCACAATCCCAATCGCGTCGCTGGACAGAGAGCCGCAGATAGCGTTCAGAGCGCCGATCATCAGAAGCATGGGCCAATACACGCCCACCTGAGCAATTTTCTCAAAGTTCAGGAACTCAGAGCCGTCCTTGTTGCGGATAAGACAGGCGATAAGAACCACCAGCACGGCGGCGCCGGCGCAACCAAAGTTGCTGAAGAAGCTCTTTACAGAGCCGGCGGGCAACAGGTCGGGCAGAATGACCAGAACGATAAGCAGAACCAGCATGGCGATGCCTCGCTTCTGGTCGGTGTTGAAATGCACCTCATGCCTGGAGGTATAATCCTTCAGCTTGGAGACATCGGGACGGATGATAAAGCGGATGATGCAGTAGGTGAGGGCGATCATCACCACGGCCAGCGTCAGGGAAGAGACGATGAACAGACCGGTGGGCACTACCTGGGTGGGATCCAGGGAGAGCAGGATGGCGAAGTCGCCGGCCACACCTACGTTGAAGGGCATCATGGTCATGCCGATGAGGGCGCAGAAGGTGACCATAATATTCATGACCATGGGCCATTTTTCGCCCTTCTGGTATCCGACCAGTTCCGCAATCTCATTGACGATCTGGAACATGATGAAGACCACGGGCAGGGCGGTCAGGAACATGGAGGGAACACAGGCGGCGATCATGATGAGAAGGGTCAGCACCCAGGGCTTGCCGTTGGCGATCTTGGAGTAGACGATCTTCTCGGCCATGGCTTTCGCCAGACCGCTGCCGGTGAGCACACCGGAGAAGAGCATCAGGGTAAGCACCAGGCCCACCACAAAATTGCCGCCGATGGACATGACGGTAAACTGGATGCCGGGACCGAAGTAGCCGGTGAAGCCCGCCAGAATAATGGCGGTCAGCGAAGGAACCACCGGTCCGATGAAAATGAGGCCGTAGATCATCATGACTACAATGCCCAACATGTTCATGCCCAGTTCGGTGATGGGGGCCGCGGGAGGAATGAGACGGAAAATAATATAGATGATAAGGCTGATGATGTAGTGGATGACAAATTTTCTCGTGTCTTTATGCATTGCGGATTCCTCTCCTTCCCGGATAAATATCGTTTCGAATTCTGCGGGGATGGGACGTCACACACGCATGGGGAAACAGCGGAGTCAGAAGATGCCCTTGGAGTCGCCGCCGTCAATGATGAGATTTCGTCCGGTAATCCAGGAGGCCTCGTCAGAAGCCAGGAAGAGAATGCCGTTGGCCTGATCCTCTCCTCTGCCGGCGCGGCCCATGGGAATGTTGTCAATGATCTCCTGCATGCCGGCGGTGCCCGCATTCAGAGCGCTGGGGGTCATGCCGGGGCTGATGCAGTTGATACGGACATTTTTGCGGGCGTAGTACTGGGCCAGACCGGCGGACATAGCCAGAATGCCGGCCTTGCAGAAAGCGTAAATACTCTCACCGCCGTCGCCGGCAGTGACGGCAGCCAGAGAAGCGGTGTTCACCACTGCGCCGCCGCCCTGCTCCGCCATGCGGGGGATGATCAGGCTCATGAAGGTGTAGTAGCTGCGGCCGTTGACGGGGACAATGCGGTCCCACTCGTTTTCGGGCATCTCCTCCAGGAAGTAACGGCTGATCAGTCCCACGTTGTTGTTGAGGATATCAATCCGGCCGTAGGTTTCGTAGGCGGTATCGACAGCCTTTTTGCACTCTTCCACAACGCCCACGTTGGCCTGTATGAAGATGGCCTCGCCGCCGGCGGCTTTGATCTCGTCGACCACTTTCTGACCGCCCTCAGGGTTGTAATCCACGACCACAACCTTGGCGCCTTCGGCCGCAAAGCCCTTGGCTGCGGCACCGCCAATATTGCCGCCGCCGCCGGTGACAAAAGCTACTTTTCCAGTAAATCTGTCTTTGCGCATTACACTCACCTTCACCTTTCTATGTTTCATTTCTGCTGCGGATCCGAGCCCGAATTGCCATGCACAAATGGTAGCACAGCCAACCAGGCAGTTCAAACATCGCGTTTTTGTATACTTACAACTGAAAGTTGACAAACAAGCCCGTTCTATTTATTATATATTCCTATAGGGGGTGAGAAAGATGGAACTGCGGCAGCTGCAGTATTTTTTGATGGTGGCGCAGGAACAGAGCTTTGCCAAGGCGGCAAAAAAGACCTATGTTTCCCAGCAGGCCCTGAGCAAGTCGGTGCTCTCCCTGGAACAGGAGCTGGGGGTTCCGCTGTTTGAGCGCCTGCCGCACGGTGTAGAACTTACCGAGTATGGGCAGACCCTTTTAAAGAAGGCCTATCGTATTACCAATTCGGTCAATGAGGCGGTTTCTGAAATCCATAATATGAAGGATAACGTAGGCCGTACGATCCAACTGGCCATTACGACAGGCGTGGAGGATACGTTTCAGGTAAAGGATTTGCTTCGCTTTCAGGACATCTATCCCCAGTACCGGATTTCCACGATTGCAAGCACCGACCGTGAGATTGAGCGCATGATGCTCTCCGAAAAAATTGAGTTGGGAATTTTGGGCGCGCGGGGCGACTCTTCCAAGCTGGATTTTACCTGCCTGCGGGAGAGCGCGACTCTTTTGGCTGTACACAAAGACAATCCGTTGAGCCAGCGGGCCTCTGTTTGTCTGGAGGATTTGAAAGAGGAATGCTTTATCTCTGGTGCCAGCGACTACTACGCCAACAACCGGATGCGGGCTATCTGCAATATGCTGGGGTTTACCCCTGATGTCCGCCATCAGACCGAAAATATTACATACATCGCCCAGCTGGTGGACAACGGCCAGGGGATTTTTCTCTGTCCGGCTACTTCAATGGAGAGCTTCGATTATCCGAATATCCGTTTGGTGCCCATCAGGGACGACCCCAAGATTTTCAGCGTCAACTTGGCTACCAAGAAGAATCATCTGCTCTCGGCTGGAGCGGCCCTTTTCCGGGATTTCATACTCGAAAAGCATCCCAAATAATAGTGTTTTTAAGGTACGGCATGCGGTGTGGCCGCATGTCGTATTTTTTGTAAATAACGGCGGATAGTAAAAATAATAGGCTCAACTTTTGGTTGTAGTTGCACAAATACATTCTGTTTGACGGTCATCGCTCCTCATGCCAAAATGAGGACGGTGAATCTTTATATAATGGCAGAAAGGAAGCGTACATCATGGAGAAGAGTATTGCGAAAATCCGCCTGAAGCCAGAAGGAGTTGAGGCTTTCCGGGCGTGTGTGGAGGAACTGGCGGGCCCCACCAGAGCGGAAGAGGGCTGTATCTTCTATGAGTTTTACCAATCGGAAGAGGATCCGACGGTATGCTACTTTCTGGAGGAATGGCGTAGTCAAGAGGATTTAGAGCGGCACTTAAAAACCCCCCATGTGGCCCGTTTTGCCGCTACAGCAGACGTCAATATTGCCGCTCCGGTGGAACCGATCAAGTGGCACAAGGTTCTTTAAAGGGAAGGAGGTGCTGAGATGAGCGAGAAGTATGGGCCTCACATTGTACAGTACCCGCCGGAGGTCTCCTTCTGCGCAGGCTGTACATCCTGCGAGATTGTGTGCAGCCTGCTCCACGACGGGTTTAACAGTCCGGACAACCGGCGCATCTATGTGGACCGGGGGACACGGACCATGGAGCACACCATCAGGGCCTGTCAGCAGTGTACCGATCACCCCTGCTACAACGCCTGCCCCAAGAAGGGGGCCGCCATGAAGCTGGATGAGACCCTGGGGATTGCATATGTGGATCCGAAGGGCTGTATCGGCTGCGGCCTGTGCGTAAGGGCGTGCCCCTTTGAACCAAAGCGCATTCACCTGACCCGTGAAAGAAAGGCCATCAAATGCGACCTGTGCCGGACGCGGAGCGAGGGGCCCGCCTGTGTGGAGTACTGCCAGGTCCGCTGCATCGGCGTCAGCGATCAGCCGGTGCCCACAGAATAGGAGGGTCTGAGATGGAACAGAAGCTATACGGCTTTGTGGGAAAAATTGCCCGCATCAACCTGACCACTCAGGCGGTCAGCTATGTGGAGACTGCGCAATATGTACCTAAGTATTTGGGAGGACGGGGGATCTGCACCAAAATCTTCTGGGATGAGGTGGGTCCCGGCGTCAAGGCCTTTGATCCTGAGAACAAGATTATCTACATGACGGGTGCCACCACCGGGACCGGCATCCCTACCGGCGGCCGCACCGTCTTTGGCAGTATCTCGCCCAACAGTCTGCCCGAACAGTATGCCTGGAGCGGTATCGGCGGCTGGTTTGGTTCTGAGCTCAAGTTTGCCGGCTTTGACGGCTTTATCCTGGAGGGAAGGGCCGCCCAGCCTACTTATCTCTATATTGAGGACGGAACAATTGAATTCCGATCAGCTGAGCCCCTGTGGGGAATGCTGGTCCACGCCACCCAGGCCAAGCTGGAGGAGATCCACGGCCACGAGGTCAAAAGTATCGTCATCGGCCCCGCAGGTGAGAATCTGGTGCGCAACGCCAGCATCACCTCCTCCAATGACAATGTAGCTGCAAAGGCGGGCTTCGGCGCCGTGTTCGGGTCCAAAAACCTGAAAGCTGTATCGGTCAGAGGAACCGGCAAGATCTTTGTCTATGACATTCAGAAGACGCTGGAGCTGCGCCGGAGGATGGGGAAACCGCAGGGCACGCTGAATCCGGTCAAGGAGTCCAACAAATTTGACCTGGGGCCCAATATGGATTTGGATGTGCCCCAGGGGCTGAAGAAGGCGCAGGTGGCCTGCTCTTACGGCTGCAACCAGCACTGCAACGCGGTATTTCTGGATGTGCCTTACGCGTTTGACCAGAAGGAAAAAGTCAACCAAGTGGAGAAATGCGTCTCTCCCTGGGCGTTTAAAATGACAACTGACTGCGGCTGGACCCCGATCCAGACCTTTGCGACGCCCCAGAACAATAACCCGGCCTGTATGATGCTCTCGGGCATTGCGCCCCAACTGGACTTCAGCGACCCCCATATCGACGAGCTGCTCAACTACCAGCCCGGCAACCAGGTTGATCTTTGGGAGGGCGACTACGACCGGGGCTGTATGATCATGGGCCTGTGCAACGAGTATGGGCTGGACAAGTGGGATGCAGTGGTCTGGCTCATGACTTGGCTGTCCATGGCCAAAAAAATGGGCGTGCTGGACGATCTGGACTTCGGCATGGAGCCCGACGTAGAGAATTTTGCGTTTATGCACCACCTGCTGGATATGATTGTCTACCGAAAAGGACACCTGGGCAATCTCTTTGCCGAGGGCATGGCGCGGGCCATACGCGCGCTGGGCAAAGAGAAGTATGGAGACACCATTTATACCGGCTGTATCTCCCGGTGTGTTCCGGGAAAACAGCTGGATATTCCAATCAGCCTGGAGTCGGCCTGGGGGCATTGCTACCACTGGGCGGGCCGGGGCTTCCAGGCCGCCATCGACCAGACGGCGTGGCTTCCCATCGCCCTGGAACTGATGACCTCTACCCGGGATGCCCAGACAGTCACCCACCACAAGGAGACCTGGGACTATGTGCTGGAGGTCCGGGATGACCCGTGTCACAGCCCCCGCGTGGCGGCATCGGCCGTCATGAATGAGAACAAGGCGGAGATTAAGGACTCGGTGACCAGCTGCGACTGGCAGAGCCCCAACGTCTACTGGACTGATATGGAGTGCGAGGTTTACGAGGCCGCTACCGGTTTCCACCTCACAGAAGAGGAGATGATGGCGGCCGGTTCCCGGCTGAAGAACCTGTTCCGCGCTATTCTGATCCGAAACTACGGCCGGGATCGTGCTCTGGAGGCCGACCAAGTTCAGCGTATGCTTCAATTCCCGGATCCGCGCGGCGTGACGGTGTCCAAAGAGGACTGGAACTGTCTGGTGGATCTCTATTACGATGCCCGGGGCTGGGATCGCAAAACAGGCTGGCCTACCCGGGAGACTTGGGAGAAATGGGATCTGAAGGACGTGGCCGACGAGCTGGAGGCCATCGGCAAGCTGTCTGAATAAAAGAGGAGGGGATGTCATGAGCAGACTTTTTACCGACGAGGAGCTGAGGGAGCTGGGGACTCTGACCATTGACAAGCTGAAAGCGGCTGCCGATCAGGGAGATGCAGAAAAGGTCAAGGCCTTGGCCGGCAAGATGTATGGTCAGCTGGCCTTTCTCCATGACGGCTATATGTGCTGGATTTCCGGCCTGCTGACCTGGATCTACGAGCACTACGGAATTGAAAAAGTGGAGGAGGCTGAAAAGTTCGCCCATACCGTAGAGGGAAAGATCGCCTTTCCTCCACTGGGAGAGGTGTCGGTCAAGGAGTCGGTAGAAAAGCACTGTGACGCCCTGATGGGCCATGTCTTCCAGCCGATCACTGTCACAGAGGACGACGAAAAGGTGATCGTCTCCGTCCACCCCTGCGGTTCGGGCGGGCGGCTGATGGAGAAGGGAGGCTACGAAAAGGGACTGGCCGTCCTGAAAGAGAAGTGCCCTCTGACCTGGGGGATCGGGGATTTACCCATCTATTGCTGTCACTGCCCTGCCACCGAGATGCTGGCCTTGGAGGGGGGCGGCGATCTGCGCTGGGTGCATCCAACGGGAGAGTCGGGCAAGACGGTGGGACCTAACTGCGAGTACTGGATGTATAAAAACCCGGAGGACATCCCTGAGGAGTATTATACCCGCCTGGGAAAGAAGCGGCCCCAGGGGAAATAGACACAAACGGCAGACCCCGGTCTCCCTGGCATCAGCCGGGGGACCGGGGCCCTTTTTACAACATCAGCGAACAAAAATTCTCCCTGCCTGTCACAAAATTGAACGCTGGCGGAAGTAACCAAACGGCACCGCGAGACATGACAAAAAACGACAAGCAAGGAGGATGGAATCATGAGAGACTGGAAAACTTGCAGACACTGTGGACTTCCGCTGGGCGCGTCGGTACACAGAGGAGACTATAAATCCTGTCCCAACTGTTCACAGAGCGATGGGGAGGAGCATATCTTCTATCCATATCCGTCGGAATTCGGAAAGAGCAGCAAGAGGATCAGCTCGGAAAAACCGGACGGTGATCAGAGCTGGTGCCGCCGCTGCCGTCCCAAACGGCAGTCCGGCCCCTATCCTGACGGCATCCGTTGCAGCGAGCTGGAGGAAGAATAGAAAAGGGTATCCCTTTACTTTGGGAGAGAAAGGTGTTAAAATACCTCCGACTGGTTTCCACACCCGGTCCAAGCGCTGTCTGCCGATACGGCGGCTGCGTTCGTTCGGCGGGTTGTACCGCCGTTCTCTAAATACGAAAATGGAGGTATCCCAAACAATGCACAAACGCAGATTTACCACGCAGGATCTAACCCTGGCTGCCGTTGTGGCGGCCGCTTACGCCGGACTTACGATGCTTTTGCCCGGACCCTCATATGGATATGCGCAATTCCGCATTGCGGAAGCGTTCTGTGTACTCCCGTTCTTTTTCCCTGCCACTGCACCGGGACTGTTGGTAGGGTGTCTGGTCGCTAACCTGCTCTCTCCGTACGGTGCGGTGGATGTGATCTGCGGTACGGCCGCCACAGGACTGGCAGCCTTCCTGACGATGAAGATGCCGTATAAATGGCTGGCTCCCTTGCCTCCGGTGCTTTGCAATGGAATTATCGTGGGTACAATGCTGGCTTGGTATGAGGCGGGATTTGGCCCCCACTTCTGGTCTATGTTCGCTCTGGCCGGGCCAGGCGTGGCTTTAGGTGAACTGGCAGCCTGCTATATCTTGGGAGGCCTGCTGCTTACCGCTCTGCCCAAAGTGCCCTATTTCAGGCGGCGTATCGCCCCAGGCCGCCTGGGGCCTGTCTGAGATCGGAGCCAGATATTCGTTATCTAAAAAGGAGGCTTCCCGCCTATGAAGGTACGTAAAGCCGTCATCCCCGCTGCGGGACTGGGAACCCGTATGCTTCCCGCCACAAAGACGGTCCCCAAGGAGATGCTCCCTATGGTGGACAAGCCGGTGATTCAGTACATCATCGAAGAGGCGGTGGCTTCCGGGATTGAAGATATTTTGATTGTGACAAACCGGGCCAAGTCGGCTATGGACGACTATTTTGACTATTACCCGGAGCTGGAGACCCGGCTCAATCAGGCTGGAAAGGACAAGGAGCTCTTTGAAGTCCGCCGGGCGGCCGACCTCGCCAATATCTTTTATGTCCGACAGAAGGAGACCAAGGGACTGGGCCATGCCATCTGGCGGGCAAAGCGCTTTGTGGGGGACGAGCCCTTTGCGGTTCTTCTAGGCGACGATATTATGCGGGCTCCCAAGCCTGTGACGCTTCAGCTGGCGGAGGCGGCGGAGAAATATGGGGCCTCTGCCGTAGGAGTACAGAGGGTGGCTACGGAGGTCATTTCCAAATATTCCTCTGTAAAGATTTCTGCGCTGGAGGAACGCATTTACTCAGTGTCGGATATGAATGAAAAGCCTGCCCCTGCTGAGATGTTCTCTAATTATGCGATTTTGGGGCGATATGTCCTTACACCGCCGATTTTTGATATCCTGGAGCATTTAAAGCCTGGATATGGAGGAGAGATCCAGCTTACCGACGGCCTGCGGGAGTTGTGCAGAACTGAGCGGATGGTTGCGGTGGATTTTGAAGGCCGCCGGTACGATACCGGTAACCTGAATGGTTTTTTGGAGGCTACGATCGATTTTGCATTAGACCACCCAGAGACCGGGGCCTGGCTTCGCGGCTATATCAAGGAAAAGGCCGCAGAGCTGTAGGAATCTGATGAAATTCAGTGCGTGAAATCCCGTGGCATGATGCCGGTGGACAGGTTGCAGCAGGGCTGCGCAAGGATAAAATGATGAAACAAGAGCGGCGTCAAGGAATCCTGCAATTCCTTGACGCCGCTCTTGTTATATTATGGATGAGATGGGGCCTGCGGTGCGGTTATGATTAGTCGTAATCGGCTTCCCAGTCCAGAATGACACCGGTAACAGCGTTGATATCACATTCGTACTCCGTACGGCCGTTGCGTAGCTCCAGCTCATAGACCCAACGCCCGTCGTCTCTGTCCAGTTCACATTTGATTACCGTAGTTCCTGAGGGAGCGCGGTCTAGGGCAATTTCTTTGGCCTTGTCAGCGGTAATCACATCTTCACTGCCGCTGGTATAGTGGTCGCTGTTATTGTACCAAAGGTCAAAATCGTCACAGTCACGGTCTGAAGAGCGGATGTTGCCGGTAAGCGCGTCGATCTCATAGTCATACTCGGTGCGCCCGGCGTAAAACTCGACGTCGTACTCGGCCCTGCCATCGTCCCAGTCCAGCTTGACCTTCAGAAAAACAGCGTCAGCGGCTTTCACTCCAGCGTCGTTCAGAGCGACAGTTTTGGCCTCTTCAGCAGAGATGTAGCTAGAGGCGTCGGGGTGGGCTGCTGCGGCTGTATCAGCAGTCGTCAGCACAGCAGTATAGCTGGAGGAATCAAAGTCCACTGTAAGGCCGGCAGCCTCGCAGATGGCCCGTACAGGAGCATAGGTGGTTCCATTATAGGAAAAAAGGGGAACCTTGTTTCCATTGGCATCCCGTGGGATGAATCTGGCGCCGTTGATGGTGATCCGAATGTTGTCGTCGACCTCAATGGTGCGGGTGGCGGCCAAGGCGGAAATACACAGCCCTACAGCCAAAGCGGCTACAAGCAGCCCGGAAAAAAAGCCTCTGCCAAATCCTCGTTTCATTGTCTAAAACTCCTTTTCTGATTTTTTTGGGGGGGTCTCATCCCTTCTGCTTAATTAACGCCGGAGAGATGCTGTTTATTGCAGCTGAACAAAAAATTTTTTGCAGAAACCCCCGGGCACCTTCTGAAAGACAGGGCCGCCGGACAATTCCGGCGGCCCTGAAGTATTTGAAAAGGCATGTGCCCAGGGAGACTGATCGATTTTTACAGCGGCTGCCCCGTTTTTTCTGTCGAAAGGAAGTCTGCAATCAGCGCTCGGGCAGCGGCAGGAGAAGAACAGGGAGCGGACTGGCCGAGAATATAGTTCACCTCTTGATATTCCGGCATGGTGAACTGACCGTCTGGCAGGGCGCGCAAGGCTGCGGCCTGCTTTGGGGTAATGGTAATACTTCTCAGGTCAGAGAGATAGTCGCAGTCCATGAATGTAACCAAGTAATCTAAAAAATCCACAGCCGGGCTCCTCTCTTTTCCAATATACTATAACTTATCACCTTAAGAAAAGAATGTCAACGGTATTCCGTTAATTTCTGCTGTAACAAAATGGTAGGATTTCCTTGAACATTACAGATGCAGGGGGATCTTGCTATGAGTATATCGGAAGCGGTGGCAGTTCGCCTGAGACTGCTGTGCAGAGAACGAGGGATCACCGTGAACCGGCTGGCTACTTTGTCGGCAGTGACGCAGTCTACGGTCAACGACTTGATGCGGGGTGTCACAAAAAATGTAGGGATTGTTACATTAAAAAAGCTGATTGACGGGCTGGATATGACGATTACAGAATTTTTCGAAGACGACCTATTTCGGACGCTGGATCAGGAAATAAAGTAAAAGACTTGACAAATATGGATTTTTCGATATAATTATATAGCTTGTTTGAAAAAACGGGCACATCCTTGCCCCTGACTGAGTGCGGGGGCCATATGTCCATAAGGAGGTGCAAAGAAAATGGCAAAGCTGAACGCAAATTACGAGGCGGTTTATATCCTGAAGCCCGACCTGGGTGAGGAGGGAACCGCCGCCATGGTGGCCAAGTTCAAGTCCCTGGTAGAGGAAAAGGCTACTTTGACTGAGATTGACGAGTGGGGCAAGCGTCACCTGGCCTATCCCATTCAGGATCTGAATGAGGGTTATTATGTACTGATGACCTTCAATGCCGCCCCTGAGTTTCCCAGGGAGCTGGATCGTATTTTCCGCATTACCGACGGCGTGATGCGCTCCATCATCGTCTGCAAGGACGAGTAAGGAGGAGGGCATATGCTCAATCGGATTATCCTCATGGGCCGCCTGACCCGGGATCCGGAGCTCCGGCATACGCAGACCGGAACCCCCGTGGCCTCCTTCACCCTGGCGGTGGATCGGGACTTTAAGGATAGGCAGACCGGGGAAAAAGCCACAGATTTTATTGACATTGTTGCGTGGCGTCAGACGGCGGAATTTGTTTCGCGGTTTTTCACAAAGGGCCGTATGGCCGTGGTGGAGGGCAGGCTCCAGCTCCGGGATTGGACGGATCGGGACGGCAATAAGCGCCGTTCCGCCGAAGTGATCGCGGACAATGTCTACTTCGGCGATTCCAAGCGTGATGCTGAAGGCGGCGGGTATGCGCCTCCTCCCGTGGGCGGTGGATATACGGCGCCTGCGGCGTCTGCCGGAGGTTATTCCGCGCCTGCAGATGGCGGAGACCAATTTGCCGAACTCTCGGATGATGACGGCGAACTGCCGTTCTGATACCGGAATTATCTTGACCGGGTATTCCTGCCCGGATATGAAAGGAGATTTGCCCTATGGCTATGGATAGAGAGCGTCCCCGCGGCCGCAAGCGCCGCAAGGTCTGTACCTTTTGCGTGGACAAGGTAGAGCACATTGACTATAAGGACGCTGTAAAGCTGCGCCGGTTTCTTTCTGAGCGGTCCAAGATTCTGCCCCGCCGGACCACCGGTACCTGCGCGATGCATCAGCGCCAGCTGACTGAGGCCATCAAGCGCGCCCGTCAGATCGCACTGCTGCCCTTCGTCACGGATTAACTGTCTTGGAACCCAGCGCCGGACTTTATGTCCGGCGCTTTTTTATAAAAAAACAGGGCCCGATCCGAATGGCGTCGGATCGGGCCCTGTTACAAAGCCTACTCAATTCGATATTTTTTCTGGGGGACGTAGGAGCAGTGGAGAATGGAGTGGGCCTTATGGCCGCCAGGTTCCCCCAGGAACTCGTCGTAAACCCGCTTGACATAGGGGTTCTCATGGCTACGGCGGATAGGCATATTTTCATCCTGCCTGTAAAGCGCTGCGGCGCGGAGGGCGCGGATGTCGGTGAAATTGCGTACATCGGCGTGCTGGATGGGCTGGCCGCCTCCGTTGATGCAGCCGCCGGGACAGCCCATAATTTCGATGAAATCATATTGGAGGGAGCCGCTTCGGACGCCGTCAAGCACCTTTTTGGCATTGGAGAGGCCGGAAGCCACGCAAACCCGTACGGTCTTGTTGGGCAGTTCATAGCTGGCCTCCTTGATGCCCTCCATACCCCGGACCTCATGGAACTCCAAGGGCTTCATTTCACCGTGGGTGACAGTCTCAACCACAGTGCGCAGGGCGGCCTCCATAACGCCGCCGGATGCGCCGAAGATAACCGAGGCGCCGGAGGAGACCCCCAGAAGGTCGTCGAACATGCCGTCGGGCAAGTGGTCGAAGAGAAGGCCGGCCTTGGTGATCATCCGGCCCAGCTCCCGGGTAGTGAGGGAGACATCGACGGGCAGACAGCCGTTGCCCAGCCGCTGCTCCTCCCGCTTGACCTCATATTTCTTGGCTGTGCATGGCATGATGGAGACGACAAAAATGTCCTTGGGATCCAGCCCCATCTTCTGGGCATAATAGGTCTTCACCAGGGAGCCGAACATCTGCTGCGGTGATTTGCAGGTGGAGACATTGGGGATCATATCGGGGGCGTGCTGCTCCAGATACCGAATCCAGCCGGGGGAACAGGAGGTAATGAGGGGAAGCGTGCCCCCGCCGCTCAGGCGGCTGAGGAATTCCGTGCCCTCCTCCATGATGGTGAAGTCGGCGGCGTTGTCCACGTCAAAGACCTTGTCAAAGCCTAAGCGGCGCAGCGCAGTGATCATCTTGCCCTCCACATTGGTGCCGATGGGGAGGCCGAAGCACTCGCCCAGGGTTACCCGAATGGAGGGGGCGGGGCCCACCACTACATGCTTGGAGGGATCCGCAATGGCAGCCAAAACTTCGGCGGTGTTGTCCTTTTCGGCCAGAGCGCCAGTGGGGCAGGCCACGATGCACTGACCGCAGGAGACGCAGTCCACCTCATTCAGATCCCGGTCAAAGGCCGAGCCGATGTGGGTGGCAAAGCCGCGGTCGTTGGGGCCGATGACTCCTACGTCCTGGAGCTTGCGGCATACAGCGGTACACCGGCGGCAGAGGACACATTTAGAGTTGTCCCGGACCAGGTGGGGGGCGCTGTCGTCAATGCGGGGCATCAGATCATCGCTCTGATAGCGTACCGTATCGATGCCCATGTCGCTGGCCAACTGGCGCAGCTCACAGTGGGCATTGCGAGAGCAGGTGAGACACTCCATCCGGTGGTTGGAGAGAATCAGTTCCAGAGTCAGCCGGCGGGATTTTACCACCCGGTCGGTATTGGTAAAGACCTCCATGCCCTCCCCCACAGGGTATACACAGGAGGCAACCAGACTCTTGGCCCCCTTAACCTCCACGACACAGATGCGGCAGGCGCCGATTTCATTTACATCCTTCAGGAAGCACAGGGAGGGAATGTTGAACCCGGCAGAGCGTGCGGCCTCCAGTACAGTGGTGCCGGCGGGCACGGTGACGGGGATATTATTGATTTTAAGCGTAACCATCTTCTGTTCCATTTCCGCGGCCCTCCCTTACTGCTTGCTGATGGCGTCAAAGCGGCAGTGATCCATACAGGCGCCGCACTTGATGCACTTGGATTGGTTGATGATATGAGGAGCCCGGACCGCGCCCGAGATGGCGCCGGTGGGACATCCCTGGGCGCATCGGGTGCAGCCCTTGCACTTGGTGGGATCCACCACATACTGGATCAGGCTGCGGCATACCTTGGCCGGACACCGCTTTTCAATCACGTGGGCCTCGTATTCCTCACGGAAATGGCGCAGGGTAGAGAGGACAGGGTTGGGGGCGGTTTGCCCCAGGCCGCACAGGGCGCTCTGCTTGATATGCAGGCACAGTTCCTCTATGGTGTCCAGATCCTCCGGCTCGCCGTTGCCCTCGGTGATTTTGGTGAGCAGCTCCAGCAGCCGCTTGGTGCCAATCCGGCAGGGGGCGCACTTGCCGCAGGATTCGTCCACCACAAATTCAAGGAAAAACTTGGCAATATCTACCATGCAGTTGTCCTCGTCCATGACAATAAGGCCGCCGGAGCCCATCATGGAGCCAATTTCCCCCAGAGACTCATAGTCGATGGGAGTGTCGATGAGAGAGGCGGGGATGCAGCCGCCGGAGGGACCGCCTGTCTGAGCGGCCTTGAAGGCCTTCCCGTTGGGTACGCCGCCGCCAATATCCTCAACCACGGTGCGTAGGGTGGTGCCCATAGGGATTTCTACCAGACCTGTGTTGGTAATCTTGCCGCCCAGTGCGAAGACCTTGGTGCCTTTGGATTTTTCAGTGCCAATGGCGGCAAACTTTTCGGGGCCGTTGTTAAGGATCCAGGTAATGTTGGCATAGGTCTCTACATTGTTGAGCAAGGTGGGGCGGTCGAAGAGGCCCTTGACGGCGGGGAAGGGCGGGCGGGTCTTGGGCTCGCCGCGGCCGCCCTCAATGGAGCGCATCAGGGCGGTCTCCTCGCCGCAGACAAACGCCCCTGCGCCCAGTCGAAGCTCCAGATCAAAGTCAAAGCCAGAGTCAAAGATATTTTTTCCCAGCAGGCCGTACTCCTTGGCCTGCCCGATGGCAATCTCCAAACGCTTGACCGCAATAGGATATTCTGCCCGAACATAGATGTAACCCTGATGGGCGCCCACTGCATAACCTGCAATCGTCATAGCCTCAATAATACTGTGGGGATCTCCCTCCAGGACAGAGCGATCCATAAACGCACCCGGATCCCCCTCGTCGGCGTTGCAGCATACATATTTGATACCGTCCGGGGATACCGCATCGGCGGTAAACTGCCATTTCATTCCGGTAGAGAAACCTGCGCCGCCGCGGCCCCGCAGGCCGGAGGCCTTGATGTCGTCAATCACCTTCTGGGGCGGGATCTGTTCCGTCAATATCTTGCCCAGGGCGGTATAGCCGTCTTTGCCGATGTACTCGTCGATGTTTTCTGGATTGATAACGCCGCAGTTGCGCAGGGCGATGCGCAGCTGATGCTTATAGAACTGGTAGAGGTAAGGTAAAAGTTAGATCAAGAGCAGTAATAGAAGAATTACCAAAAGGAAGACAACAAATAGTTGTTACAGAAATTCCATATCAAGTAAATAAAGCTAGGTTAGTTGAAAGAATAGCTGAATTAGTTAAAGAAAAGAA